>Ga0114129_10004133_pt1 | contig 20509 bp, 26 predicted proteins | sample RhiMetdeltSRZDD1_FD_80071 | JGI IMG/M metagenome (GOLD analysis project Ga0114129, IMG submission 80071) | Populus rhizosphere microbial communities from Tennessee, USA - Rhizosphere MetaG P. deltoides SRZDD1 (version 2) (version 2) | ecosystem: Host-associated > Plants > Roots > Rhizosphere >... | reverse complement strand
GCGAAGGACACGATCAAGTGGGTCCGGGTGTGGGCGCTGGGCGTCCTGCCCGAGTATCAGCACACCGGCGTGGCGGCGAAGTTCTACATCGAGCACTTCGAGGCCGCCGCCCGCCGTCCGCAGAAGGGCGGCGAGACCGGCTGGATCCTCGAGTCGAACACGGCGATGAACAAGGCGATGGAGGCGATGGGCGGCGACATCGTGAAGACATTCCGCATCTACGAAAAACCGCTGGCGCCCCGAGTAGACTCGCCGTCTTGACGGAATCGCTCCCAGTCCTCTCCGAGGTGAACGAGGTGCGGCCGGTGGAGCGGCCGCCGATGACGCTCGCCCAGCGGGTCGTTTCGCTTCCGGCGCCGATCCTGGCCGCGACGGGCGGGTTCCTCGCCGGCGTGGCGACGTTCGTCCTCTGGCGTATTCGCCACCCGCGGAGCCGGAAGGTGCGGGTCGGGAGCCGCCGCGGCAAGAAGATCGAGATCGCCGAATCGCGGTCTTTCCTGGTCGACATCCACCTCCTCAAGCGCTGAACCTCCAGCGCGACTTCGTTCCGCCTGGGTCCTATCGGCTCCCGCGCGCATCGCGCTGCGGGCTGCTCAAGCGGCGCGGGTCAGGGGTGGTTCGCTGGGTCCACTTCCGCGACCAGCCGGTCATCACACGGGCGTGGCCGGGCCCCGGGGTGATCCGCGTGGCGGCCGACGCGCCCACGCGCGAGGCGGCGCTCTACGGCATCGAGCGGATGGCTTTCCTCTGCGGGCTCGACCAGGACCTGTCCGAGTTCCACGACCGTTTTCGCCGCGACCCCCTGCTCGGGCGCGTGATCAGGCGCTGGCCGATGATCCGCCCGGAGCGCAAGGCGGAGCCGTTCGAGGCGCTCGCGTTCGCCATCACCGAGCAGTTGATCGAGGGCGGCCGCGCATATGAGATCCAGCGCCGGCTGATCTGGCGCTGGGGGCGCCGCAGCGACTGCCGCCGGTGGCGGGATGCGCCGACGGCTGACGCGATCGCCGGTGTCGCCCCTGCCGAGCTGTCGGCATGCGACCTGGCCCCGAAGCGGGCGCTGGCCATGATCAAGGTCGCGCGCGAGATCGCCGCCGGCCGCATCGACCTCGACGAGCACGAGCCCGCCTGGCAACGGCTGCGGGCGATTCGCGAGATCGGCTCGTGGACCGTCGAGAAGCTCGCGCTGGAGGGCCAGGGCCGCGACGACATGATCCCGGCGGGCGACCTCGCCTACGTGAAGATCGTCGGCCGTCTCGCGGGCCTCGGCCGCCGGGCGACCGAGGACGAGGTGCGCGAGTTCTTCGAGCCCTACGCGCCGTTCCAGGGCCTGGCGGGCACCTACGTCATCGCCGGCCGCCGCGCGCTCCTGCGGGACACGCCGCCGCGCTGGGCAGCGGGCCGGATGCCGCCCGCCGTCGGCCGCGCCGCCTGAGTCAGGGGCCCTGGCCGGGCAGGTAGTCGTTCGTGAACGAGTCCTCGGCGTCGATCAGGTTCTCGAGCAGCTCGTTGTCGCGCATCCAGTGCGCGAAGTCGTTCCACTCGCCCGGGTCCTGCCAGCCGTAGGGCTTGTCGTCCGGGGGCTGGAAGAGCGGCATGGTCACGTCGAGCACCTCGCGTTGGAGCTTCGGGTCGAGGTCCGGATTCGCGTCGAGCAGACCCTTGAGCGCCTTGTCGGGATCGCGCTTCAGGTCCTCCACGCCGCGTTCGAGCGCAGCCATGAAGCGCTTGATCCGGTCGTCCTGCTGGTCGGAGTTGGCGACGATCACGAGCTCGTCGTATGTCGGCACGCCGGCCTCGTCGAGCCGGATGATCTGTGGGTCCTTGCCGCGCAGGCGAAGATCGGTGCCCTCGTAGTTCCAGAAGCCGCCCAGGATCGCGTCCACCTTCTTCGCGAGCAGGGCGCCGGTGAGGTTGAAGCCGACGTTCCGCTCCTCCACGTCGGCTCCCGCACGCTTCGCGATCGCCTGGAGATAGGCCGACTGGTAGTCGATCCCGGCGGTGCCCACGACCTTGCCGTCGAGGTCCTCGGGGCGCCGGATCCCCGCCGACGGCAGCGAGATGATCGACGTGAGCGGCTTCTGCACCAGCGCGCCCACCGCCTGTACCGCCAGCCCGTCGTCCCGGGCGCGCAGGACCTCGGGCTCGTACGAGATCGCCAGGTCGGCGCGTCCGGCCACCACCTGCTTGAGCGGCGCCGCGGGGTCCGGGGGCGCGTGGATCTCGACATCGAGGCCGACGTCGTCGAAGTGCCCGCCCGCCTCGGCCGCGTAGATCGGCGCGTGGTCGGCGTTCGGGAAGAAGTCGAGCATGATCGAGAGCGGCTCGGGGGCGCCCGGCTCGAGGCTCTCCTCCTTCTCGCCGCAGCCGACGGCAACCGCGCAGATCGCGGCGAGTACGGCGAGAGCTGGGAGCAGTCGTCTCAAGTCTTGGTCCTCCACGGAACGGCAGCGCGCTCTGCCAGCGACACGAGCGCGAACAGCCCCACTGCCATGACGGTCAGGATCACGACGCCCGCATACACGCGCGGCGTCTCGAGCTGGTTGTTCCCCAGGAATATCAGGCGGCCGAGTCCCTCGTCGGCTCCCGCGAGCTCACCGAACACCGCGCCGATGACCGCGACGGACGCGCCGATGCGCAATCCGCTGAAGAAACCGGGCAGCGCGGCGGGGAGCTCGACGCGCGTCAGGCGGAACAGGCGGCTCGCGCCCAGGCTCTGCATCAGCTTCATCAGATCGGCCTCCACCGACCGCAGGCCGTCGAGCAGCCCGACCGCGATCGGGAAGAAGGAGATCAGCGCGACGAGGGCGAGCTTCGGCCCGATGCCGTAGTCGAACGCCAGCACGAAGATCGGCGCGAGCACGAAGATCGGGATCGCCTGCGAGGCGACTAGCAGCGGGTAGGCGGCGTCGCGCAGCGGCCGGACCAGGTGCATCGCGACCGCGAGCGCGAACGCGGCCACGATCGCGATAGCGAGCCCGAGCAGCACCTCGACCAGGGTGACCCAGGCGTTGTCGAGCAGGAGCTCGCGGTCGTCGCGCAGCGCGTCCCACGTCTCCGACGGCGAAGCGAGGAGGAGGTCGTCGACCGAGTCCCAGCTCGCCACCCACCACCACGCGGCGAGCGCGATCAGCAGCAGGCCGACGGCCGGCAGCGCGCGCCTCATAGCCCGAGCGCCTCCAGCGCCTGTTCCTTCAATTCGACGAAGGCGGGGTCCGTGACGGTCTCTCGCCGCGGCCGGGGGCGCGCGAGCGGCACCTCGAGCTCGGCTACCACGCGACCAGGCCGCCGCGACATCACCGCGACGCGGTCCGCCAGGTAGAGCGCCTCCTCGACATCGTGCGTCACGAGCAGCGTGGTGCGCGGCTCCGCCTCGAGGGCCTCGGCGAGCCACGACTGCATCTCGGCGCGCGTCAAGGAGTCCAACGAAGCGAAGGGCTCGTCGAGCAGGAGCAGCGGACGGCCGGGGAGGAGGGTGCGCATGAATGCCACGCGCTGGCGCATGCCGCCCGAGAGCTCGTACGGCGGCGTTCGCTCGAAGCCGCCGAGGCCGAAGCGCTCGAACAGCGGCGCCGCACGCCGCCGGGCCTCGCTCCGCCGCACGCCGCCCGCCTCGAGCGCCAGCGCGGCGTTGCCGAGCGCGTCGCGCCACGGCAGCAGCAGGTCCTTCTGCGGCATGTAGGCGGCGGCCGGTGCCTCGACCTCGCCCGCGTCTGGGGCCTGCAGCCCGGCGACGAGCTCGAGCAGCGTCGACTTGCCGCACCCCGACGGCCCGACGATCGCGACGATCTCGCCCTCGGCGACGGCCAGATCGACCCCCGCGAGCGCCTCGACGTCGCGGAATCGCCGCTCCACCCCGCCCAGTCGGACGGCGGTGGTCTCCTTTACGAGAGTGGGCGGCAACTGCGCTCCCTTCGCGGGCATTACCCCACAGGTTCGAAGGGTCAGCACCGGATCCGGGTGCTATCTCAGCCCGCCTCCGCGAGCCCCCCTGTTACGAGGCGAGAGTCTAGTCCGGCCCTATACTGCTTATCTCAAGTAAGCAGCTATCGAAACGGAAGCTCAGATGCCCAACCTTCTCCTGATCCCCCTCGAAGACGTCGTCGTGTTCCCGCACATGAGCGTCAGCTTGCCAGTGGACGTCGGCGACGAGGAGCGCGTGCTGCTCGTGCCCCGGCACGAGAACGCCTACGCCGAGGTAGGCACCGTGGCCGACGTGGGCGCCCAGATCAGGCTGCCCGGCGGTGGCCGGGCGGTCGAGCTGGATGGGCTCCACCGCGGCGTGATCGGCGCGGCCCAGTCCGATCCCAGTGGCGCGCTGCGCGTCGAGGTCGAGGAGCACCCGGACGACGAGCCGCGCGACGGCCGCACGCGCGAGCTCGAGCGCGAGTACCGCGCCGTGGTCGAGGAGATCCTCGATCACCGCGGCGACGACGGCCGGATCGCGGCCTTCCTCCGCTCGATCTCCGAGCCGGGGCCGCTGGCGGACACCGCCGGCTACTCGCCCGACCTCACCTTCGAGCAGAAGGTCGAGCTGCTCGAAACGCTCGACGTGACCGAGCGGCTCGCGCTCGCCGTGAAGCTTCAGCGGGAGCGGCTGGCCGAGATGCAGGTGCGCCAGCGCATTCGCGACGACGTCGAGAGCGGCGCGCAGAAGCAGCAGCGCGAGTACTTCCTGCGCAAGCAGATGGAGTCGATCCGCAAGGAGCTCGGCGAGGACGAGGGCTCGGTAGCGGACGAGTACCGCGCGAAGATCGAAGAGGCCGGCATGCCCGATGCGGTCCGCGAGCAGGCCGAGAAGGAGCTCGCGCGCTTCGAGCGGATGGGCGACTCCTCGGGCGAGAGCTCGATGATCCGCACCTACCTCGACTGGCTGATCGCCGTGCCGTGGTCGAAGCGCTCTGAGGAGCGGCTCGACCCGAACCACGCGCGCGAGGTGCTCGACGCCGACCACGCGGGGCTCGAGGACGTGAAGGACCGGATCACCGAGTACCTGGCCGTGCGAAAGCTGCGCCAGGACCGCGGCATCGAGTCGGATACCCCTTCGGGGCACAGGCAAGCGTCCGGCGCGATCCTCACCCTGATCGGCCCGCCCGGCACCGGCAAGACCTCGATCGGCGAGTCGATCGCCCGCGCGACCGGGCGCGAGTTCGTCCGCATGTCACTGGGCGGCGTCCGTGACGAGGCCGAGATCCGCGGGCACCGACGCACCTACATCGGCGCCCTCCCGGGGCGGCTCGTCCGTGCGCTCCGCGACGCCGGCACGATGAACCCGGTGATCATGCTCGACGAGGTCGACAAGGTCGGCGCCGACTGGCGCGGCGACCCCTCGTCCGCGCTGCTCGAGGTCCTCGACCCGGCTCAGAACCACTCGTTCCGCGACCACTACCTCGACGTGGAGCTCGACCTTTCGCACGTGCTCTTCATCGCGACGGCGAACGTCGCCGAGACGATCCCCGGGCCGCTGCTCGACCGGATGGAGGTCATCCGCTTCGACGGCTACACGTCCGACGAGAAGGTCGCGATCGCCCGCGGCTACCTGTGGCCGCGCCAGGTCGAGCGCAACGGGCTGCGCCCCGACGAGGTCGAGATCTCGGACGAGCTGCTCGAGCTCGTCGTCGCCGAGTACACGCGCGAGGCGGGCGTCCGCAACCTCGAGCGTGAGCTCGGGACGCTCCTGCGCAAGACGGCGACGCTGATCGCATCCGAGAAGGCCGAGGCGCCGCTCGTGATCGACCTTGACGCCGTGCGCGACGCGCTCGGCCGCCAGAAGTTCTTCCAGGAGGCGGCGGAGCGGACGGCCGTGCCGGGCGTCGCGACGGGGCTGGCAGTGACCGGCACCGGCGGCGACGTGCTGTTCGTCGAGGCCACCGCTATGCCCGGCAAGGGCAGGGGTGGCCTGACCCTGACGGGCCAGCTCGGCGACGTCATGAAGGAGTCGGCGCGGATCGCGCTCTCGTACGTGCGCGGGCACGGCGCGGAGCTCGAGATCCCGGAGGACGCGTTCGACGAGCGCGACTTCCACGTCCACGTCCCCGCCGGCGCGATCCCCAAGGACGGCCCGAGCGCGGGCATCACGATGACGACGGCGCTGGCATCACTCCTGTCCGGCCGGCCGGTGAAGCACACGGTCGGCATGACGGGCGAGGTGACCCTCCAGGGCCGCGTGCTGCCGATCGGCGGGCTGAAGCAGAAGGTGCTCGCCGCTCACGCGGCCGGGCTCACCGACGTGATCCTGCCGGAGCGCAACCGTGCCGACCTCGACGACGTCCCGGAGCACGTCCGCGAGGAAATGATCTTTCACCCGGTCATGACCATCGGCGAGGTGCTCGAGCTGGCGCTGGAGCCGGCGCGCGAGTCGCTAGCGGCGTAGCCGCTTCGTCCAGACCGTCTCGTTGTCTGCGCTGTCGGTGGCGAACACCGACAGGCGCAGGCGCGGGTGGTCTGTGCGGCGCAGCCACCTGATCACCCGCCGGCGCGGCGTGAGCTCGAGCCGGTGGGTGCCGCTGCCCAGCTCGGCCCGCGTGCGTGCGAGCCGCTTCGTCTTGCGCAGCAGCCGGACGACCACGAGCGCGTCCTCGTCGACCGAGACCTGCACGCGCAATCTGCCCCGGTGACGCAGCCGCTTGAGCCACCTGCGCGTCGGGTACCTGACCTCGAGCTGCGGAGCGCTCGAGTCCTCGACGGACGGCGAGTCCGGGACGCTTCCCGGATCGTCCGGTCCCGGATCATTCGGAACCGGCGGGGGCGGCACCACCGGCGCCGCGGGCGCCGCCGGATCGAGCCGCACCCATCTCGCGACCGAGGGAACGCCGTTGTCCAGGACGAAGAGCATGTACCAACCCGGCGGCGCGACGTTCGCGGACGGCGGGCTCTGGAGCGTGACCCCGCCCTCGTCGTCGGCGACCTTCACCAGCGGGACGAGTCTCTGGGTCATGTCGTTTGCGTGCGTGACGGCCGAGGGCGCGATCAGGACCGCGTCATCGACGGGGGCGCTCGTCCCGACGGCGAACGGAACGTCCCATCGCACCGCCTCCGGACTCGATGAGATCACGGGGCGTGGCCCCTCGAACAGGTATGGAGGTGAATAGATCTCGCCGGTGTCCTCCGGCACCTGGCCGAGCGGGCTGGCGAATGGGTTCTTGTCGTCCCCGGTCGAGAGCACGCGCCCGTCCGGCAGGAGCAGGGCGGTCGAGTGGTAGCCGCGGGTCTCGACCTGGCTGGCTCCGGTTTGCCAGGCGCCCGTGACGGGGTCATAGAGCTCAACCGCGCGCTCCGGGTCCGGGGTCGGGTCGACCCTGCCGTCGTTGCCGAGCCCCCCGATCGCAACCATCGAGCCGTCCGGCAGGAGCACCGTGTTTGCGTTCCAGCGGGGCGTGCCGAGTCCAGGGAAGCTCGACCAGCTTGGTGCCGCGTCGTCGAGATCGATCATCTCGGCTGATGCCACCGGCACCTGATTGTCCATGCCTCCGATCGCCGCGACCTTTGCCGATCCGTCCGGACCGTCCGGAAGCAGGACCGCGTTCCCGCCGAACCTCGAAATCGCCATTTCCGGAAGGTCGGTCCACGGGTCCGCGAGTTCGCCGGGGTCGAAGATCGCCGAGTCGTCCGTGTCCGGACCCGCAAGGAGGACCTTCCCATCCGGCATCACGATCAGGTGGGGATAGAGCTCGGTTGCGCGCTGCTGGGATGGATCGTCCAGCAGGGTGAAGCTGTTCGCCGCGGGGTCGTAGAGCTCGAGGCCGTTGTTGAAGATCCCGCCGGGCGCATCATCGCTGAATCCGCTCACGACAAGGGTTCGGCCGTCGGCCAGGAGAACCTGTGTCGGATACCACCGCCCGTTCGCGCCCGCGGGTCGCGGCACCTCCGACCATTTCTCCGTCTCGGGGTCGAAGATGACGGCCCGGTTCAGGCCTCCCCAGTCGTGATAGCCGGGGTCGCCGTCGCGCGCAACTGTCCCGCCGACGACGAGCAGCCGGCCGTCCGCAAGGAAGGACATGCCCGAGCAGAAGATGGGGATGTTCCCGTTCCCGTCCGCCGGCGTGACGTCGCGAACGGCATCGAGGCCGTACCCCTTTGCCGGGTCCCAGAGCCATGCGTAGGTCCGGTTCTCGGTCGTATTCCCTTCCTGGCCCCACATCAGGACCTTGCCCGTGCGCAGCATTGCCGCGTGGATCGCGTAGCCCTTGTAGTTCGTCGCGGTAGCGAACGGCGGCTCCCAGCTGCCGACGTCGCCCGGATCGCCGGCGGCTGCCCTTGCGCGCGCGTATGCGCGACGAGTCACCCGCCGTTCGCGTCGCAGGGTCCGTCGCCTCTCAGCGCGCGTCATCTTCCGCCAGCGCTCGCGGGCCCTTGCTTGGGCCTTCCAGATGCTGGCGTCCAGGCGCTGGTGCGCTATCGCGCCTTCGGGAGCGGTCCACCGATCATGCCCCGCGGCCGTGGTGGGCAGCGCGAGCACTACGGCAGCCACGATCCATGCGGCCTTGCGGGTCACGTCCTCATTCTCTTGGTGACGGCGCGAGGGGGGACTAGAACATCCGTTGAGCGCTACCGCGTGGGACGCTGATCGGTGAGCGCGTTCACGAAGCCCTCGAGCTGCTTGGTGGTCCAGCATTCGAATACGCCATCGCAGTACGGCTCGTAGGCGGCCATCACCGAGTCGCCGTAGTTCCAGTAGAGCTTCGGCTCCGGGTTCATCCAGAACATCCGGCTGGCCTTCTCGGCGATCGCGCCAAACGCCTTGGCGTGCGGTTCGCGCCCGTTGGTCCGCGCGTCCCCGAGGACGATCACGGTCGAGCGCGGGTCGAGGTCGTCGATCACCTGCTCGTAGAACTCGAGCCAGACGCGGCCGTAGTCCGTGTAGCCCGAGACGTCGGCGACGCCCGAGTCGGTCGCGATCGCGCGCGAGACCGCCTTGAACGACCGCTCGCGCTCGAAGACCTCGGTGACCTCGGAGATCCGCTCGACGAAGACGAACGAGCGCAGCTTCCGGAACGAGTCGTGGAGCGCGTGCAGGACCGACAGGAAGAACACGCTCGCGCTGGTGACGCTCGTGGATACGTCGCAGAGGACGAACAGCTCCGGCCGCCGCGGGCGCTTCGGGCGGTAGCGGAGGCGGAGCGGCACGCCGCCGGTCTCGAGCGACGAGCGCATCGTGCGGCGCACGTCCACGACGCGGCCGCGGCGGCGGCCGCGCATCTCATGGCCCTGCGTGGCGAGGCGGCGCTTGAGCTGCATGACGATCCTGTGAACGGCGGCCAGGTCTTGCAGCGGGTTGGTGGGCAGCGCGCGGTCGAACTCGCGCAACGGCCGCGCCGGCGGCAGCGCCTCCGTCCGCTCGATCATGTCGCGCTCGAGCTCGCGCCGCAGGTGGCGCTCGAACTGGCGCAGCCGTTCGCGCGGGACCGCGTCGGGGTCGGGGCGGGCGGCCATCTCCTGCTCGCTCTGACCCTTGAGGCCGAGCGTCCGCCTGATTCGCTGGACGTCGACACCGATCACGCCGCTGCCCGTGCCCTCGCGGCCGAAGGCGGCGATCGCGAGCCGTGCGAGATCGCGCATCTCGCCGTCCGATCCGTCGCGCACCGCGTTGCGGATCTGATTCCGCAGGCTCTCCAGGTCGATCATGTTCTGATCGCCCTGGTAGCCGCCGTCGTTGGCGAGCTGCTGCTCGGTCAGCCCGCGCTCGACGGCCTCGCGTTCGACGGCCCTGAAGAAGTAGCGGTCGAACAGGATGTCGAACACACGCCTGTCCTCCTGCGACTTCGCGAGCGTCGCCGCGAGTGCAGAGCGGAAGTCCTCCTCGGACGTCCACGGCACGTGCTCGAGCGCCGCGAACGCGTCCAGCAGCTCCGACGTGCCGACGTGCATGCCCTCGCTGCGGAGCTCGTCCGCGAAGTCGAGCAGCCGCGGCGCGAAGCCGCTAGGCGGACTGGCGTCCGATGAGGCCATCGGTCAGCTTCACCCCGACCCGCTCGGCGACCACGTCGAGGTCGGTGCGGTGCTTCACGATGATCGACATCGTGTGCTCGAGCATCGACTGGTCGATGTCCTCGGCGCCGAGCAGGAGCAGCGCCCGCGCCCAGTCGATCGATTCGGCGATCGAAGGCGGCTTCTTGAGGTCGAGGTTGCGCACCATGTGCACCACCTCGACGAGCCGGCGCGCGACCGAGTCCGGCAGCTCGGGCGCGTGCAGCTTCACGATCTCGAGCTCACGCTCGGCGTCCGGGTAGTCGAGCCACAGGTAGAGACAGCGCCGTTTGAGCGCTTCGGTGAGCTCGCGCGAGTTGTTCGAGGTGAGAACGACGATCGGATGCGTGCGGGCCTCGATCACACCGAGCTCCGGGATCGAGATCTGGAAGTCGGACAGGAGCTCGAGCAGCATCGCCTCGAACTCCTGGTCGGTCTTGTCGATCTCGTCGATCAGGAGGACGACGGGCTCCTCGGAGGCGATCGCGGTGAGGAGCGGGCGGGCGAGCAGGAACTCCTCACCGAAGATGTCCTCCTTGACCGTCTCCCAGCCGGCGTCCTGGGCTTCGGTCTGGATCCGCAGCAGCTGCTTGCGGTAGTTCCACTCGTACAGGGCCTTGGCCTCGTCGAGCCCCTCGTAGCACTGGAGCCGGATCAGACGCCGCTCGGTCGCGCGTGAGAGCGCCTTCGCGAGCTCGGTCTTGCCGACCCCGGCAGGGCCCTCGACGAGGACCGGCTTGCCCAACTGGGCGGCCAGGTACGACACGAGGGCAGCGGGCTCGTCGGCCAGGTACCCCACTTCGCCCAGCCGCGACTTGACCTGGTCGACGCTCTGGAGCTCTGCCGCCACTGGCTCAAGGATACTTCCGGGGGTGCTCCCGGCCTTCTTAGTCCTTGCGCAGTTCCTCCATCCCGAGCAGGGCCCAAAGCCGACCGGCGACTGGTCGGAGGACCCCGAGAAGTTCGTGGCGCTCGTCCTGCTGGGCTTCGCCGTCGGGATCCTCGGCCACCTCTTCAAGGTCAAGACGATGGTCGCGACCGGGATCCTGATGATCTTCCTGGCGACCGTCGCGCTGCCGGTCTGGCTGCAGCTGACGCGCTAGCGCGACGACAGGTGCCAGCCGCGGCACCACGGGCACTCGTAGACGCTCAGCTCTTTGCCCGTCGTGCGGGCCTGGTGATCCGCGGTCATGCGTGCGTCCGCCTCGCTGACGTAGCGCTGCTTCTTCTCGCACTCGGAATGACGGCGCTGCTTCATGCGCTCCTCGATGTCCATCAGAGCGGCCTGCCGATGAAGAGCGTCCGGCCCGGCGGCTTCGGCTCGGTCTGGAAGCCGCACGCCTCATAGAGCGCCCGGGCCGCCGAGTTGTCCTCGTTGACGTCCAGCTCGATTCGCTTGCAGCCGCGTTCGCGCGCCCGTTCGAGCGCGGCCTCCACCAGGGCGCGCCCCAGCCCCGACCGGCGCGCCTCCTCGCGCACGAACAGGTCCTCGAGCCAGCAGTCCTCGGCGGACTTCCACACACTCCAGCGGAAGCGCAGCTGACAGACGCCCACGGGCGCGCCGTCCACCGCGCCGAGGAGGTACTCGCCGTCGTCGCCGCCCATGATCCGCTCGACGCTCGCGCGGACCTCGGCCTCGGGCACGACGTTCTTGCCCCACCATTTGCCGAACTCGGCGATCAGCCGGGCGACGTCCTCTGCCTCCGCGGTATCGGCGCGCCAGACCTTCAACGCTCGGCGAGTGCCTCGACCGCGGCGACCACGGAGTCCCAGCCGGCGCGGACGCGCTCGATGGGCATCTCGCGCTCGTGGCGCAGGTGGCGGTACTGGTCCGCGGCGAGGACGGCAAGCAGCGAGTCCGCGTGGTACTCCGCATCCAGGCGCGGGTCGAGCTCCGTCAGAAGGCTGGTTACGTGCGCGCGGTGGGCGCGGAACGGAGCCGACCGAAACCGGGCACAGGGCGACCCGGACTCGCCGACGAGAATGAGGTCGCCGTGCGCCTCGAGCAGGTCGATCATGGCGTGGCCGAATGCGCGCAGCCGGTCGATGGGGGGCGCTCCCGGGCCGAGCGGCGGCTCGCCGCGGATGAACGCCTCCTGGAACTCCTGCACGTGCTCGTCGAGCAGGGCCAGGGCAAGGGTCGCGCGATCACCGAAGCGGCGAAAGATCGTTCCCTTCCCGACGCCCGCCTCCTCCGCGACCATGTCCATCGAGACGTGCTCGATCCCGTGCCGGGCGGCCAGCCGCTCGGCGGCATCGAGGATCTTCAGGCGGTTACGGGCCGCATCGGCCCGTTCCGGCGTGGAGCCGGCGACTGGCAGTGGGTTCGAGGCCATGAGGGTTGCCATTCGATTATGCAGCCCGCATCAGCGCTTCGCCGGACGACACGAGGTCACCCAGCAGGTCGGCCAGCTGCGCCAGCAGCTCGTGGTCGTCGAGGCCCTCGGGCGCCTTTGCGACCGGGAGCTCTTCGTCGAGCACCCGCGCGCCGAGTGCGCCGAGCACCTTGCGCGTCTCGGCCTGAGCCCAGACGGCGCCGAACATGCCGGTGCTGGCCCCGATCACGAGCGCCGGCTTGCCGCGCATGGGGTTGTCCGCGATCGGGCGGGACACCCAGTCGAACGCGTTCTTGAGCACGCCCGGGATCGAGTGGTTGTACTCAGGGGTCGCGATCAGCACGGCGTCGGCTGCGGCGATCGCATCCTTGAGCCGGACGACGCCGGGTGGGGGAGTGCGCTCGTCGTCCTCGTTGAACGGCGGGACTTCGTCCAGCCCGTCGAAGATCTCGAGCTCCGTGCCGGGTGGCAGCAGATCCGCTGCCACCCGCAGGAGCTGAGTGTTGTGGGAGGTCTGCCTGAGGCTCCCACTGATCCCCAGGATCTTCACCGCTACGCCCTGACCAGCTCGAGCGCGACCTTCAGCGCGACGTCGTTGCCGAGCACGAATCCGCCCTTCGGCAGCGGCGCGTTCCACTCGAGGCCGAAATCGCGGCGGTCGACCGTCGTCTCGAGCGCAAGCCCGATCCGCTCGCCGCCGCCGAGGTCCGCCTCGACGTGCACATAGCGCCCGTGAGCGGTCACGGGCCGCGTGACGCCCTTGATGGTGAGCTCGCCTTCGAGCGTCACGCTCCCGTCCTCGTCGATCGCGAGCTCGCGCGACTCGAAGCGAAGCTCCGGATGCAGCTGCGCGTCGAAGAAGTCGGGCGACTGGAGGTGCGCCTCCAGGTTCTCGTCGTACACCTTCACGCTGGGGACCGCGACCGTCCCGATGAGCTTGCCGTCCACCAGTTGCGCGTCGTAGTCCTCGAACCGCCCCCGGAAGGTCGAGACCATGTGCTCGACTTCGAAGCCGATCGAGGAGTGGACCGGGTCCACGGTCCAGGTTCCGTTCGGCACTGCCGTTGCGACTGACATTCCCTGCTCCTTCTGGGAGTGTTCCGGACCGAAGTCCGCTTACTGTTCGTAAGGTAGCAAGGAACCGGACTATGGTCAACTTATGGCGGCGCCTGCTCCGCGATCCACGCGACGAGGCTGTCTAGGTCGCCCTTGTCGAACTGCGTCGTCGCGCCCGCGTGCATGAACTCGTCGACTACCGCGGGCTCCGTCGCGGAGGTCAGGGCGACGACGTCGACGTGCGGAAACAGGACCTTGATCTGGCGAGTCGCCCAGATGCCGTCGTGGTCGGGGAGCGACCAATCCATGACCACCACGTCGGGCCGGTGCTCGGCGACGGCGGATGTGGCATCAGCGGCGCGCGTGATCTCACCGACGATCTCGCCGCGGCCGCCGCCCTCGATGAAGTGGCGGATCAGATCGCGGAAGAGCGGGCTGTCATCGACGACGAGGATGCGCACGTCTGACGCTAGGCATTGACAACGCGGGTCGAAACGATCATGTCGTGGAGAGCGCGGTTCTCGTCGTCCCAGAGCGGCCAGAGGACGTCGAGCAGCCATCCGATGACCAACGAGCCGCCAATCCAGCCGAAGAGGACCGTCTTGATGACGATCTCGCGGAAGAACGACCACCCCAAGGACATCGGCTGCCCGTCCTCCTTCACCACGCGGATGCCGACGGCCTGCTTCCCCCAGGTCTGGCCGTTCCGCTCTCCCTCGCGGCGCATCAGGTAAGGCGCGTAGAACAGCCAGACGGCGGCCGCGACCGCGTAGAACGGGATGCCGGCGAGCTCGTCCGTAGCGGCGCCCAGGCCCACGCCCGCTGCGACGGCCGCGACGATCAAAAGGACGAGGAAGATGGTGTCGAGAATCGTCGCGCCGACGCGCTCCCACCAGCCGGCGAGCGCCCACCGCGGCTGTGGCGCCGACGGAGCCGGCGCCTCGGGCGCGGGCGGTGGCGGCGGGCCTGGCGCGACGGGCGGCTGCCACTCCATGGCGCCACCATACCTTCACTATTCTCCGGCCTCCGAGCGAAAGGAGTCGATTGAGCGAGGTCAAGTCAGGGCTCGAGGGCGTAGTCGCCTTCGCGACTGAGATCGCCGAGCCGGACAAGGAGGGCGGGGCCCTCCGCTACCGCGGCGTCGACATCGAGGACCTCGTCGGGCGCGTCCCGTTCGAAAAGGTCTGGGGGCTCCTCGTGGACGGCCGTTACGAGCCGGGGCTGCCACCCGCCGAGCCGCATCCGCTCACCGTCCGCTCGGGCGACTCGCGCGTGGACCTGCAGGCTGCTCTCGCGATGCTCGCGCCCGAGTGGGGGATGCAGCAGCTGCTCGACATACCCGACGATCAGGCACGCGAGGATCTCGCCCGCGCGTCGGTCATGGCGCTCTCCTTCGTGGCTCAGTCCGCGCGCGGCGCCGGCGTGCCGCCCGTGCCGCAGCGCGAGGTCGACAAGGCGAGCTCGATCCCGGAGCGCTTCCTGATCCGCTGGCGCGGTGAGGCCGATCCGCGCCACGTGAAGGCGATCGACGCCTATTGGATCTCCGCCGCCGAACACGGCATGAACGCGTCCACGTTCACGGCGCGCGTCGTCGCGTCGACCGGCGCCGACGTGGCGGCCTGCCTGTCGGCGGCCGTCGGCGCGCTGTCCGGGCCACTCCACGGTGGCGCGCCGTCGCGCGTGCTCGACATGCTCGACGACGTCGCGCGCGAGGGGGACGCCGAGAGCTACGTCAAGAAGCTGCTCGACCGCGGCGACCGGCTAATGGGCTTCGGCCACCGCGTGTATCGCGCCGAGGACCCACGGGCGCGCGTGCTACGCCGCACCGCGCGCGAGATCGGCGCCCCGCGGCTCGAGGTCGCCGAGGAGCTCGAGAAGGCCGCGCTGGCCGAGCTCAAGGCGCGCAAGCCGGACCGCGTGCTCGCCACGAACGTCGAGTTCTGGTCGGCTGTGGTGCTCGACTTCGCCGGCGTCCCGGCGGACCTCTTCACGCCGCTCTTCTCGTGCGCGCGCGTCGCCGGGTGGTCCGCGCACATCCTCGAGCAGAAGCGCGAGGGCCGGCTGATCCGGCCGACGGCGAAGTACATCGGTCCGGGGCCGCGCAAGCCGGACGACGTCGAAGGGGACCTCGCGGCGGCCCCCGCCTGATGGAAACCGCGACGGCGGTCAGCAGCTTTGCCAAGTCGCTCTTCCTCGGGGAGATCCACGAGGAGCTCGTCTTTCCATTCCCGAAGCCCGACTCGGAGGAGCAGGACCGGATCCGCGAGCTGATCGGCCGGCTGCGCACGATCGCCGCCGAGCTGATCGATCCGCACAAGGCGGAGGAGCAGGGGTGGATCGGCGACGACGTGATCGCCGCGCTCGGCGAGGCCGGCCTCTGCGGCCTGCATGTCGACGAGGAGTACGGCGGCCAGGGGCTCTCGCAGACGGGCTACTGCCGCGTCTCCGAGGTCTTCGCGCAGATCGACCCGACCCTGTCGGTGATCATGGGCGTGCACCAGTCGATCGGCATGAAGCCGATCGAGCTGTACGGGTCGGACGAGCAGAAGGCGCGCTTCCTGCCGGACCTCGCCGCCGGGCGCAAGCTCGCCGCCTTCGCGCTGACCGAGCCGAACGCCGGCTCGGACGTGAACGGGATCGAGACGACGGCGGCGCGGCAGGCGGACGGGTCATGGGTGCTGAATGGCGAGAAGCGCTACATCGGCAACGGCTCGAAGGCCTCGGTGCTCTCGACCTTCGCCCGGATCGAGGACACCGACGAGTTCATCGCGCTGATCCTCGAGAAGGGCATGAAGGGCTTCGAGGTCGGCCACCGCTACGACACGATGGGCCTGCGCGCGAACGACCTCCGCCACCTGCACTTCAACGATGTCCGGATCCCGGCCGAGAACGTGATCGGCGAGCCCGGAGACGGCTTCAAGATCGCGATGCACACGCTCAACAACGGCCGGATGTCGCTCGGGACGGGATCGGTCGGCGGCACGAAGATCCTCCTCGACCAGGTCATCCACCACGTCAAGGAGCGCCGTCAGTTCGGCATGCCGCTCGCCGAGTTCGAGCTCGTCCAGGACAAGATCGGCTGGATGGTCTCGTATCTCTTCGGCCTCGAGGCCATGGCGTACATGACCACCGGCCTGGTCGACGCGGGCGTGCCGGATTACTCACTCGAGTCGGCGATCGTGAAGGTCTCCGCGACCGAGTTCCTCTGGTACGGGACCAACCGTGCGCTGCAGCTGAAGGGCGGCGCCGGCTACATGCGCGACGAGCCGTACGAGAAGGTGCTGCGCGACACGCGCATCTTCCCGATCTTCGAGGGCGCGAACGACGTCATGCGGGCGTTCATCGCGCTTTCCGGGATGAAGCCGGTCGGCGAGAAGCTGGAGGGGCTAGGCGACCTCGATTGGACATCGCCGATCGGCTCGATCGGCGTGCTCGCCGAGTACGTCGGCGACCGGATCCAGCGCGAGGTGCGGCCCGACCGCATCTCGATGGCGCACGAGGAGCTGAAGCCGCTGGCCGACGACCTGTCCGAGCAGGTCAAGGAGCTGCGCGACCACACCGAGGGCCTCTTGCGCGAGCACAAGAAGGGCATCATCGAACGCCAGTTCCAGCAGAAGCGGCTGGCCGACGCCGTCTCCGACATCTACGCGCAGGTCGCGGTCCTCTCGCGCGTCTCGGCGATTCTCGAGGAGCACGGCGTCGAGCCGTCGGGGCAGGAGCGCTACATCGCCGAGACTTTCTGCACCCGCGCCGGCAACCGGGTCCGCCAGAACTTCGGGCAGATCGAGAGGAACGACGACGAGCGGATGACCGCGATCGCCAAACTTGCCCTCAAGCGTGGCGAATACGGATACGCCTTCTTCGAGGACTAGGAGTCCATCCGAAAACCCCTCGTGGCGGTGATACCGTGATTCAGCCGGTGCCCGACTTCTCCGCGTATCTGGCCGATGCTCCCGAAGGCGTATGCCGCCTGAAGCTCGCGGGCGAGTTCGACATCTCGGGCCGTGAGCTCGCCGACGAGTTGCTCGCCAGCGTCGGCACCGGCCGCAAGCTCGTGCTCGACCTCTCGGAGCTCGACTTCATCGACTCGATGGGCATCCATTTCGTCGTGACCGCCCACCAGGCCGCGCAGGCCGAGGGGCGCGAGTTCACGATCGTCCGCGGCGGTCCGGAGGTCGACCGGATCTTCCAGCTTGTCGGGCTCGGCGACGTCCTGCCGTTCGAGGACGAGGCCGCGCGCTAGCCGCGGCCGGCGGGCAGGTCGTCGGGCGCGGGCGGGTCTTTCGGCCGCGGCACCTCGTACGGGTTCGGCTCGTCCATCCCCGGCAGCTCCCTCTGTCCGGACAGCCTCACCGTCCTCTCCTCGTCGGCCGGGAGCGCGCGTGTGACGTCATCCTCGGCGGAAGGCTGCGGGCGTGGCCGTTGGCGGCGCGCGGGCTTCTCCTCCCACAGCGTGTCCTGGTCACGCGGCAGGTCGTCCATCGGCCGGCGCGCGCGCTCCCGCACCCCCGCGGCGAAGAGGAGCGCGGCGCACGCGAGCGCGAGCATGCCTTGTCCGAGAGGCCGGTCGAACAGCCTGATCAGGATCAGGAGGGCGGACCACGCCCCGGCGGCGGCGATCACGGTTCCGTCGCCGAACGGCAGGTGGAAGGGCCGGCCCTGCGCGCGTCGCCTGAGCAGTAGCAGCACGCCGATGCCCACGAGGACGATCGCGAGCTCCACCCAGGAGAAAGGCCCGAGCGTGCTGACGATCAGGAGGGATGCGGCGACCGCGGCCACGCGCTGCTCGGCGTTCCACACGCGCCACATCGCGGCGACGTCGCTAGAGCGGCTCGCGGCCGGCAAAGCCCGCCTCCAGGTCGTGCCAGTAGCCGATCTCGTCCTCGCCCTCGAGCCAGCAGAGGTACACCTCGCGGTCGTCGCGAATCGCCGGGAAGTCGACGAGGCCGCGGTCGAGGTCGCGCAGCACCACCTCGGCATCCTGCAGCTGCGTCAGTGCGTCGCGCAGCTGCAGGAACGCCTCCGAGACGACGCGCCCGGGGTCACCGCCGCCGTTCTGCGGCCCCGCCTCGGCGAGCGCCTCGCGCGCCTCTTCGTCAGAGAGCCCCTCGCGCGCGGTGCGCAGCGAACCGAGCACGGCCTGGACCCACTCGAGCGCCGCGTTCGCCTCCTCGAGCGTGTAGTGCCGGGTGTGTTTCACGAGCCGCTTTCCATCAGCTGCCGCAGCGCCTCGATGCGCCGTTCGACCAGGTCGCGGACCTCAGGCGCGACATCGTCGTCGCGTGCCGCCTCCCGCGCCTCCTCGAACGCCTCCAGCGCCCGCCCGAAGCGCTCCGGCCGGGCGCTCTTCAGCAGGTTGTCCCCGCGCAGCAGGAGAGTGCGCACACGGTCGGCGGTCACCGCAACCGGTTCAAGATCAGATCGCGGTCGGCGTCCGAGACGGTACGGAGCTGGCCCTGGAACGCGAGCGTCCAGTGCTCGGCGGGCCACTTGCGCGCGTGCTCGAGCTCCGGCGCGAGGTCCTCGGCCGGCACCCAGTCGTCCTCGTCGAGCACGACCTCCGGCTCCGTCTCGAACCGCCAGGGATACGCGTCGGGCTTGCCCGGCTTGCCCGGCCAGAGCTTCGAACGGTCCTCGTACATCTCGCCGGTGATCCGAACGGCGCCGCCGAATGCCTTCACGCGCGTGAGATAGAAGACGATCAGGTCGCCCGGCTCCATCTGCTGCGCCATGTTGCGACGGCCCTCCTTCATGCCGATCACGCGGAAGCCGTGGGCGCGCGTGGCGGCGAAGTTCTCGGGCGAGCCGGTGAGGATCCAGGTCTTCGAGGCCACCGATGCTCAGGTTACGCTGCACCCATGAGCGAAGACGACACGCCCCTTATCGGTCCCGACGACACTGCTTACAGGCTCGAGCTGACGCCCGCCCAGCTCAAGATCACTTTCACCGCCCTCAAGTCCCTGCTCGACGACTTCGGCCACGACGAGCCGGACGTCCACCGGGTGATCCGAGAGGTCATCGACAAGCTGCCTGACGAGCACAGCCTGCGGGACATCCGCATCGGCCCTTTGTAGCGCGGCCCCGCTCTAGTCGATCGGGATGTCCTGGACGTCGGGCTTGCGCTCGCCGCGGTCCAGGCGCTCGAGGTACCAGTCGATCAGGGCCCGCAGCGTCAGCAGCACCTCGCGCAGCAACGAGGTGAACTGGCCCTGGAGCTCGCGCGGGAGGCCGCGCCGGAGCGCGTCGACGATCGCGAACAGCGGGCTGAGGTCGGGCCCGCCGGCGCGTGGCGGCGGCGGAGCGCTCTGGAAGTCGCGCTCCCACTCGCGCGCCCAGTCACTGTGCAGCCGATGACCCTGTTCCTGCTCCACTCTCGCTCCTCTCGAAGTCCACTCGCAGCGCGCCGTCCTCGAAGTGCGCTCCCGCCGGACGGTAGCCCGCCATGGCGGTCGGCAGCATGATCGTCCGCTTCTGACCGCCGACGCGCACGATCACCTCGAGGCCGACCTTCTTCAACTCGATGTCGCCTTTCTGCACGAACGGCAGCGGCAGCCGCAGCGTCGCGTGCCCGTTCTCGCTCTGGAGCTCCTGCGTCAGCTCCTCGTGCAGCACCGCCGCCGGCTCGGCCTGCTCGAAGACCTCGGCGCCCAGGCGGTCGAGCATCTCCTGCCCGATCACCTCCTGCTCGAAGAACGGCGCGGTGAGGATCGGCACGGGGGAGAACGCCGACTCCACGAGCTCCATCTGCTCGAGCTGGTGCTTGCGCCATCCCTCGAAGAAGCCGTTCATCTCAGGGAAGACGCGGTTCACGACAACCGCGTCGGTGAGGTAGCCGTACAGGTTCAGATACGTGAAGGTCCGCATCGCCTCCTTCACGACCATGCGGTCCGGGTTCATCACGAGGCGGATCGACGTGTGCGCGCGGTCGCGGAGGATCTCGTTCATCGCGACGAGGTTGCGCACCAGCCGCTCGACGTCGTCGTAGACCGCGTCGCTGGGCAGCGACACGTCGAGCAGCGTGCGCGCCAGCGGGCGCGCGGCCGACATCACGCGCCGCTCCCACGGGAAGACCTTCTCGAGCCACCAGCTCGCGACGTCCGGAAACGACAGCAGGCGGAGCGTCTCGCCGGTCGGCGCACAGTCCACGATGATCG
>Ga0114129_10004132_pt1 | contig 20512 bp, 18 predicted proteins | sample RhiMetdeltSRZDD1_FD_80071 | JGI IMG/M metagenome (GOLD analysis project Ga0114129, IMG submission 80071) | Populus rhizosphere microbial communities from Tennessee, USA - Rhizosphere MetaG P. deltoides SRZDD1 (version 2) (version 2) | ecosystem: Host-associated > Plants > Roots > Rhizosphere >... | reverse complement strand
GCCCAGATGTTGTCGTCGCGATCGACGCGCACCGCGTGCGCGAACTCGAATCCGTACAGGCCCTGTCCGATCTCACGGACGAACGTCCCCTGCGCGTCGAATTCGAAGAGGCGCGTGTCGCCGCTGCGGGTGTAGACGAAGACGTGGCCCTTGGAATTCGTCGCCACGCCGATCCCTTCGCCGAGATAGAGGTTCGGCGGCAGCTTCAGGAAGTTCGGCACCGAGTCGTACGGGATCTCGGGGACGTTCTCCGCTTTCGCCTTGGACTGGCCCCACATGGGGATCGAGGCCAGGAGCGCAACCGCCGTGCCGGCGAGCCACCGTGTCATCAGAGCCTCCGGCGGCAATGTTAAAAGACCTCGGGTTTCGTTTTACAAGAATCGTAAAACGAAACCCGAGGTCATTTCCCAATCTCAATCATCCCGATGTCGGCTTCGTACGATTCCAGACCCTCGACGACGATGCGCCGGCCGTCCGGATGTACGTCGAAGCGCGCAATCCAGTTGCCGTCGAACGGCCGCCGAAAGAAGGGCACTTCTTTCAACACGAGCGTCCGCCCGCCGGCGGGTGTGACGCGCCAGAGGGTGCCCTTCAAATCCGGGTGACCTTCGATGAACAACAGATCGCCGTTGGCCGCCCAGGCAAACCAGACGACCCATCCCTCGAATACCTGCCGCCTGCCCAGGCCCGGTGAGTCGATCCTGAGACCGGGCTTCAGCTCTCTGCCGGTCGCATCGGTGCTGATGGCGCCCGCGCCATCCAGACGGGTCGCGAAGGCATAGGATTGCCCCTCTCGCGAGAAAAACGGATCGCCCGGAAGATCCGGTACCGGTTCACGCCGATTCGTCCGGGGATCGAACCACTCACCCGCGGTTTCCGACGTCCGCAGGAGAAACCGGCCATCCCGCGCGACGTCTCCCCATCCCCAGAAGGGAAACCAGGGCTTCATCGGGAGCGTTTCGGGCGCCCCGCCAGCAAGCGCCACCCGTCGAATCTGTGCGACTTCTACAGTGACACCGGGACTTCGCGTGTAGAAATAGATGGTTTGCTGGTCTGGCGACCACCTCGGGTAGATGTTGGTGCGGCCATCGTCGATCAACGCCGCAGCGTTGGCGCCGTCGGCGTCCATCACCCAGATGGTTTCGCGTTCAGCGCCGGAGCGATTCGAGAAGTAGGTGAGCTTCGTCCCGTCCGGTGAATATCGCGGCGCAGTTTCGCTGCGTGCGAGATCCGTTGTCAGCCACTTCCGCTGTCCGGTCGCGGAGCCGTCGAACGTGACCTCGACCAGATTCGTGTTCGCGCGATAGGTCGCGAAAATCAGCCGCTTGCCGTCGGCGGAGAGATCCAGGTCGACGTCATCCCCCTGGCCCGCGGTGATTTGCAACGGTTCGCCGCTCGTGACGGCCACGCGCCAGACGTTCATGGTCCCGCCGCGGCTCGACGAGAAGTAAAGGAACCGATCGTCAGGCGACCAGACCGGTGACAGCGCCAGCGCATCGTCGCTCGTCAAGGACCGGACGCTGCCGGTTTTCAGGTCGACGAGCGCCAGCTCGCTGCGCGGCCCGAGCCGGCGGCGGATGAACGCCATCCGATCTCCGTTGTGCGAGAGCGCCGGCTGGTAATGGAAGATCGGCGTCGGATCCGGCTTCGTCACGGCGCGTGGATTCGCGCCGTCGGCATCGCAGACCCAGATCACTTTGCCGTCGCTGTACACGATGCGGCGCCCATCGGCCGACCATGACGGCGTCAAGGCGCTTTGGATGAGCCGCCGTGGCGCGCCGGGAAACGCCGGAGTGACCCAGATGTCCTGGAGACCCGTGTCGTTCAATCGGGAAAAGAGGATCTTCGTGCCGTCGGGTGACCATCTCGGCTGCGCTTCGAGATTCGGATCGTTGCTCAGCCGGATCAGACCACCGCCCGTCACCAGGCCGACGTAGAGATCCCACTGACCATCGCGGTTCGACACGAAGGCCACTGAGCGCCCATCAGGCGAGAACGACGGTTGCCCTTCGACGCCCGCGAAGTTCGTGACCGAACTGAATCGCATCACCGCGGGCGACTCGCGAGCGGCGGGCCGCCACACGAGCAGCGCCACGACGGCTGCGGCCGCGACGATCCATGGGACGAGAGTCATCCAACGCGGCGACGGCCTGGAGATCGCCGCGGGCGCGGCGATCGGATCCGTCGTCACATCGTCCAGCTCGAGCCTGGCGTCTCCGATGTCGCGCAGCCTGCGTGATGGATCCTTCTGAAGACAACGCCGGATCAGATCCCGCAGGCGCCGCGGCGTGCCGGCTGGCAACGCGCTCCAGTCGGGCTCGCGGCCGATCAGCCCCGCCAAAACATCCGCGACCGTCGCGCCCGCGAAGGCTTTGTGGCCCGTGAGCATCTCGTAGAGCACGCTGCCGAACGCCCAGATGTCCGTGCGCTTGTCGAGCGACTGACCGCGCGCCTGCTCCGGGCTCATGTACGCGGCGGTACCGAGAATCGATCCTACGTCGGTCGGCGAGGCCGTCATCGTCGGTGAGACCTGCAGATCCGGCGATGACAGCGGCGACATCGCTTTCGCGAGACCGAAATCGACGAGCTTGACCTGCCCGCCGGTGGCCAAGCGAATGTTCGACGGCTTCAGATCGCGATGGATGATGCCCTGCTGGTGCGCGGCGTCGAGACCCGCGGCGATCTGCTGAGCCACGCCGATCGTTTCCGGCACAGCCATCGGACCACGCGCGATCCGGTCGGCGAGCGTCTCGCCTTCGACGAACTGCATCACGAGGTAATTGATGCCGGCGTCGGCGCCCACGTCGTAAAGCGGGCAGATGTTCGGGTGCTCGACTGCGGCGATCGCCCGCGCTTCCCGCTCGAACCGCTGCAGCAGCCCGGGCATCGTCGCGACATGGGCAGGAAGAACTTTGACCGCGACCACGCGGTTCAGCCGCGTATCGCGCGCGCGGTAGACCTCGCCCATGGCCCCGGCGCCGGCAAGGGCTTCGATTTGATACGGGCCGAGCGACTGGCCCGGAGAGAGCGTGACCTCGGGTTTCGTTTTTACAAGATACGCGAAAACGAAACGAGGGGGCCTCAGTCTTTGTACGGATCGACGATGTCCTCGCCGGCCATGACGACGATGAGCGGCTTGAGGGTGTGGAGGATCTCGATGGTGCCACGCTGCGCGGCGAGCACTTCCGGAAGCCGCCGGTACACGTGCGGGCTCTCGTCGACGCCGCCGCCGCGCAGGACGACGTCCTTGTCGCGAACCCAGGTGTGCATCATCTGCGGCGAGATGGCCCCGCGCGACAGCTGCCGCCCGCGGCGATTGCGCTTGCCGGCAGCGGCCGTGCGCGACATCACGCGGCCCGCGCCGTGCACCGTCGAATAGAGCGCGCCGGTCTGGAGCTCGCGCACCGCGGCATCACCAGCCGGGGTCCCTTGCACGATCACGGCGTTGTCGCCCATCGAGCCCCCGACGAACCCCTTCTGACCGGGAAACGCCGGCGTCGCGCCCTTGCGGACCACGATCATCTCGTCGCCGCCGTGCGTCTCGCGCCAGGCGAAGTTGTGGTGGTTGTGCACGAGCTCCAGCTCGCGCCCGCCAAGGAGCGCGACGACCTTGCGCGCGACCCACTCGCGTCCTGCGTACGCGTACTGGCCCGCGAGCGACATCAGCGACCAGTAATCGTGCCCGATCGGCTGGCCAAGGCTGAGCAGCACTTCGCGCTCCGGCACGCGCGCGCCCCACGCCTGGTTCTGCGACAGCGCCAGAAACCCGGATGCGATGGTGTAGCCGAAACCCCGGCTGCCGAAGTGCACACCGACCCAGATCGCGCCGCCCTCGTCCACGAAGACATCAACGTAGTGATTGCCGCTGCCAACGGTGCCGAGCTGCGCACGCGCCTTCTGACGCAACCCCGCGCGCGCCTGATTGGGCACGGCGTCCCACGCGGGATCGTCGAACAGCGGATGGTCGACCGGCGCGTCGTCCGACATGTTCTTTCGTCCCACGCCGAACGAGAGCACGCGCTGGATTTCGTCGGCGAGCTCGTGGCGACGGCTCGCGAGATCGGATGAGGAATCGAGTTTCAGATCGGTCCTGATCGCGGCATTGCCGCAGGCGATGTCGAACCCGACGCCGACGACCGAGACCTGATCCCGGTAGGCGGCCACGCCGCCGATCGGCATCACGTACCCGAGATGCCCGTCGGCCATCAGCGCTGCCCGCTCCGCACGGCTCGCGACATCCGAGAGCTGCGAGAGGGTGTTGGGTTCATGCTCACCGAAGACGAGTGGCTGCGTGTCTGGCATGGCGGCAGTCGGGCTGCCTCAAGACCACTGTATCAACCACGACCCGGCCGGAACTGGTAGATTGGATCCCGCAATGACGCGAGGCGCCATGACGCCCGCGTAACGACAGGGAGACCGTCAGTGGCCAAGTCAGCACGACCGAAGACCGAGACTCCGCGTCGCCGGACGAGCGGCGCCCGAACGAAAGCCAAGCCCGATCCAACGAATGAGCCGCAGGCGTCGGACGCCGGCAAAGACACCGCGATCGCCGCGCATCCCGAGACGCCAGAACCGAGTGACGAGGACATCCGCGTCCGCGCGTACTTCAGGTATCTCGAGCGTGGCGGCTCCCACGGCGCGAGCCACGAAGACTGGACGGAAGCGAAGAAAGATCTAAAGTCCAAGGACAAGCGCACGGGACGGTAGCGAAATCGATCGTGTCGGTTCCGGGGTTCCCGCCTCCGCTCTTCGAGCTACGGCGGGGCTCGCCGAAGCATTGCGAAGGCGGCCCGGAGTTCCGAAGTTCTTAGGGTAAGGTTTCGAACCCCGGAACCTCGGAACCCCGGAACCGACAGATTACTTATCCTCCAGTTTTTGTCTTTCGTAAAACCTTCGGACCTTGTCCCGGTTTCCGCAGGTCTTCATGCTGCACCACCGCCGCCGCTGCGTGGGGCTGTGGTCGACGAACAGCCAGCTGCACCGATCCGAGGCGCACTCGCGAACGCTGACTCGTGCGGGCGAGACGAGCAGCTCGGCAGCAGCGCGCACGACCGGCCGCAGAAATCCATCCATCGTCTGATCGTCGTCGACGAATGCCCACACGTAGTCGCCGCCGCAGGGCTCGAGGCGCGCGTGGGCCATCGCGTGGCGAATCGCGTCGTTGAGAGCGTCGAGATCCGTGCGGGCGGGCGCCCGGCCGGCCGCGATCGCCTGAAAGATGCGATAGAGACATTCGCGCAGCGCAACGGCGCGGGCGAATGCACGCCGGGTCGTGTCGCCCCGGCCATCGGCCGCGCGAAGCGACGCGGCGGTCCGCTTCGAGACAAGCCCCGCCTGCTCGGCCCAATCCACCAGATCGCGCCAGGCGTGGAGGTGCTCCTCCTGCCTGATGGGCCGATCGCCCACCGTATTCACGAAATCGAGGCTGAGGTCTCCTCCCGAGAAATCGAACTGGTACGCGGCAGCGGCCTGCGACATCTCATTCACGCCTGATCCGACACATCGTCAGTATAACCTATATTTGCCTCTTGACAGGTTACAGGCCCGGATCCATGATCTAACCAGCTAGTAGGCCATAGGCGGTTAACATAGGAGGTCGCGATGCCTCGAGTCGAGACAGAACGTATTGCCGATCAGCTGGCGCGGGCGGTCAACGGACCCGCCTGGCATGGCCCTTCAATGCTCGAGCTGGTGCGTGACGTCTCGCCCGGTCTAGCCGCGGCAAAGCCGCTGGAAGGCACGCACTCGATCTGGGAGGTCGTCGCTCACACCGCCGCATGGCTCGAGCTCGTCGGGCTCCGTCTCGACGGAAAGGCCCCGCGCGAGGTGTCGCAAGCCATGGACTGGCCACCCGTCAACAGCGCATCGCGCTCGACAACGGCGAATGGATCCGTGAAGGAGTCGTGGCGCGCGGATATCGACAGACTTCAACGTGCTGCCGACGATCTCCTGCGCAGGATTCGATCGCTCGACGATGAACAGCTGAAGGAAGACCTCCCAGGACTCGGCAATACCTGGACGACGTACATCACGCTGCACGGCGTGCTGCAGCACGTGCTCTATCATGCCGGGCAAATCGCCATCCTCAAGAAGGGGGCGCCATGATTACCGCCACCGATACGTACTTTCGAACCGAGTTGATCGAACGGCGACAGCTGCTGGCACAGGCCACGCGGCGGGCGTCGCGAGCCGACCTCCGTGATCTGTTGGCCGACGTGGATGCCGCACTCGCGCGGCTCGACCGCGGCACGTTCGGCGAATGCGACGTGTGCCACGAATTTGTCGGCACGCGCCATCTTGCGCACGATCCGGTCGCGCGCTGCTGCGAAGAGCATCCAACATCATCGGAAGAAACCCGGATTCAGCGCGACCTGGCGCTGGCGCACGACCTGCAGATCGGGCTGCTTCCGCGCCAGGGCGCGACAGTCGACGGCTGGCAGTATCGCTACCGATACGAGGCGGCAAGCGAAGTGGGCGGCGACTTCTGCGACGTCATCCCGGTGACGGCTCGCAATGAGACTCTGATTCTCGTTGGCGACGTCTCGGGCAAAGGGGTCGCGGCTTCGCTGTTGATGAGCAACCTGATTGCGACGTTCCGCAGCGTCGCGCCCCTGGGGCTGCCCACCGGAGAGCTGCTTTCACGCGTGAACGCGCTCTTCAACGACAGCGCCCCGCGCGCTGCGTACGCGACGCTCGCGGCCGCGACCCTCCTACCCGGCGGCGCGGTCGACCTGTACAGCGCGGGCCACTGGCCACCTCTTCTGAGGCATGGGACGGCAGCCGAGGCGGTCCCATTGAAGTCCGGATTGCCGTTGGGCCTGTTTCCGACCTCCACGTATGCGCCCGCGCGCTTCGAGTTGTCCCCGGACGATACGCTGCTCTTCTACACGGACGGCGCCATCGACGCCGAAAACGGCGGCGGCGAAGACTACAGCACGCCCCGGCTGGCAAGGGCGCTGGCAGTCGCGTCGCCGGACCCGCTCGAATCGATGGTTGATCGCTGTCTAGACGACGTTCGATCGTTTCAGAACGGTCAACCGCCGACCGATGATCTGCTGCTGTTCGCGTTGCGGGCGGCGCACTGAAGGTGACGTGCGGTAAACTGGGGAGAGCATCCTGCCAAGGTCAAGAGCTTTCACCACGAAGCACACGAAGGACACGAAGAAGATCTTGAATAAGGGAAAAACAAGAAAGTTCTTGAAAGAATTTTTTCGTGCTCTTCGTGTCCTTCGTGGTGAAGAGCTCTTGATCTTGGTCGCGCTGTCTACCGCGCTGGTAAGCTGCGCCACCCCCGGCCGTACGCTCATCGAATCCCCCGCGCCCGTGGCGTGCCGTACAGCGGTTTCGCCGAGCGGCAATCCATCGCCGAATCAGATTCGATGGATTCGACCGGAGGCATCCGCTGAACGCGCGACGCTCGACGACTGGTGCCGCAGCGTCGGCCCTGCGATCGTCGCCGCGGCTCCTCCGCTGTCGGATTCGGACGCCGAACCGTCGGGCCTCGTCGTGATCAGCTGGAATGTCAACGTCGGCGCCGGCGATGTCGCCACGCTGGTCGCGTCGCTGCGCGACGGCACTCTGACCGGGCAACCCGTCAGCCGCTTCGTGCTGCTCTTGCAGGAAGCCTTCCGCGAGGGCGAATTGGTGCCGCGCGGGCCGCTGCCCGGCGCCGAATCGGCCGGCGCGATCCGTCCGCGCGTCGCCGGCCGCGATCGCATCGACATCATCTCGGCCGCCGCGAAACTGGGGCTCGCGCTGTATTACGTCCCGTCGATGCGCAACGGCGATCCCGGCAAGACCGACGAGGATCGCGGCAACGCGATCCTCTCGACCGAGCCGTTATCCGACCTCGCGGCGATCGAGTTGCCGTTCGAACGTCAACGGCGCGTCGCGATCGAAGCCACGGTCACCGGCGGCGGGCCGCCGATCCGCGTCACGAACGTCCACCTCGACAACCGCGCGCCCGCGCGGCGGCTGTGGCTGTTCTCGGTCGCGACCCGGCTGCGCCAGGCGCGCGGCCTCCTCCGGGGCATGGCCGCCGACGGTCCCGCCATCCTCGGCGGCGATTTCAACACGTGGTACGGCTTCCACGATCCGGTGTTCGCCGAAGTCTCCGAATCGCTCGCGCCGCCCGCAACAGGCGATGAGCGGCCGACGTTCGGCATCATGCGCCTCGATCATCTCTTCTTCCGTCTACCCGGCGGCTGGCGCGCCTCCACGATCCGGCTCGACACCTACGGCTCGGATCACCATCCGCTGCTCGCGACGGTGGGTCCTAGCTCACCGCGAGGCTCTCGATGAACCTGTTGAGCTCGTCCTGCGCTTTCTGGCGCTCCGACATCAGCGTCTGCAGTTCCTTGCGCAGGGCATCGAGCCGGTTCTCCTGCTCGTCGAGCTGCCTGACGTAGCGCTGCAGCAGCTGGCGCTCCTCGCCGCTCCCCTTCAGCGATTTCATGTTCTCGCGCACGCGATCCTGATCGCGCGAGATCTGGGTGATCTCGTTCTCCCGCGTCGAGATTTGATCGGCAATGCGCGCGACCTCGGCCTTGCGCTTCAGCACCTCGCGCAGCGACGCCTCGGTCGCCGGCGTGATCGCTTTCTCCCGGACGAGGAGCGCGATCTGATCGTCCGAAATCGTACTGATCTGATACTGCGCCTGCGTCGGACGCACCTCTTCGACGGTGAACGTCGCCGTAGTCTTCGCCGGAATCGGGATCCGGAATCTGTGCCACGCGGTCGTCGTCTCCGCCGGCTTCAGATCGCCGCCGATGGTCCACCCCGCGCGGGCCGGATGCTCGACGACCAGCGTGCGCGGCTCGGTATCTTCATTCCGCGCGGTGTAGGTCCGGTTCTGCCGCTCTTCGACCTCCTGGATGACGAGACCGTTGGCAATTCGCACCTTCGTGATTCTCGTCGGGACGCTCTCGCCCTTGGAGTCGATGTTGATGCCCAGGTCGAGCGCGTACGAGAGCAAACGCTTCTCTCCCGTCTTGAGCGGTTCCATCAACCCTTCGCCCGAGAACGCCTGGCCTTCGATCACCGAGAAGCTGCCGCCGTCCAGCGTCATCCCGGTGGAGTTCGTCAGCCAGATCGCTCTCAGCGCACGCGGCGATCCTGATGACGCGTTCCACAGCGACACTTTGTCGGCTTCGACTTCGCCGGCCAGGATGGGCACGAGCGCCGACTGGTTCTTGCGGATCGTGACCGGCTCTTTCAGCTTGTACGAAAAGAGATCGCCGAGCTGAGCGCCGGTTGCGTCGACCTGCTGCGCCTGGCGTGCCTCGTCGAGGCGGTCGACGAACCCTCCGACCCCCGCGCCACCGCCGGCGCCAGCGCCGCGACCGGCGCCCGTGGCGCGAAAGTCTTGCACCGGTGCAGACGGTGGCGGTGGCGGCGGCGTAGCCGGTGCACCGGCCGTGACAGTTATCGACTGAGAGACAGTGCCGACTTCCATCGTCGCGTTGAGCAGTGTCTCCATCCCGCCCGAGACGTTCACGCTGGGGCGCGCGAACGTGCGGAATCCCTGCAGCGTGAAGGTGACGTCGTACAACCCGGGCGCGATGCCGGAGATTCGATACTGACCCGGCGGGCTGGTCACGGTATCGGCGACGCGGACGCCGCCACGCAGAACCTGCACGGTCACCCCGGGCAGCGCCGAGCCCCGAGCATCGGTCACAACGCCCGCCAGCCCGCCCGCGCCCGACGTCGCGATCGCCGACTGGTGCGTCTGCGGCGCGAGAAGCGCGCGCTGCGGCAGCGGCACGACCGGGCGCTGCATGTAGTACGGCCGCGAGATCGCCTGAATGAACGACTGCGGCGCGCCGGCGACGAGCGAAAGCTCGACGTTCTCCCAGTCCTCGCCGACGGTGTTGTCGACGATCGCCCAGCCCTGAATCAGCGGCTTTCGCGGCTCGGTCGCCGACGGCAGCACCAGCCGGTACGTCGCTTTCCAGACCGGCACTTCGCTCACGTAGCTCACGAACAAATCGCGCTCGCCGGTGCCCGTCGTCGTGATCGTGAGACGCCGGAGATCCTGATCGCGCACGGACGCAACGGCCGTCAGGTACCGTCCGACTTCCTGGTTGAGATCGCCTTCGGCGATGTGAACCGTCACGCCAGGATCGAGCGCGATCGTTGTCATGTCGCCGGCGTCGCTCACGAGCGCCAGCGCGTCGACGGACGTGACGGTGCCGTCGGCGCGGCGATCGATGCGCTCGACGCTGAGAAGACGGCCGACGACGCGTGTCGTCGGCGTGCGGACTTCGAGCCGGGCGCCTCGAAGCGCCGAAAGAAACTGCGCCCGCGTCGTGAATTCGCCGAGCGGCAGCCGCAACGAGCTGAGCCGCCGATCGAGCGCCGCATCCGAGTTGTAGCTGACGCCGGCCACGCGGCCGCCGTCGAGATCCAGCGTCGTCAGCGACTTCAGCACGTCGTCGAGCTGGCCGCTGGTGAAATCGATCGTGACCTGCTGGTTGCCTCGCACCTTGCCGAGGTGCTCGAAGTAGCCAACACCGCTCTTGTAGAGCACCACACGCCGGACCGGCAGCCGGTCGCCGGCGGTCGTCTGCCGCGCAGCGCCGGGGGCCGGCGCCTGTGCGTGAATCAGGCCGGACATCACGAAAGCGATCGGCCACGTCAGCGCGATCGCCAGGCGCGCCGGCAGCCCGCCCATCCTTCGGACACGTTCATTCGTCATGACACTCCTCGCGCAGATTCTGACGCCTTGGATCTGCGTGGAGTCTGGTCCCCATAAGTGGCAGCGAAATACAGATTTCTGGCCGGATCACCCCGGCTGTAGCCGGGTCGGATCTTGCAGTTGGTACGTAGGGCGGATTGGTCTCCAAATCCGCCGCGCTGGAGGATCCCATGACGAACGCACGTATCTGGCTCACCATTGGCCTGCTCGCCGTCTGGCTGGCGGCGCCAAGCGCGTTGAGCACCCGGTCAACGACTCCAGGCGACGCCCTCAGTACTCCGGAAATCACGAATGTCACGCCCGCGGCTCCGGGGCTCAGCACCAAACCGCAGCGGTTGGCTGTTGCCGGGACGGATTTTCTCGAAGGGCTGACGCTGATGATCACGACTCCGGGCGGGCAGAGCCTGCGGTTCGGCGGCGCGGATATTCAGAACCGACGTCAGGGCTCGTTCGAGGTCGATGCTGTGCTCGACGCGAAGGGCAACTACTCGCTCGTCGTGACCAATCAGGATGGCGGCGTCTCGCGTCCTTTCGTCGTGACCGTCCAGGCGCCGGCGAAGCGGCCGACCATCGACTCGGTCACGCCAGCCAAAGTGACGAAGAGCAACTCGCCGCAGATTTTCACGGTGCGCGGCAGTCTCTTCGAGGCGGGGCTGACGGTGTTTCTGACCGATCCGACCGGAACGGTGAAGACGCTCAGCGGCAATGCGATCGCCGACGTGACACCCTCATCGTTTCAATTCACGGCCATCCTCGAGCTGGCCGGCGAGTACTCCGTCGAAGTGAAGCTGCCGTCAGGCGCGGTGTCGAACACGTCCGTGATCGTGGCGGAGTGACGACCTCGGGAGTCTTTTCCTGATGCGGTTTTCAGCGGAAAAGACTCCCGAGGTCTTTCTCAGCGGACATGACCGCGAAGGTCCTTGTGCACATCCCCCTTCCCACCCAGGATGAACGCAGCTTTCAGCGCGAACACTGGCACGAGCCCGACGACCGTATCCCGCACGAACTGAATCGATCGGTTTCTTGTTGTCGTGACGCGCGCAATTCGACGCCCCTGTCTTACGATCGAACCCGACCGACGGGATCGGACCCGCTCATAGCGGCGGAGCGCCTGCGACACGCCACCGTTTCCCGACAGCACCAGCCCCAGCGCGACGGCGTCCTCGAGGGCCTGCGCGGCGCCCTGGCCGGTGTGCGGCAGCATCGGGTGCGCGGCATCGCCGAGCAGCGTAATCGGACCCTTACCCCACGCCTCGACCGGATCGCGATCGAACAACTCGTCGAGACGGATGTCGTTGTCCTTCGTCGCGCGAGTGATGTCGTGATAGCGCGCCTCGAACCGCGCCGTGAGCCGCTCGGTCACTCGTCGAGGATCACGCGTATCGGCCGGTAAATCACTGGCCAGCAGTGACACGTACCAGTAGATGGCATTGCGGCCGGCGCGGACAGTTGCGCTCTCGAGTCCGTCGCCGAAATACATGACGGCTGTGAGATCGCCGAGCGCGTGAGTCACATCGTAGGCGACGCCGCGAATGGCCCAGTGACCGCTCCGCCTCGGCGGCGGCTCGTCCGGATGGAGCCGGCGGCGAACCATTGACGCGACACCGTCGGCGCCGATCAGCACGTCACCGTCGGCCTCGCCGCCACCGGCGAGTTTCACCACGACCCGGTCACGCGTGACCAGGAAATCTGTGACCTCACTCTCGACCTGCACCTGCTCGCGGCCGACGGCGTCGAGCAACGCGCCATGGAGGGCGGGACGCAGCACGAGCATCGTGTTCTGCGCGAGCGAGGCTGCGATCATGGACACGTCGATACGCCTCAGGACCTGGCCGCTTGGACGACGAACCTCGGCTCGCGCAGCCGGGAACCCGTCAGTCCGAACGGCGGCATCTACTCCCAGCTCACGCAGCGCCGCCATGGCGTTCGGCGCGAGGCCGAGCGCGAATCCCACGGCTCGAGGCTCTGGCGATTGCTCGAAGATCCTGACCTGCCATCCCGCCCGGCGGAGCGCAATCCCGGCGGCCAGTCCCCCGATACCGGCGCCGGCGATGAGGGCGATGCGTGACACTGGAATCTGTTGATCTTGGGACCTGGAGATCTACTGAAAACCTCTCAGACCGCGTCTGAAGATCTGACAAGAGCTCTTACGTAGATCCTCAGATCCCCAGCTCCCCAGATTCTACGATCGCATCGACTCCATCGGGCTGATGGCCGCGGCCCGGCGCGCCGGCAGATATGACGCGAGCAGGGCCACGAGGAGCAGGACGGCCGCCATCGCGGCGAACGTCAGTGGATCGAGCGGCGCCGTTTCAAACAGCATGCTGCGCAGCAGGCGGGTGAGGCCGAACGCGCCGACCGCGCCGACCGCGAGGCCCACCAAACTGATGGCGGCGCCGCGGCTGACGACCGACCGGAGCACGCGGCCCGGCGCGGCGCCGAGTGCGAGGCGCACGCCAATCTCGCGCGTGCGCAGGCTGACCGCGTACGAGAGCACGCTGTACAGCCCGACCGCGCCGAGGAGCAGTGCGACGACGGCCGCAATCCCGAGCGTGAGCATCGTGAACGAGAACTGCACCATCGACTCGTCCACGATCTCCTTCATCGTCCGGATGGACGCGATCGGGAGGTCGGCGTCGATCGCGCGCACCGTATGCCGAATCGCCTCTGCCTGCGTTGCCGCCCGCGGACCGCGAATGACGTAGGTGAGAGAGCGGAACTCGTCGATGCCCGGCGCGTTGGGCGCAAAGTAGATCATCGGATTGATGGGCTCGCGCGGTCCGCTCTGACGCACGTCGGCCACGACGCCCATGACCGTAAACCAGGGGCGCACGTCTTTGACCTTATCGCCGCCGCCTGCGCGTTTGACTCGCTTGCCGATGGGATTCTCATTCGGCCAGTGCTGTTTGGCCATCGTCTGGTTGACCAGAACCTGGTTGACGCCCTCACGCGTGTCGGTCCAGACGAAGTCGCGCCCGCTGGTGATCGGCGTCCGCATCGCCGCGAAGTAACCGGGCGTGACGATCGAGTAGTAGATGATGGGCGGCAGCTGGCCGGGCTCGAGCGGCCGGCCGTCGAGATCGAACGCCGTTCCCGACGGGCCGGACTGGATTGGCAGATCCGATGTCGCGCCGGCCGCGTCGATGCCGGGCAGATCGTGAAGCTGCTGAACGAGCCGTTGCTCGAACTGCATCACCTCGGCCCCGCTCCGATACGTCGTGGGCGGCACGGCAATCTGCGCCGTGAGCGTGCTGCGAGGATCGAACCCGAGCTCGGCGGTCGCCATCCGGACGAAGCTGCGCGCGAGCAGACCCGAGCCGACGAGCAGCACCATCGCCATCGCCGTCTGTCCGGCGACGAGGAGATTGCGGCCTCGATGCAGCGCCGGATGGTCGGTCGCGCCCCGGCCGCCATGACGAAGCGCGCCCAGCACGAGCTGGCGGGTGTATCGCACGGCCGGTACGAGCCCGAAGATCAGCGCCGAGACGATCGTTAACGCCGCCGCGACGAGGAGCACCAGCCCGTCGATCCGGACCTCCTCGATCCGGGGAATGCTCTCGGGCGCAAGCCGAATCAGCAGCGGCAGCGACGCTGCGGCCAGGAGAACACCGACGACCGATCCGATGACCGAAAGCACGAGCGCCTCGGTCAACAACGAACGGATGATTCCGGCGCGGTTGCCGCCGAGCGCGAGACGGACGGCCATCTCGCGTTGACGCCCCTCCGCACGGACGAGACAGAGATTGGCGACGTTCAGGCAGGCGATGAGCAGCACCATCCCGACGGTACCGAGCAGGATCCAGAGCGGCTCGCGCGCGTCCCCGACGATGTCTTCCTTCATCGAGTGGACAATCGGACGGTACCGCCCGTTCGTGAGAAACGCCCGGTAGTTGGGGCTGCTGATGTAGGTCTCCATCGCGCGCTTTACGAGCGGCTCGAGCTGCTTGGCGGCGTCATCGGGCCGGACGCCCGGCTTCAGGCGGCCGATCGCGTTCCAGCCGAAGTTCCCCGCCGGCGGATCCTCTGGATTGAAGCGCGTGGGCAGCCACATGTCAGGAGAGCCCGTCCGATCGAGCCACGCCGGCGCGACGCCGATGATCTGCGTCGGCTCGCCGTCGACGCGGACGGAAAGGCCGACGGCTCCTGGATTCGCTCCGAAGGTCCGGCGCCACAGCCGGTGGCTGATCACGGCGACGCGCGCGGACTTCGGCGTGTCGTCCGCGGCAGTAAACGGCCGCCCCTGACCGAACACGGCACCAAGTGTCGAAAAGTGTTTCGCAGTCACGAGAGCGGACTGCACGACGATCGGCTCTTCGCCGTACGTCATGTTCACGCGGCCGCGCTGACGGAGCGCCATCTCTTCGAACCCGGTCTGGTGCTTCTCGAAAAAGAGGAACAGATCGGGCGACAGCGGAAACTGGTCGTAGTCGAGACCGGGCGCCGTGCTCCAGATGTTCACGAGCCTTGACGCATTCGGGTGTGGCAGCGGTTGAATCAGCACGGAGTTGACGACGCTGAAGATCACGGTGACGGCGCCGACGCCCAGCGCGATCGTCAACGCGGCGACGATCGTGAACCGCGGCTGCTTCATCAGCGTGCGACCGGCCATCTGCACGTCAGTCAGGAACTGTCGAAGCATGGAGTCTCCTCGTCTCGTGTCGACGATCGATCGCGCGCGCATCGCCACGGCGAACGCCTCGCGACGGTACCAGCGTCGCGCCGCCGCCCGATCGAGGCGCGCTCGATCGGCAAACTCCTCGTCGAGATCGCCGATGACGCTGCGCGCCACGTGGTCGCTCCCGAGCCGCCGGAGCAGGAAGCGTCTGAACATCCCCGGCGGTCCGCTTCCGGTCACAGCAGATCCTCGATTCCCGCCGAGAGCGATCGCACGGCCCGTCCGTATTGCCGGATGGCGGCGCGGCCGGCGCGGGTCACGGTGAACAGCCGGCGAGGATGCCCGCCCCGTTCGGGTCCGGCCGATTCCGTGGTCCAGCTGAGAAACCCTTTCTTCTCGAGGCGGTCGAGCGTCGCATACAACGCGCCGCGCGACACGCGGCGCCGGGCGCGCTCTTCCAGCTCGCGGCCGATCCGCGACCCGAACACGCCCTCGGTGTGTCGCAGGACGGCGAGGAGCACCAGATGTTCAAATTCGCCTAACGCGGCATAGCGGGTCATCGATGTCTGGATTATAGACATCGATAAGGCGCGGTGACAATGCGGACAGTCCCGCCTCCGCGCCTCCGCGCCTCAAGGCCTTTTAGCCTGTTCTTAGACTCGCCACGGTGACGCGCTCGATGGGCGTGTGTTCCAGCTCCCCTATGACCGTACCGGGATGATTGCGCGTCCACCAGTCGCGCGCATCGTCGGGTTGCCAGGATCCGGCCAGGTTGGTCGCCGCGAGACGGCGATCGAGCTCTTCAGCGGTCTGAGGACGATGGGCCGGGTCCTTGGCGAGACAGGCCAGCACAATCTCGTCGAGCATCCTCGGAATGAACAACTCCGTGCGTTGCGATGGCGGAATCGGGACCGATTGGACCTGTGCGATGAGCGTCGCCATCGGCGTCTCGCCGCTGAACACCGTTTGTCCCGTCAGCAGCCAATAGGCCACGCAGCCGACCGAGTAGAGGTCGGCGCGGCTGTCGATATCCGTCTGCCCCAGGGCCATCTCCGGCGCCATGTATGCCGGCGTCCCGGCCGTCGCATGATCCACCGTCAGCTGGGTCATCGTCGGCTGCTCCGTCATCTTGACGAGCCCGAAGTCGAGCACCTTGACGTAATCGCGATCGGGACCGAGCCGGCAGGCGAAGATGTTCGCCGGCTTGATGTCGCGGTGAATCAGGCCGGCGCCGTGCGCTTCGCCCAGGGAATGGCAGACCTGGCGCAGCAGGTGCACGACGCGGCCGGACGTCTGCGGACCGAACTGCCGCACGAGTGTCTCGAGGCTGATGCCGTCGAGCAGTTCCATGACATAGAAGAACGCGCCTTCGTCCGTCACGCCGAAGTCGTAGATGTCGACCGTGTGCGTCGATCCGAGTGCGGCCGTCGCTTTGGCTTCGCGCTTGAATCGCGAAATCGCGCGCTCGCGGCTTCGCCAGTCGCTGCCAATCAGTTCCGGGCGCACGAGCTTCATCGCGGCCGGCCGCGCCAGCATGCGATGGCGCGCGACCCAGACCTCGCCCATGCCGCCTTCGCCAAGCCGGCTGACCAGCTCGTAGCTGCCGATTTCGCGCGCCTTCTTGAGTCGTATCCCGTAAAGGAAGACGAAGCGCGAGGTGACGTATGCGATCAGCGCGCAGAGGTACGTCGTGAAGAGAAAGTACGTCGCGAGCGAAATCCCTGAGTTCGACACGTTCTCGCCGCGTACCTGCGCGACATAGAGCAGCACCAGCGGACCGGTCGAGGCCATCGCCAGCGACGCGAGCAGGATCTTTCGCGGCAGGTTCGGCGCGACGAGCGGAATGATGAGAATCCAGACGCACTCCCAGGGCACGCCCAGGAACACGGTCACCTTGATCGGAGGAAAGCCGCGCCAGAACTCCGCCATTGAGATTCCGACCGCGCCGACGACCGCGAACACGAGACCCGCGTCGAGAAACCGCTGCGGCGACATCCGCGCGTACCGCGACACGATGAAGACGATTACGCCCAGCAGGATCGAGCCGGCGGCAAAGAAATTTTCGATGATGGCGAACGGCCAGTCGGGATGCTGCGTCCGCTGGACGAAGAACGGCACCCAGTAGGCCAGCGTGTAGGCGACGGCGTAAATCATGCCCGCCCAGCCGAGGCGCACCGAGGCCTCCCGCAGAAGCTCAGGCGGCAGGGTAACCGGCTCGGCCTTGGCCGCAGGCTGGCCGCCGCTGGGCGCATCGGTGGCCTTGTTCAGCAGGACTTTCTCGTCAGCCATCTTCGCGGTCGTGATCGTATCGCGACACGTCAACCTTTCGCCCCTAGGATCGATCGGGCCGACCACCTTGAGCGTGGGGGCATGACGTGTCGGTCGCCTGTCTCTCGTCTTCTGCGGTGCCGAGAGCCGGAAGGCCGTGGCTTGCCGATCGCGGCCTCCACGGACATGACGCTCGAACCCGTTGGCTCCGTCCGAGCAGGATTGCGAACTGACGCTGGCCGCGCCGTTTTACAACTTAACTTCTACGTCTTCGGCAGTCCCTGTCGCCTCCGCGCCTCATGGCCTCATGGCCTCATAACCCGCGAGTTGTCCATCATGGAGAATCCGGCCATAATCCGAGACGAGTTCCCCAGCCGACGATTTTCCCGACCCGCGCGAGGATCGCGCGTGGCTGAGCACGTGCGACCGCCGCAGCGCAGGAGCCAGTCGTGAGCAACGATCTGTTCGACGAGGGTGGCGAGCCGGCCTCCAGGCTCGAAATCACGGAACGCTGCTGTGGCGACGTGACCGTTCTCATCCTCAGCGGCGAAATGCTCGTCGACGACGGGGATGTGGCGTTGCGACAGCGCATTCACAGCCTTATTGACGACGGACAGACCAAGGTCGTCATCGACCTGGCCGCCGTCGCGCACATCGACAGCGCCGGCGTCGGGATGATCGTCGCCAAGCAGAAAACCCTGCGCGATCTCGGCGGCGACGTGAAACTCCTGCACCTCACGAGCCGCAGCCAGCGCCTCCTGGCGTTGATGAAGCTCGCCCAGATCTTCGAGGTGTTCGAAGACGAGGATGAGGCGGTGAGGAGCTTCGCGGGAGGAGGCTAGGAGCCTCGGAGGCGCGGAGGCTTTGAGGCCATGAGGCTCTGAGGCGATGAGGCATTAAGGATGAAGTCGACCGACGTATTGCGGGATTGGCAGGAATATGCCTGGAGGCTCTCGTTGCCGTGCCTCAAGAGAAGCCAAACTTCTCTGGGCGGTTGGTGTTAGTGACGCCTGTGGAAAGCGCGGGCATGGAGCAAATCGTCAAACATGACGCAACGACGCTATCGATGACGCATGCGTCTGAAGGCGCTGCCCACGCAACCGTGTACGAGCTCGATGGCAGCGAGAACCGGAACATCATTTCTTCCCACGGACGAGACCTCACGACGCTTTCAAAGGTGTCCTGGTCGGGAAACTCGCTGATCATCACGAGTGCAACCACCTATCCGGATGGCCGCAAACTGGACCAGAAACAAGTTTGGTCGCTCGACAGCGGCAGATTGGTTATCGAACTCGCCGAGTCCATGCAGGGAGGATCGCCGCGAACGTCTGTACTGGTTCACAAGAAGCAGTAACCTCCGCGTCTCCGCGCCTCCGCGCCTCCGCGCCTCATAGCCTCATAGCCTCATCAAGCTTCTTCGAGGCGGACGAGTGCCGAGATCGCGTTCGACAATCGCTGCCAGTTCGCGGATTCCTTTTCGAGCTGCCGGCGTCCCGCGCGCGTGAGCGAATAGAACTTCGCGCGCCGGTTGTTCTCGGTCTGCTTCCACTCGGCGGTGATCCAGCCTTCCTGTTCGAGCTTGTGAAGGGCCGGATAGAGCGACCCGTCACTCACCTGCAGGATCTCGCCGGATACTTGCCGGAGCCGCTGTCCCACGGCAAAGCCGTTCAGCGGCTCGAGCGCCAGAATTTTCAGAATCAATAAATCGAGCGTGCCCTGGACCAGGTCAGCCGGCTTGCTCACGGAGACTCTCCTCGGTTACCGAGACAGGATACAAGGCAAAAGGGACGAGGCAAAAGGCAAAGGCGAGGAAGGCAAGACTTACCTACCGTGTAAGTTTTCTCTTGTTTGTGCCTTTTGCCTTCTGCCCCTTGCCTTGGTTCGCCTTTTGACTCGCTTCCCACGCGAGAATCATTGCCGCCTGCACCGTGCGCATGTCCGCCGCGGCGAGCCGCACGTTCGTACACCCCTGACGTCCCCACGCGCCGCTCGACGGCACGAACACCTCGGGGTGATCACGCATCAAGACCTGTTGCTCTTCGGGCGTGACCTTCACCATGCCCCACTCGTCATTGCTGTGCAGGGTCGCGAAGATTCGTCCATGCGCGCGGAAGTCGGGATGGTTCATGTGAGAACGCTCGATGGCGCCGTCCATCGCCAGCGCGAGGCGCCGGAAGTCATCCGCGGTCATGGCACCAGTATTGCTCTTTACTCTCCCGGAGGGAGCGAAACATGCTGGAGTATCCAAGCCTGCGATACATCGCCGCCAACCAAGTGGAAAGCGGCGTCACAGATCTGGCCGGCTTCGACGTACTCACTTCCACCGGACAAAAGCTCGGTGAGCTGGACGGCCTGATCGTCGACCCGCCCGAGCGCAGCATCAGGTTCGCGGTGGTCGGTCGCGGCGCCCGCCGCGGGCGCCAACTGCTGCTGGTCCCCCTCAGCCTCGCGCAACTGGATGTTGAAGGGAAAACTCTCCAGGTCGATATCGAGAGCGACGAGGAATGTTCGGGGTTCGACGATGGAATATTCCCGGAATTCTCGAAGCAGGATTCCCAGTCCGCGCTCCTCGCGGCGCGCTTCCAACTGCCGATGTAGCGGCCTCAATGCGCGGCGCGACTCAGCGCGGCCGCGCCGGGCGCGCGAGTACGGTTCCCGCCACCGGATATTTCTTGATTACCGTCAACGATCCGGCGTTGCGCCCATCGACGTAGAAAAAGTCGAGTGCGCGCGGCGATGGAATCGTGTCCATCTCGATCCTGATCGTCGTGACTTTCTCTGAGTAGAACGCGGTAGCGGCGCTGAAGGTGGGATCGACGCCGAGCACGATTCGCGATCCGGCCGGCCGCTCCGCCGCAGCCACGAACGCGAGATCCGCGACCATTGCCTTCGTGTCGGCATCCTTCTTCCAATCCCACGTATAGGACAGATTC
>Ga0114129_10004131_pt1 | contig 20513 bp, 19 predicted proteins | sample RhiMetdeltSRZDD1_FD_80071 | JGI IMG/M metagenome (GOLD analysis project Ga0114129, IMG submission 80071) | Populus rhizosphere microbial communities from Tennessee, USA - Rhizosphere MetaG P. deltoides SRZDD1 (version 2) (version 2) | ecosystem: Host-associated > Plants > Roots > Rhizosphere >... | reverse complement strand
CGAGCCCGACGACGGCACGATCCGGTTCCGCGGCGACGGGATCGTGGGCCTGGCGCCCAACCGCATCACCAAGCTCGGCATCGCCCGAACCTTCCAGACCGTGCACCTGTTCCCGAACATGACGATCCTGGAGAACGCGATGGTGGGCCAGCACTGCCGAACGCGATCGGGCGTCCTCGGTTCGGTGCTGCGGCTGCCGGGGACCCGGCGCGAGGAGGAGGAGATCCGGGAGCGCGCAAGGAAGGCCCTCGCGTTCTTCGGCACCCGCCTTGCCGGCTATCGCGAGGAGCAGCCGGCGTTCGCGCTGTCTTACGCGAACCGGCGTCGGCTCGAGATGGCCAGGGCGCTGGCGACGGACCCGGCGATCGTGATGCTGGACGAGCCCACGGCGGGCATGAACCCGCGCGAGACGCTCGAGCTTCGCGACCATATCGTTCGGATGCGCGACGAGCTCGGCCTCACGCTCCTGGTGATCGAACACGACATGCGCGTGGTAAAGGGCGTCTCGGACCGCGTGATCGCGCTCGACTACGGACGCAAGATCGCCGAGGGCTCCTACGACGAGGTGGCCAACGACCCGCAGGTGATCGAGGCGTACCTCGGGACCAAGGCGGTCGGATGAGCGACGAGACGGCCGCGCCACCCGCGCCGCCGGAGATCGGCGTCGGGATGCAGCCGGTCCAGACCCAGGCGCTGCCGACCCCGGCCGAACCTGCGCCGCGCGACGACGGGGACCGAGAGCCCGTCCTCGAGCTGCGCGACGTCAGCACGCACTACGGGCTGGTCGCGGTCCTGCGTCACGTCAACGTGGAGATCTACCCAGGCGAGATGGTCTGCTTGCTCGGCGGCAACGCCAGCGGCAAGACCACGACGCTGAAGACGATCCTGGGCTACGTGAAGCCCACCGAGGGCGAGGTCGTCCTGGACGGCGAGGTCGTGAGCGGGCTCCCGACCGCCGAGGTCGTCGGCAGGGGGATCTCGATGGTCCCCGAGAACCGCCGCCTGTTCTCGAACATGACGGTGTCCGAGAACCTGGATCTGGGGTCCTACCAGCGCAAGGACAAGGACAAGATCCGCCAGGACCGCGAGCGGGTGCTCGAGACGTTCCCGCGGATCCGGGAGCGCCTCAAGCAGAAGGCGGGGACCCTGTCGGGGGGCGAGCAGCAGATGGTCGCAATGGGGCGTGCGCTGATGGCCGACCCGAAGGTGCTCCTGATGGACGAGCCGTCGATGGGCCTCGCGCCGATCCTGGTCGAGCAGGTCTTCGACATCATCAAGCAGATCCGGGCGCTCGGCCGCACGATCTTCGTCGTCGAGCAGAACGCGAACATGGCCCTGTCGATCGCCGACCGCGGGTACGTGATCCAGACCGGTCAGGTGGTGCTCGCCGACACTGCCCAGAGCCTGCTCGCCAACCCCTTGATGCGGGAGGCCTACCTCGGGGAGCTGTAGGTGAGCGACCGGGCCGACCGCATCCGGACCTGATGGACCGAGCCGTCGACGTCGCGATCGTCGGTGGAGGGGTCGTGGGCGCGAGCGCCGCGTACCACCTGGCGGCCGCCGGCGCGGGCCGCGTAGCCCTGCTCGAACGCGCCGACCACCTCGCCGCCGGTTCCACGGGCGCGTGCGCCGGCGGGTTCCGGCAGCAGTTCTCGAGCGAGGTCAACGTCCGGCTCTCGCAGGCGAGCGTGCCGATGATCACGGGCTTCACCGAACAGCACGGGCTGCCGCTCGACGTGCATCAGGACGGGTACCTGTTCCTCGTGCGCTCGCAGGCGCTGTGGCCGGACTACCTCGCGGCCAACGAGCTCCATCGGGCCCTCGGCGTGGGGGCGGAGATCCTGACGCCGGAGGAGGCGGCGGCCCTGATCCCGGGCATCGCCCTCGAGGGATTGGTGGGCGCCACGTTCGGCCCGCAGGACGGGATCGCCGATCCGTCCGGCCTCACGCAGGGCTATGCTTCGCTCGCCCGGCGGGCCGGTGCCCATATCGAGCTCGGCGTCGAGGTGGGTGGCGTGCGGGTCCAGGGCGAGCGGGTTTCGGGTCTGGAGACGGACCGCGGAGCGATCGACACGCCCGTCGTCGTCAACGCCGCCGGCCCATGGGCGGGCGCGCTCGCGGCGAGCGCCGGTGTCGAGCTCCCGATCGAGCCGGTCCCGCGGCACGTCCTGGTCACCGGGTTCTTCGAGGGAGCCCCGTCCCGCCGAACGCTGGTTATCGACGCCGAGACGTCCTTCTATTTCCATCGTGAGGGCGAAGGCGTCCTCATGGGCATGGGCAGCCCTAACGAGCGTCCCTCGTTCTCCACCACGCCCGATCAGGCCTTCGTCTCCGAAGAGCTTCTCCCCACGGCGGTCCGGGTGTTCCCGCCCCTCGAGGAGGCGACCGTCGAACACACCTGGGTCGGCCTGTACGAGATGACCCCGGACCGGCATCCCGTGATCGGGCGGGCGCCGGGCGTGGCCGGCTTCTACCTGGCGAACGGCTTCAGCGGCCACGGGTTCCAGCACGCCCCGATCGTCGGCAAGCTCCTTGCGGAGATGATCGTGGAGGGCGAGGCGAAGACCGTCGATGTCTCCGGCCTGGGGCTCGAGCGCTTCGCCGAGGGCGGCCTGGTGCGGGAGGGCCACGTCGTCTGAGCCGGTGCCGGGGGCGGGATTCGAACCCGCACGCGCTTTCGCGCAATGGTGTTTGAGACCATCATGTCTACCGGTTCCATCACCCCGGCCTGCCGCGAGAGTCTACGAGGCGTGGCGCTTGGGCCCCGTAGCCGCTCGCGCGAACCGTTCGGCGTGGTTGTTGTGCAACGTCGACGCCCGGTAAGTATTTGGCACCGTATATCCAGGTACCGACGCTCGACGGGGACGCGTGAGCCCTACTCGATCCGCGATAGCGATGGTTGCGGCCACCCTGGCGCTCGCCGCGTGCGAGACGTCCGCGCCGGCATCTCCCCATGACCCCACCGGGCCCGAGTTCCTGAAGGTGGCATTCGTCAAGGATCTGTCGGTCCCCGACGCGGATGAGCATGCGCTTCCGGCCGTGCAGGCCGCGCGGCTTGCGTTCGAGACGGCGAGCACCAACAACCCGAACCGAACCCCGGTCGAACTCCAGGAGATCGACCTGCAAGGGGACCTGGCCGAACTCGAGACGATCAAGTCCGACCCCGCGTACGTGGGCGTGATCGTCGGCCCCGGCGTGAACGAGGCCACGGTCCCGCTCGACGCGGACGTGCCCGTCGTGAGCCTGTCCGGCCTGGGCACAGGCGCCGGCGGACAGGCCTGGGTCCGGCTGGTGGCCCCGCTCTCGACGGTCGCAGATGCGCTGGCGGCCAGGCTGCGGCAGGCCCATCCGTGCGTCCTGGCGGAGGATCCCGCCCCGGACCCACTGTTCGACATGCTCGCCGAGCGGATGCCGAGGGCGACGGCGGAGACGATCGACCCCGCCACGGCGTCCGCGGTCGCGGCGGACGCCGGCTGCACCACCGTGATCTGGGCCGGCGGTCCGGACGCCGGCGCCGAGGCGGCGCGCGACCTGCGGCCTGCGGGGGTAACGCTCATCGGGGCCGACCGGCTGCTGGATCCGGACTTCCTGTCGGGGGCCGGCACGCTGGCCGAGGGCTCCTTCGCGCTGTGCGCCTGCTCGACGGTGGCCACCTCGACCGACCTCGCGGCCCGGCGCTTCATCCAGGACTACCAGTCCCAGCACGGCGTTGCGCCCGGTGCGTACGCCGTCGAGGCCTGGGACGCGGCCCACATGATCCTGCGGGCGCTCGCCGACGGCCAGACCACGCGGTCACAGGTCGCCCGGTCGCTCGAGGACGTGACCGAGGTGCAAGGCCTCGAGGGGACCCACCGGCTCGGAACCGACGGGGAGCCGCTCGACCCGCGGGCCCTGCTCCGGCTCTACGTCGTCCGGGGAGGGCGCTGGACCCCGGCCGACTGGCACGAGGTGTGAGCAGTGTGCGACGCAACGAGTTGAGCGAGGCGGTCGATTCGGGAGAGGATAGGAGGCCGCATCGCAGCACATCCGATTTCGATCGACACCCATAGAAAGGGGACAACATGAAGAGTGGAAAGATCTGGCTCGCCGCACTGGTCGCCGTATTCGCGCTGATCGTCGCCGCGTGCGCGAGCAACGAGGGAGATACCACCGGCCCGACGGAGGCAACCGCCGCGAGCGGAGGTACGGGGGGGACCGGCGAGACAGCCGCGATCCCTGAGTTCTCGACGATCACCGACGGGGTGCTCACCGTCGGGTCGTGCTTGGACTACCCGCCGTTCGAATCGGTCAAGAACGGCGTCGAGACCGGCTTCGACGTCGACATGACCACCGAGATCGCCAGCCGGCTGGGCCTGACGGTCGAGTGGGTCCGCGCGGACTTCGACACGATCTTTACCGCGGTAGCGGCCAACCAGTTCGACATGGTGGCGGCGGCCTCGACGATCACAGCCGAGCGCGAGGACGTCGTCGACTTCTCGGACCCCTACTACAACTCACTGCAGTCCTTGACCGTGAACACGGTCCAGACGCCCGATATCACTTCGACGGATCAGCTGGGTCAAGGAGACGTCGTCGCGGCCCAGAAGGGGACTACGGGCAAGGACTGGGCGGTCGAGAATCTCGAGCCGCAGGGCGTGCAGGTCAAGACGTTCCAGTCAGCCACGGACATGTTCCGCGACCTGGAGGCCGGAAACGTCGTGGGCGTCATCAACGACAAGCCCGCCTCCGTGGGGATCATCGCGGACCTGCCGGACCTCGCGGTCGTCCAGGACATCGACACGAAGGAGCACTACGGCTTCGCGTTCTCGCCCTCGAACCCCGAACTGCGGGACGCCGTCAACGTGGTGCTCGCGCAGATGATCGCCGACGGGACGTATCAAGAGATCTTCAACAAGTACTTCCCGCCGGACTCGATCCCGGAGGAGTTCAAGCCGACGGCGTAGCGCCGAACTCAGACGGTTGGGGGAGGGGTCCGCGCCTCGCGCGGACCCCTCCCGCTTCCACGGAGGTGACACAGCCATGGCGGTGACGGAGGCTCCCCCCCTGGAACCGGAGGTCGCACCCGACGTACGCGGTCCTACCGCACCGCTTCCCGTGACGATCCTCGCGCTGGGCATCGCCTCGCTGGTGGTTATCGCGCTCGGAGTCCTGTTCTCCCAGGTCAACTACGGGTTCTCGGACCGGGTGATGACGCAGTACTGCATCGACCAGCAGATCTCGCCCGAGGACAACGGCGCGATCGGCGTGTGCAACATCATCGAGGCGCTGCGGGACCCGACGACGTCGGGGGCGCTGTACCTGGGAATCGGGTTGGGCGCGGCCGCGCTCATCCTGGGCGCGTCGACCTATCGCCGGATGGACTCCAAGCGCAAGCGGGACCAGGCGATCACCGGGGCCGTCATCGGGTCGCAGGGGATCCTGCTCGCGATCGCGATCCTGTGGTTCCGCTCCGTGAGTCCCGGCCTGTTCGCCAGGAGCTTTCTGAACTTCGCAGATCTCCACGGATACGGTGGCGCCTTCCTCCGCGGCATCCGCAACACGCTGGTGCTGGCGTTCGCCGGTGAGATGGGCGGGATCGTGATCGGGTTGGTCCTCGGCGTGCTCACGCTGTCCGAGCGGCGCGCGGTGAGGGCCCCGGCCAGGATTTACATCAACTTCTTCCGCGGGACGCCCCTGATCTGGCAGCTGGTCACCGGCTACTTCCTGCTCCTGTTCGGATTCGGGCTGCGGATGTCGGCCTTCACCGTGGCGGTGATCGTGTTCGCGCTGAACACGGGCGCCTACGCGTCGGAGGTGTTCCGGGCCGGCATCCAATCGATCGAACGGGGCCAGTACGAGGCCGCTCGTTCCCTCGGTATGAGCTACGTTCAGGCGATGCGCTACGCGATCGTCCCGCAGGCCGTCCGGCGCGTGATCCCGCCGCTCATGAACGAGTTCGTGATCCTGATCAAGGACACGGCCCTCGTGGTCGCGCTCGGGTTGGTCGAGAGCCAGTACGACATCTTCACCACCGCGCGGGAGGGTCAGGCCGCCACGTTCAACGCGACGTTCTTCACCGTCGCGGCGATCGCATATCTGGTCGTGACCCTGCCGCTCATCCGGCTGGTGAACGCGGTCGAGAAGCGGCTCCGGAGCGGCCTGGTCGGCATCGCCGGCGCGGGCGGGTGAGGGTGGCCGTCGAGCGATCGATCCTGCCCCCGGGAACCTCGCCCGGCGATCCGTTGGTCCGGCTGGAGGGCATCCACAAGTGGTTCGGGAACCTGCATGTCCTCAAGGGCGTGGACCTCGCGTTACAGCAGCGCGACGTGGTGGTGGTGATCGGGCCCTCGGGCGGTGGCAAGTCCACGCTGCTTCGGTGCGTGAGCCTGCTTGAGGTGCCCACGCTCGGCCACGTCTGGTTCGAGGGCAACGACATCACGGACGTTCGTACCGACCTGAACGAGGTTCGAACCCATATCGGGATCGTGTTCCAGGCCTACAACCTGTTCCCGCACATGACGGCCGAGCGGAACGTGACCGTCGCCCTGGAGAGGGTCCTGAAGCTGTCGGGCGACGAGGCGCACGAACGCGCGATGGATCAGCTGGCGCGGGTGGGGATGGGTCACAAGGCGAGCGCCTATCCCGGCCAGCTCTCCGGTGGTCAGCAGCAGCGCGTGGCGATCGCCCGCGCACTGGCGATGAAGCCCCGCCTCATGTTGTTCGACGAGGTCACCTCGGCCCTGGACCCGGAGCTGGTGGGGGAGGTGCTCGAGGTCATGATCCGCCTGGCCGGCGACGGCATGACGATGATGGTGGTCACCCACGAGATGGGATTCGCCCGCGAGGTCGGCACGCGGATGCTGTTCCTGGACGAGGGCCGGGTCGCGGAGCAGGGCGAGCCTCGCGAGATGTTCTACAGGCCCCAGACCGACCGCCTGCGCCAGTTCTTCGCGAAGGTGCTGTAAAGGGAAGCATGCACTCATCGGCGGGCCGCCTGGCCCTGCTCGCAGCGGCGACGATCGCGCTGGTGCTCGTCGCCGTCCTGATGGGGACCCCGCCGCGTCCCTACGTCGTGACCGCGATCGACTACCACTTCCACGACGCCCACCCGACGCTCCCGATCGGTCCCGGGCGCGACCTGATCGTGAAGAACCAGGGTCAGAACCTCCACAACGTGACGATCCCGGCGCTCGGGTACTCGCGGAACGTCCGGCCCGGGGATCAGCTCGAGATCGACGACATCGCGAACCGGCTGTCGCCGGGACGGTACGTGATGTTCTGCAAGATCCATCGGGACCGAGGGATGAGCGGCGTCATCGTGATCGCGGGGGCGTGACGACGGCACGCGGACAACGCGTGGAATGCGCGGGCGCTGCGCGGTAAGAAAGAGATCGACGGGCCGAGGAACCTTTGGACCCGCTCACGCCTTCCCCATACGCGAGCGTTTTCTACTCGGTTCCTCGACCCGTCAAAAGGTGGCCCCAAGCGACCCGGTCTTCCGGGAACCGGCGCCTCCTCCGTTTCGGTGGAACGGCCCTGGGGACTCGCGCCCCCTGCTCCCTTCCACTTCGTCGGAGGCGCTTGCCGCCTCCCGGCCCCAGCGGCCGCTCGGGACCGGAGCGAAATGTAGCGAGGCGCCCGAACCCTGTCAACGCGACGCGAACCGTTGGGCTGTAAGGTTTTCCGAGCGACATCGCAGGTAGCGGCGCGCGCCTTTCGAACGAAGAAAGAGTGACAAGGACCTGGTCCGGTCGAGGGCGGAACAGAGAGCGAGTGCTTGGCCTCGAGGTCAGGCGCCCGCCACGACGAGGACGAGCTCTGTGGCGAGACCGACGACGAACCCGATGAAGACACCCCACAACGTCGTCTCCCACGACATGCGCCGACCCGCGGCGAACAGCTCGCCGACGACGTACAGGATGGCGCCCCCAGCGAGTGCGAGACATCCGACGAAGACGAACTCCGACGTGAACGCGGTTCCGACCAGAGTGCCGACGAAGGTCGGTCCGCCACCGATCAATCCGACCGCAAGGAGCCATCCCCACGGTGCCTGTTCGCCGGTGGCCGCGAGCGGGCCCACGATCCCGAACCCCTCGGTCGCGTTGTGGAGCGCGAAGCCGATCACGAGCAGGATCGCCAGCGAGATCTGATCGGCCGATGCCGCCTGGCCGATCGCCAGACCCTCGGCGAAGTTGTGGAAGCCGATGCCGACCGCGATGGCCGTTCCGATGCGGAGCGCGTCCGACCGGCCGGTCGTCTCGGTGACCGCCATCGCGCCGGGGCCGATGCTTTGCGGTGCCCTGGGGACGCGCGACGATCGAGCCAGGTAGAGCAGCGCGAGCAGCCCGATCCCGAAGCCCGCCACGTACAGGATCCCCAGGCCCGCCGCGGAGGCCCACTCGCTCTCCTCGAAGGCTTCCTCAACGGGTTCGAACCCCTGGGCGAGGATCTCGAACAGCAGGAAGATGAGGATCCCTGCGGATACCCCGTTCAGGAGGCACCGGACGGTCTTGCTTGCGCCCTGGATGCGGCCGACCGGAAGGCCAAGGAAGATCGTGAACCCGGCGATCGCGCCGAGGAGAACGGTCTGCGCGGTGCTCATCTGCTTCCCCCTCGAACTCGTTCGGGACCGAACGAGTTGAATCCTACCCACAAGGTCGGATCTGGGACAAGCTCGGATGGTGCCACAGGTGCCGGACGAGTGTCGTTCGCGTCGGGGCCCCGCGCTACCATGCCGCGCGTGACCTCAGACGCCGCCGATCCGCCCAAGCGGCTGTTCCTCCTCGACGGCCACAGCCTGTCGTACCGCGCGTTCTTCGCCCTGCCCCCGAGCCTGGCGACGACGTCGGGCCAGGTGACCAACGCCGTGTACGGGTTCACCTCGATGCTGATCAAGCTGCTGACCGAGGAGCGTCCGGACCTGATCGCCGTCGCGTTCGACGTGGGCAGGCCCACCGCGCGCCTGGAGAAGTACGCCGAGTACAAGGCGGGCCGGCCCGAGACCCCCGACGAGTTCCGACAGCAGCTTGGCCTCATCGTCGAGGTGCTCGAGACCCTGCACATCCCGGTGATCGGGATCCAGGAGCACGAGGCGGACGACGCCATCGCGACCCTGGCGGTCCGTGCGCTCGAGCGGGGGATCGAGGTCGTCGTCGTCACGGCCGACCGCGACTTCTTCCAGCTCGTTCAGCCGGGAATCACCGTGATGTTCAACGTCAAGGGCATCTCGGACATCCGGGTCTACGACGTGGACGCCGTCACCGAGCGGTTCGGGCTGCCGCCCGAGAAGTACCTGGACTACGTCGCGCTCAAAGGGGACGCCTCCGACAACATCCCCGGCGTCCCCGGGGTCGGGGAGAAGACCGCGTCCAAGCTGGTGCAGGACTTCGGCTCGGTGGAGGAGCTCATGGCGCGGACCGACGAGCTGAAGGGCAAGCTCAAGGACTCGATCGAGGCGGCCGGCGAGCAGCTCGCCCTCAACAAGGAGCTCGCCGAGCTGAACACCAACGTGGACGTGCCGATCGCGCCGGAGGACGCCGTGATGGGCGAGTGGGACCTCGACGCCGTCCGTCGGTTGTTCACCTCGCTCGAGTTCCGCACGCTGTTCGAGCGGCTCGAGGAGGTCGGGCGCAGCACCAAACCCGCGGTCGAGGTGGCCGAGCTCGACCTGCGCGAGGTGGACGCGAAGGAGGCGGCGGGGCTGCTCGGCGCCGACGGCTCCAAGGCGATCCGCCTGCACATGGAGGACCGGGAGGTGCGGGGCGTCGCGATCTCGATGGGCGGCGGGCAGGCGGCGTACGCTGAGGCCAAGGACCTGTCGGCGTTCGCGAAGGCGCTCGCGGACGAGGCGACCTCGAAGTGGATGCACGACGCAAAGGACGTCGAGGCCGCCGCCGTCGCGGAGGGCCTGGCGCTCGAAGGCGTCGCGACCGACACGATGCTTGCCGCGTACCTGCTCGATCCGGCCGCGCCGAGCTTCGAGCTCGGACCGCTCACCGAGCAGTACCTGGGCATCGACGTCCCGGGCTCGGTCGCCGAGGAGCAGGAGGGCCAGCTCTTCGGCGACACATGGCGCAGGACCGCGGCCGAGGCCGCCGCGGTGGCGCTCCTCGCGCCCGAACTGGACGAACGGGTCGACAAGGCCGGCCTTCGCGCACTCCTGGACGACGTCGAGCTGCCCCTGTCCTCGGTGCTGGCCCGGATGCAGGCCCACGGCGTCGCGCTCGACGTGCGGTACCTCGAGGACATGGCCGAGGGCGTGCGCGACAAGATGGCGACGCTCAGGGCCGAGATCTACGAGCTCGCGGGCGAGGAGTTCAACCTGAACTCGCCGCCGCAGTTGCGGGCGATCCTGTACGAGAAGCTGCAGTTGTCGCCCGGCAAGAAGACGCCGAAGGGACAGCTGTCGACCGACGCCAGTGTCTTGGAGAAGCTCCGCGACGTGCACCCGATCGTGGACGCGATCCTGTCCTGGCGCGAGCTCGACAAGCTGAACTCGACCTACCTGGATGCGCTGCCCAAACAGGTCGATCCGCGCGATGGGCGGGTGCACACGACGTTCAACCAGACGGGCGCCGCCACGGGACGCCTGTCCTCGACGAACCCGAACCTGCAGAACATCCCGGTCCGGGGCGAGCTCGGCCGCCAGATCCGACGCGCGTTCGTCCCGGGCGCGAAGAGCCAGCTCCTGCTCGTGGCCGACTACTCGCAGATCGAGCTGCGGGTCCTGGCCCACCTGGCCGACGACGAGGGTCTCAAGGCTGCCTTCGAGTCGGGGGCAGACATCCACACGGCCACGTCGGCACGGGTCTTCGGCCTGCCGGAGGACCAGGTGGACCCGGCCACCCGCAGCCGCGCCAAGATGATCAACTACGGGCTCGCCTACGGGATGAACGCGTTCGGATTGGCTTCGCGGCTCGAGATCACGCCGGACGAGGCTCAGGAGTTCATCGACTCCTACTTCGCGGCCTTCCCGCAGATCCGCGACTACTTGGACCGCCAGGTAGCGCGCGCGGCCGCCGAGGGGTTCACCGAGACGTTGCTCGGCCGCCGCCGGTACATCCCCGAGCTGCAGGCGGCGAACCCTCGAGTCCGGGACATGGGACGGCGGATGGCGCTTAACGCGCCGATCCAGGGCAGCGCGGCCGACGTGTTCAAGCTCGGCATGATCCGGGTGGACGCAGCGCTGCGGGACTCGGACCTCGACATACGCATGCTCCTCACCGTGCATGACGAGCTCGTGTTCGAGGTCCCCAAGAAGCAGGTCGAGGAGGCGGCCGCGGTCGTCAAGCGCGAGATGGAGGCCGCCTACGATCTCGACGTGCCGCTGCGGGCCGACATCGGATGGGGCCCGAACTGGGCCGAGGCCGTGCCCGCCGGGCACTGAGCGTCGGCTCCACCGAAGCGAGACCCCGGGCCCGGGCATCTTGATCATGATGGAGCGCACCGAGGGGATCGCGGGGACGGGCTCGCTCTCGTCGCGACGGCTTGCCGATCTGTACGAGCGGCACGTCGGGCGGGCGGTCGCCCTCGCCGCGCTGGTGGGCGGCGATGCGGACGCCGCCGAGGACATCGCGCACGAGGCGTTCATCCGGACCGCCGGGCGGCTGTCCGGGCTCCGCGATCAGTCCGCGTTCGATGCGTACCTGCGGCGGACGGTGGTCAACCTCTGCCGGGCGCGAGCGCGGCGGGCGTCGATCGAACGCCGGTATCTGGGATGGCTGGTCCAGCGAGACGTGGACCAGGCGCCGTCCCGCACCGAGGACCAGGACATCCTGTGGCGCGCGCTCGGAGAGCTCCCTCATCGGCAACGGACGGCCGTGGTCCTTCGCTACTACGAGGACCTGTCCGAGGAGCAGACGGCAGACGCGATGCGATGTTCGCCGCGCGCCGTGAACGCCCTCGTCTCGCGGGCGATGGCCTCGCTGCGCGAACGGATCCAGAAGGAGGAGACATGATCGATCTCGAGACCAGGCTGCGGGAGACGATGGACCGGCACTCGCCGTCGCCCACGTCCCCCCCGATGCCGGCGAACACCGCCTCGCGTGTCCTTCGGCGGCGCGCGGTGGGCGTCGCGACGACCATGGCGTTCGCGATCGCGTTCGTCGTGGGAGCGGCCGGGCTGTTCCGGTATCTGTCCACGGGCCCCGCCGAGCAGCCCGCCGGCGAGGCGACCGTCGCCATGCCCACGCCCCTCGTGCCCACACCGACCGAGGGCGGCATCACCTACGTCACGCCGTCCCCCTTCGCCGATCTCCGGCCGGGTGCGTGGCCGAACGTCGAGGTCGGTGGCGTCGAGGATCCCTACGTCGATCGGGAGGTCGGCGACGAGCTGGACAAGACCGTCGTGGCGTCGGGGCTCGTCGAGGGCGCCGAGTGGAGCATGACCGCCTTCGCCCTCCGGGGGTGGGGAACGTGTGGCGAGCTGTTCCTCGGCGACATGGGTGACGACGGAGGCGTGCGGTTCTGCTCCCGCGTCGAAAGCGAGCCCGGGCAGACGGACCTGCGTGTCGCGGGAACGAGCTTCGGGCTGGGGCCCGTCACCGCCTACACGGGGGTCGTCTCCCCGGCCGTCGACCGGGTCGTGCTCGAACTGGCGGACGGATCGCGTCGATCCGTGGACCTCGCCAACGCCCCCAACGGGTTGAACGACCGGTCGTTCGTGGTGTTCGTGCCGATCGACGCCGGCGGCCGGGTGCTGGCCCTGGACGCCGGCGGCGGACGCGTGGCCGCGGAGCCGCTGTGCGTGGGCTCGCCGGCCCCGCTGGAGCAGGTGACCAGCTGCGGGAACGGCCTGGCCACGACCTTCTCGGCCGTGAGTGCCCAACCGTAGCGGTTCCGACCGATCCGGCCTGCCCGCGTGCCGCGATCCGTTGACGCCGTTTCCGCTGGTCACCTACCATCCCTGAGCCGCGAGGCGCACCCGCACCCCGGCGAATCCCAAAGGTCGGTCGGTGCGCGCTTCGTGCGCGGAAGGAGATGGTTCAGATCGAGACGGCGAGCGAGATGCGGGATCTCACCCCCGAGGAGCTGAAGGAGGCCATCGAGGCCTCGCTGAAGCTCTTCAACGAGGGGGACATCCTCGAGGGGACGGTCGTAAGGATCGACCGCGACGAGGTCCTGCTGGACATCGGCTACAAGTCCGAGGGGGTCATCCCCACCAAGGAGCTTTCGATCCGCCACGACGTCGACCCCAGCCAGGTGGTCAAGGTCGGCGACCAGGTCGAGGCCCTCGTGCTCCAGAAGGAGGACAAGGAGGGCCGGCTGATCCTGTCGAAGAAGCGCGCGCAGTACGAGCGCGCGTGGGGCCGGATCGAGGAGGTCATGCAGTCGGGCGGGACGATCAAGGGCCCGGTCATCGAGGTCGTCAAGGGCGGCCTGATCCTGGACATCGGGCTCCGCGGGTTCCTGCCCGCTTCGCTGGTCGACCTGCGACGGGTCCGCGACCTGCACCCGTTCGTCGGGACCGAGCTCGAGGCCAAGATCATCGAGCTGGACCGCAACCGCAACAATGTCGTGCTGTCGCGCCGCGCCTTCCTGGAGGAGTCGCAGAGCGAGGGACGCAAGAAGTTCCTCGAGTCCCTGCAGAAGGGCGAGCGCCGCAAGGGCACGGTGTCCTCGATCGTGAACTTCGGGGCGTTCGTGGACCTCGGCGGCGTCGACGGGCTCGTGCACGTGTCAGAGCTCTCGTGGAAGCACGTCGATCACCCGAGCGAGGTCGTGCAGGTCGGCCAGGAGGTCGAGGTCGAGGTGCTCGACGTCGACCTGGAGCGCGAGCGCGTGTCGCTGTCGCTCAAGGCCACCCAGGAGGACCCCTGGAAGGAGTTCGAGCGCAAGTATTCGGCCGGCGAGATCATCGACGGCCAGGTCACCAAGCTCGTCCCGTTCGGCGCGTTCGTGCGCGTGGCCGCGGGCATCGAGGGCCTGGTCCACATCTCCGAGATCTCGGACCAGCACATCGAGACGCCCGAGAGCGTGCTCTCCGTCGGCCAGGAGGTCCGCGTCAAGGTGATCGAGGTCGACGTTCCGCGCCGGCGCATCAGCCTTTCGATGCGGCAGGTCGGCGGGGCCATGCCCCGCCCCGCGACCGAGATCGAGGAGGAGGCCACACCCACACCGGAGCCGGCGGCCGAGGCCGAGGCGGCTGCCGAGGCACCGTCGCCCGAGCCGGAACCTGTCGCGGTCGCAGCGGCGGCGTCGGACGAGATGGCGACCGCGGCCATCGAGGCCGAACCGGAGACGCCGGGGCCGACGCCCGTTGTGGAGCCGGCGACGGTTGAGGCGGAGGCTCCGAGCGCCGAGCTGTCGACGGACGAGGCCGCCGGGGGCGTGGACGCCGCCGTCGAGGAAGAGGTGCCGGAGGCTTCCACCAAGGACGAAGAGGCCACCGAGGCCCAGAGCGAGGAGGACATCTCGCTCGAGGCGATCCTCGAGGACCTGAAGCGGCGCGAAGGCCGTTCGGGCTAGCTCGTGCTGCTGGTCGGTCTGACCGGCGGGATCGGGTCGGGCAAGTCGACCCTCGCTCGGATGCTCGAGGGCCGCGGCGCGGTCGTGTTCGACGCGGACGTGCTGGCGCGCGAGGTGGTCGAGCCCGGCACTCCGGGCCACGCCGCGGTGACCCAGCGATTCGGCGCGAACGTGCTCGGGCCCGGCGGCGAGCTGGACCGGGAGGCGCTCGCCAGCATCGTGTTCGCCGACCCCGCGGCACGTCGCGACCTCGAGGCCATCGTCCATCCCGAGGTCCGGCGGCGGTTCGCCGAGGGGACCGAGGCCTACCGGGACACCGACCGTGTCGTGGTCTTCAGCGCGCCGCTGTTGGTGGAGACCGGCATGCACAGCGCGTTCGAGGTGCTCGTCGTGGTCTCGGCCTCGGCCGCCACGCAGATCGACCGGCTGATGCGCGAGCGCGGCATGTCGGAGGAGGCGGTGCGTTCGCGCATCGCCGTCCAGGCGTCGCCGGAGGCCAGGGCCGAGGTCGCGGACGTCCTCGTCGACAACGAGGGAACGGTGGAGGAGCTCGAGCAACAGGTCGAGCGGCTCTGGTCCGACCTGTCCGCGCGCGCGAGCTCCGGCGCCTGAAACACCAACGCCGCCCGCGCCTGCCTGGCTATCCTTTCGCCGTGACCCGGTCCGGCTACGATGCGGTCTTCTTCGACGCGGGCGAGACCCTCGTGCATCCGCACCCGACGTTCGCCGACCTGTTCGCCCAGACGCTCCGCTCGCAGGGCTACGCCGTCTCGCCAGAGACGGTTCGCGAACGCGGATACGTCGTGTTCGAGCGCTTCCGCTCGGCGGCGCAGGCCAACGAGCTGTGGACGACCTCGATCGAACGATCGCGGCGGTTCTGGCACGACGTCTACCGCGTGTTCGTCCGCGAGCTGGGGATCGCCGACGCCGACGGGTTGCTCGACGTCCTGTACGCCACGTTCACCGATCTCTCGAACTACCGGGTGTTCGAGGACGTCCCGCCGGTGCTGGTTCGCCTCCGAGACGCCGGGATGGTGCTCGGCGTCGTATCGAACTTCGAGGCGTGGCTGGAGCAGCTGCTCGAGCAGCTCGGCGTTCGGTCGTACTTCGCGGTGAGCGTGATCTCGGGCGTCGAGGGCGTGGAGAAGCCTGACCCGCGGATCTTCGAGCTCGCGATGGACCGGGCCGGTGTCCTGCCGGACGTGTCGGTCTACGTCGGCGACAACCCGGAGTTCGACGTCGACCCGGCGCTCGAGGCCGGGATGTTCCCCGTGCTCCTCGATCGGCGCGAGCGGTTCCCCGACGCGCCCGGCGCCAGGATCACGTCGATGGACGAGCTTCCCGGACTGCTCCAGATCGCGTGATGTCGGACGAACGCCTGTACACGGCGGACGAGGCAGACGCGCTGCTTCCCGACCTGCGCGAGCGGTTGGCGCGGGTCCGAGAGGCTCGCCAGGTCATCCTGCGTCAGGCCGAGGTCGTCAAGGAGAAGGTCGTCGCCGACGTGGGCGGCGCCGACCCCGGGCCCGAATACCGGGAGGCGTCGGCCACGCTCCGAACCGAGCTCGAACGCCTCTCGTCGGCGAACATCCTGCTTCGCGACCCGGAGACCGGGCTCGTCGACTTCCCGGCCGAACGCGAGGGGGAGCGGGTCTACCTCTGCTGGCGGCTGGGCGAAGATCGCGTCGCGAACTGGCATCCGCTCGACACCGGGTTCGCGGGCAGGCGGCCGTTGTGAGCGGCAGGGCCCGCGTCGCGGTCATGGGGGCGTCTCCCCAGGACGGCCCCCCCGGGATCGAGGCGATCGCGGACACGGTGGAGCTCGTGGTTCCCGAAAACGACGACCGGCTCGGCCCTGCGCTGGAGGGCGCCGACGTCCTGTTCGCATGGCGCCCCAACGGCGGTGCGTTGTCGAATGCGTGGGGGAGCGCCCGCGCGCTGAAGTGGATCCAGTCGGCGTCGGCCGGCGTGGACAGCCTGTTGTTCCCGAACCTGGCGGAGAGCCACGTCGTGGTCACGAACGCCAGGGGCATCTACGAGGACTCGATGGCCGAGTACGTCCTCGGCCTGATGTTGGTCATGTCCAAGGGCCTGCGCGCGGTCCTCGATCGCCAGGGCCGTGCGGAGTGGGACCACCGGCAGACCGAGCGCCTCGAACGCAAGCGCGTCCTGGTGGCGGGAACCGGTCCGATCGGGCGCGCGATCGCGCGGGACTGCCGCGCCCTGCGCATGTCGGTCCGCGGCGTGGCGCGAACGGCGCATCCGGGCGACGCGGACATGGTCGAGATCTTCGGGGTCGAGCGGCTGACCGAGGCGGTGGCGACCGCCGACTACGTCGTGAACGCGCTGCCAGCTACCGAGGAAACCCGGCACGTGTTCGGCCAGGAAGTGTTCGCAGCGATGAGCCCGAGGGCGCGATTCGTCAACGTCGGGCGGGGGAGCACGGTGGACGAGGGGGCGCTGATCCGCGAGCTGAAGAGCGGGGGCATCGCGGGGGCCGCGCTGGACGTGTTCGAGGACGAGCCGCTTCCGTCGGACAGCCCCCTGTGGGCGATGCCGAACGTAATCGTCTCCCCCCACATGGCGGGCGATGCCGCCGGCTGGCGCGAGGCCGCGGTCGAGCTGTTCGTCCGGAACCTGGAGCGGTACCTCACGGGTCGGCCGCTGCTGAACGTGGTGGACAAGACCAGGGGATACGTTCCGTCCTGAGCCTGTAGCCTCGATCGCATGGACGACGCCGCCATCGTGGTGCGTGGCCTCCGCAAGTCGTACGGTGACGTCGAGGCCGTTGGGGGGATCGACCTGACGGTCTCGGCCGGAGAGGTGTTCGCGCTCCTGGGTCCCAACGGCGCCGGGAAGACGACCACGGTCGAGATCCTCGAGGGGTACCGGGAGCGCACGGCGGGCGAGGTCGTCGTCCTCGGCCACGACCCATCGCACGGGGGGCGGAGCCTCCGCGAGCGCATCGGGATCGTCCTGCAATCCACCGGCGTGGACCCGTACCTCACGGCGCGCGAGACCGTGGAGCTGTACGCGGGGTACTACCCATCGCCCCGCGACGTCGACGAGATCCTGGAGCTCGTCGGGCTGTCCGAGAAGCGCGACGTCCGTGTGATCAAGCTCTCCGGTGGGCAGCAACGACGCCTGGACGTCGCCGTGGCGCTGGCGGGCGACCCCGAGCTCTTGTTCCTGGACGAGCCTACGACCGGCTTCGACCCCGGCGCCCGGCGCAACGCCTGGGAGATCGTTCGGAACCTCGCGGCGATCGGCAAGACGATCTTCCTCACGACCCACTACATGGACGAGGCGCAGTCCCTCGCCGACCGGGTCGCGGTCATCTCGGCGGGGCAGATCGTCGCCGAGGGCCCGCCCGAGAGTCTGGCCGGCCGCGACCGGATGCGCACCCGGATCCGGTTCCGTCCGAGCAACGGCGAGCCCCCCTCAGACCTTGCATCCACGCTCCTTCCGGACGGCTCGTACGAGATGCGTGCAGATGTGGAGGAGACCACCAAGCTCGTGCACAGCCTCACGGCGTGGGCGCTGGAGAACGGCGCGGGCCTGGACCTGCTCGAGGTGACGCCGCCCACGCTGGAAGACGTGTACCTCGAGCTCACGGCCGCCGACGAGGGCGACGGATGAGCACGGCGGCGCTGACCGTGCGGCAGATCCGCTTCACCAACAAGGCGTTCTGGCGCAATCCGGCCGCCGCGTTCTTCACGTTCGTCTTCCCGCTGATGTTCCTGGTGATCTTCGCCACGCTGCTCGGAAGCGGAACCGTGAAGGTCAACGGACTCGACTTCAACCAGTCGACCTACTACGTCGCGAGCATGTCGGTGTTCGCGATCGTCACCGCCTGCTACACGAACCTCGCGATCAGCGTGACCTTCCAGCGGGACCAGGGGATCCTGAAGCGCATCCGGGGTACGCCGTTGCCCGGCGGGTCGTACATGGGAGCCAGGGTCGTCCACGCGATGCTGATGGCGGTCGTGCTGGTCGTGATCTGCTCGGCCTTCGGATGGGCCTTCTACGACGCGGTGATCCCCGGGGGCGTGAGCCTGCTAAGGACGATCGTCGTCGTCCTGGTGGGCTCCGCCAGCTTCGCGGCCCTCGGCCTCGCGCTGACGCCGGTGATCCCAAACCCGGACGCCGCCCCGCCGATCGTGAACGCGACGATCCTGCCCCTGTTGTTCATCTCGGGCATCTTCTTCCCGGTCCAGGACGACGCGCCGCAGTGGATCAAGACCGTGAGCGACATCTTCCCCGTGAAGCACCTCGTCGACGCGTACCTCGGCGCCTTCTACGGTCTGCCGTTCTTCAAGTTCTCCTGGACCGACGTGGGGATCCTCGCGGCGTGGGGTCTCGTGGGCCTGATCCTCGCGATCCGGTTCTTCTCGTGGGAGCCGCGCCGCTGAGCGCCGCGGCGGCGTCGCGCCAGCCGCCGAAGCACGGGATTCCGTAGAACGAGCGTGTGCTAGGCTCCGCGGACCACCGGGCCGTCCAGGGGGTTCCCACGATGCGAAAGCTGTTTGCGTTCCTCGCCGTCTCCGCGATGCTGTTCGCGGCGTGCGCGGAGGACAACCCGGCGATCGGCAACACCGGTGGCGCCCTTACCGGCGGCAGCGGGGCGACCGCTCCCGCGACGGCGGCCGATTGCGCGGCGGCGAACGCGGACGCGTTCAAGAACGCGGGCTCCCTGACGATCGGCACCGGCAACCCGGCCTTCCCGCCCTGGTGGGAGGGCGGCACGTCGAAGGGCTCCGAGTTCGAGTTCAACGATCCGGCCAAGGGCCAGGGCTACGAGGGCGCGGTGGCCAAGGAGGTCACGGAGCGGCTCGGGTTCACGTTCCCCGACGACGTGACGTTCGTGCCGATCGCCTTCAACCAGTCGTTCGCGCCGGGGCCCAAGGACTTCGACTTCGTGCTCCAGCAGATCTCGTACAAGCCGGGGCGGGACGACGCCGTGGACTTCAGCGAGTCCTACTACGACGTCAACCAGGCGCTGGTCTCCTACGAGGGCTCGCCCGTGGCCGACGCCACCACGATCGCCGATCTCAAGGACGCCAAGCTCGGGGCGCCGATCGGCACGACGAGCCTGGACGTGATCACCAACGAGGTTCAGCCCACACAAGAGCCTGCCGTCTACGACGACCTCGCGCAGGCCGTCACCGACCTGCAGAACGGGGACATCGACGGGATCGTCGTGGACCTTCCCACGGCCTTCTTCATGGCCGCGGTCCAGATCAAGCACGGCGTCGTGGTCGGTCAGTTCGGCACGACGTCCAACGAGTATTTCGCGATGGCGTTCGAGACCGGCAGCCCGCTCGTCCAGTGCGTGAACCTGGCGCTCGAGGAGATGAAGGCGGACGGCACGCTCGACCAGATCGAGCAGCAGTGGCTGGCCGACAAGACGAACGCGCCCGTCCTGACCTGATCACCGCGTGGGCGGCGGCGGGGCGCCGGAGAGGTACCAGAGCCTGCCAGAAGGCGGATTCACGCCGCCACCACCGGGCGATCGTGGCTCGAAGATCCTCGCACCGCTGAAGACCGAGGGCGCCCGCGGGGTGACGATCGCGGTGGTGAGCACGGTCGTCGTCTTCGGCCTGCTGGCGTTCGCGATCGTGAACTCCTCCGGCTGGCCGCAGATCAAGGAGGCGTTCTTCGATCCGCAGGTCCTCGGGGAATCGCTCGGCAAGATCCTGTCGAGGTTCGGCCGCGATGTGTTCATCTTCGTCGTCGCCGAGGTCTTCGTCCTTGTCCTCGCGTTGCTGGTCGCCGTGGTCCGCAGCCTTCGCGCCCCGGTCTTCACGCCGCTTCGGATCCTCGCGGCCGCGTACACTGACCTGTTCCGTGCGGTCCCCACGATCCTCGTGATCCTGATCCTGGGGTTCGGGGCGCCCTCGCTGCAGATCAAGGGCGTGCCGCACTCGGACATCTTCTGGGCGATCGTGGCCCTCGTGCTGGTGTACTCGGCCTACGTCGCGGAGGTCTATCGGGCTGGGATCCAGTCCGTCCACCCGTCGCAGGTCGCGTCGGCACGTGCCCTCGGCCTCAGCCGCGGCAAGACGATG
>Ga0114129_10004130_pt1 | contig 20514 bp, 15 predicted proteins | sample RhiMetdeltSRZDD1_FD_80071 | JGI IMG/M metagenome (GOLD analysis project Ga0114129, IMG submission 80071) | Populus rhizosphere microbial communities from Tennessee, USA - Rhizosphere MetaG P. deltoides SRZDD1 (version 2) (version 2) | ecosystem: Host-associated > Plants > Roots > Rhizosphere >... | reverse complement strand
CTGGACTTCGTCTTTTGCCGCATCGTTGTTCGCCTGCTCAATGGCGGCGCGGAGGGTGCACTGGTCGCCGACGGTTCCGGCATCTGTGTCGCAGACACCATCGCCAGTACTTATGTCCTGGGCGTTGCCGGTAGAGTTGACGGTAAATACGGCGCCCGCGCGGACACCAGTCACCCCGGCAATCAGCGCGGCGACGGCCACGACGGCAATGATGATCAGACCGGTATGTTTCAAGGTTCTTTCTCCCATGCGCATTCCCAGCAAATTCTTTGTTAGGACGCCCGGCCTGGATGCAGTCTATTTTGGGGAAGCGTGATTACTGGCAACCGCCCAATCACCGGCGGCGACCGCCGTCAGACGGCGGACAAAGGCGTCCCTGATGTCACGTAAGTCAGGACGCCGGGGAAAGGAGGTTCGTTGCATGGCGCCCGCGGCAGGACTCGAACGTGCAACCTCGTGCTTAGAAGGAGCCAGAGTGGCGTCAGTACGAAACCGGGCGATCGGTAATTTGCTTCTGTTATGCGGAAGGCCAGGCGACCCGTTTCGGGGCCGCTCAGTTTTCGAGCGTCTATAACCGAAGGCGGCGCAGGTCGAACACAAGTGCGACGTGCCCGAACACCGAGTCGCAGGTAATCCGGCGCTGGACGCCGTCGAGGCGGTCATCGACAGAGGCGGACTGAAGGAGACGGGCGAACTCGGTGCTCGGTCGGTTACTGCGGGGCTCCGCGACGACGATGAAGCCGTTGAGGACATTTCGGTTGTAGAAGGGTCCCGATAGCGAGCGGTACTCCCAGAATGTTTTGGGTGGCCCGTGGTAGTTGTACGCGGAAAGTACCAGTTCCGGGCCGTCACGCCCCAGCACGACCGGCGCGTGAGGGTTCAAGCAGTCGGTTGTCAACGGGATGATGCCGATGTGGACGTCCCCGTCGGAGACCGTGAGGCACTGGCCTGCGTCAAGAGTGGCTTCGGAGCCGTCCCAGGCGTCGACGCCGAGGAGAATTGTGGAGCCAGAGTCCGGACCGAGCATTCTGATATCGAGCCTGAGGCTGTGAACGGGTCGACGTCCGTGGGGCAGGGTCCCGTACGCCACAATGGCGACCCGCCCCGACTGGGCTGTCCTGAAGAGACCGTCATCCCAGAGATCGACGGGAGTCCCCGAAGACGCGTACGGTGAATCGCCGGCCCGCCGCTCATTGACAAGGTAGCGGCAGTAGACCACCCCGTAGCCTTGGGGTTCACCTTTGCGGTACGTCAGGTAACAGGAGTTTTGCTGGGCCCACGGCTCCGGGGGCTCGCCGACGCTGTACTCGCGCGACATGGTGCCGAGAGCAAATTCCGGCCGCAGATATGTGGTCAGTACCTGGTCAGGTGAGGCAGTCTCGATAACTTCCCGCTCCTCGGTCAGCCGCAGCATATCCAAAGCCTCCGGCGGTGGGTTGAAGTTGGTGAGAGATACGATGACGTCTCCCTCGCGCCCGGGACCGGAATAATACGGGGTTGATGCCAGAAGACGCTCGTCACCCAGGACCTTGTACAGGAGGACTTTGAGGAAGCCGACGGACCCAGTCACGTCGCGACGGTAGGCGCGCGAGTGGGGACCCGCGAGCTGGCGCGTGGGTGCGTGGAAATGGCGCGCGACGTGTATCCAGAGGAACTTTTCCGCCTCTTTGGCCAACCCACGAACGTCAGCGTCTTCGGCGAACCGGGCGATCCCCGCGAGCGCGATGATCTGGACCGCGCTGTAGGTTGGGCTGTTGAACTCATGCGGCGCGCCCGCTGATCGCGTCCTTTCGAACCAGTCTTTGAGGCGGGCAACGCCCCGCTGGAGCAAGGCCGCGTCGCCCAGCAATTGGCCGCCCAGGATGCTGTTGTGGACATCGAGCAGAAAGATGTTCGTGTAGGTCCAGTGCACGTCCAGACGGCGGACCTCGTCGAATCCCAGACGCATGCTGTTATGGATGAGACTGCGGCTCTGGAAGGATATGCGATCCGAAGAACTACAAAGAATGTTCACCAGACGCTCGAGAATGAACTCGACGGCGTTCAGGTCCGAGACCGGTTCGACCTCGTAAAACCACCTGAAGTTGCCGCGGTGGTGGTCATTCGGGTCCGTCACCTGGGTTCCGAGGACGCGGCTAATGATGACCTCGGCCGGTTCAGGCGCCCCTCGGAGGAGGAGGCACAGAGCATACCAAAGGCTATCGCGCAGGTCATGCAGGGAGTCGTTGCCATCGACCCACACGAGGCCGGCGTTGGGGTCAAACCTGCGCTCCAGTTCGCTGAACCCGTCAGCGAAGAGGCGGCGGCTGACAGGATCCGAGATGTCTGGCTCGTTACTCACACCTTGTGTTTTAGCGGACGCTGGGCGGCGCGCGCCAGCCTGCGGTGGGAAAGTCGGGCAGTCACCAAGCCGTTTCTTGCACCCCCGCTAATCCGCGTTCGCCTCGAGGCGATGGCTGGTATCATTTGCTCGCCGTGGGCACGGAGACGAAAGGACAACTTGGTGTCGCAGTCATCGGCACGGGGTCGATCGCTGAGGCTCACCTTTATTCCTACAAGCAGGAAAGTGAGCGGGCGCGGCTGTCGGCTGTGGTTGATGTCGACGAAGGCCGGGCGCGGGCTGCCGCCGGCCGCTACGGCGTCTCCGACGTATACACGAACTACCGCGATGTTCTCGCCCGCGATGACATCGATGTGGTCAGTATTTGCGCTCCGCCTTTCCTTCACGTTCAGATGTCCGTCGATTCACTTCTCGCGGGGAAGCACGTCCTGTGCGAGAAGCCGGTCGCGCCGACGTTGTCGGAACTCGACCGCATCGATGAGGCGGAACGACAGACCGGTAAGGTCTTTTCGGGGGTGTTCCAGCTCAGGTTCGGCAAGGGCGCGCAGCAGCTGCACATTCTGCTTGACGAAGGACGGTTCGGGAAAGTTCATCTCGGCGTCGCGGAGACGCTCTGGTACAGAGATGACGCCTACTATGACGAGGTCGCATGGCGGGGGACGTGGGAGCACGAATGTGGAGGCGTTACGGTCAGCCAGGCGGTCCACTTGATCGATGCGCTTTTGTGGTTCCTCGGCGAGCCCAGGAACGTGTTCGCTCAGGCCGGTTCTTTCCGTTCGAGCATCTACGTGGATGACACCTCCGTGGCGGTGATCCAGTTCGAAAGTGGTGCCATAGGTCAGGTGACCTCAACCGTCTCGGCCGCGGGTCCGGAGCGATCCCGGATTGAAATCTACGGATCGAAACTGGCGGCAGTATCGCAGGGGCCGGTGTATGAGTCGACCATCGAGCCGTTTGCACTTTCGTCGCCGGCCGGGGAAGACGGGCCAGCGATTCAGCAGGAGTTGGATGAGCGGGTGCCACGCGGGTTCAAGTTGCTGCACCGTGGCTCCGTTCGCGACTTCTTGACGGCGGTGCGTGACGGGCGCCGGCCCCTGGCGGACATTGGTGCTTGCCGGAAAGTTCTCGAGGTTACGACCGCGATTTACAAGTCGGCGATGACCGGGCAACCGGTGGACCTCCCGATCGGGCGAGACGACCCCTTCTACAGCGCTCTACCGCCCACAGGCCATGACTTACCGAGCGTCTCTTGACAGACTGCGGCAGGCGTAGCAAGCTCAGCTACACGTCAAAGGGGTTCAGATGAAATCAGTCGACCTTGCCGGTCTCGTCCCTGCCGTTGTGACGCCTATGGACGCGAGTGGCGCGGTCGACGAAGAGGGCCTTCGGCGTTACATCCGGTGGCTGCTTGGCTATGAAGGCGTCAAGGGCCTCGCCGTCAACATGGATACCGGCGAGGGCCCGCAGCTGACACGAGACGAGAGACGCCGAATTCTTGACGTTTACGTTGAGGAGGTGTCGGGACGATTGCCGGTGTTGGCCGGCATCGGCGCGCCCAGCACCGATGCCGCCGCCGACCTAGCGCGCGATGCTTCGGACGCGGGAGCGGACGGGCTTGTCGTCTTCCCCCACCCCGTATTCGTGGGCGAGCCACTGCCCTGGCAGGTGCCGTACGCATATCACAGGGCTATCGCTGATGCCGCCGATCTGCCCATGGTCATTTTTCAGCTCCAGCCCGCGCTGGGAGGCGTAATCTTCTCGCGCGATGCGCTGCTGAAGCTCGTCTCGATCCCGAACGTAATCGCGATTAAAGAAGCCTCCTTCGATGCCGTACGGTTTGTGGAGACCGTGCGCTTGCTGGGCGACGCGCCGAGACGGATTCAGATCCTGACCGGCAACGACAACTTCATCCTGGAATCGTTCTTGCTCGGCGCTGACGGCGCCCTGATCGGCTTCGGGACGCTCGCCGTCGCCGAGCAGCTCGAGATGCTGAGGCGGTTACGCTCCGGCGACCTGGATGGCGCCCGCATGTTGTACGAGCGGGTGATTCAGCCTCTGGTTGGCGTCACGTTCGCGCCACCCGTCCGGAACTACCGGGCGCGGGTGAAGGAGGGGCTTGCGGAGCTCGGAGTGCTGGACTCCTCTCACGTACGTCCACCGCTACTTCCGCTGGACCCGGATGAATCCAACGCGGTGAGGGAAGCCGTCCGGCGTGCCGGCTTGCAAGTGCCATCGCCAGTAGGCGGTAGATGACGCTCGCGACGGTCCTCAAGGCACGCATCGCCGCGAGTGCCGAGATCCGAAACTCCGTCGCGCTGGGCTATCTCCCTGCCGGCGCCGCGCCTCCTGGCACGTATAGCATCGCTCTCGGTGGTGTCCAACATCCCGCACAGCTCACGGCGATGAGTGACGGGCGCTTGATCATAGGCGCATACATCCCCGAGTTGAAGGCGGGCGAATCGGTCGAAATTCAGCTTCAGCGCAGCGAAGAAAGTCCAGGCCGCGGGATCGAGCTCCTGGACCAGCCGGAGAACGGCCGTGTCGTCGTCAATTACAGCGGTTTTCTGCAGACGATCTACCACTACGGCGCGGCGAACTTCAAGCCGCGATTCTACCCGATGACGGCGCCTTGCGCTCGCTTGGGAGAGATTGACGGCGAGGATACGGTGTACCCAAAGAGCATCACCGCCGACAGCCCGCCCGATCACATCTGGCACCGCTCGATTTGGTACGCGGCAAGCGTGCTGAACGGAGACCATGACTTCTACCTGGAGAACGGCGGGGAGGAGCGGATAGTCCACAAGCGGTTCGTAAACCTTTACTCTGGGCCGCTTTTCGGTGGTTTCGAAGAACAACTGACCTGGGTCACCCCGGACGGCCGCGACCTCCTTGCCGACAGGCGCTGGTTCCGCATGTTCCGAGTCAAGGGAGCTCTGCGTATCTTCGATATCGAAGCTGAATTCACGGCCCTCGAGGACCGGGTGACTTTTGGTCAGACTAACGAGAACGCACTTCCCCTCATCCGCGTCGCCGACGGAATCGACGAATGGGACGGCGGGACGATTACGCTGGCGGACGGGACAACCGGGGGCAAATCGGCGTTCGGGAAGAGAGCGGAGTGGGCGGACTGCAGCGGGCCCCTCGTCCGCCGGGCAGGCAAGGAGCAGATCTGGGGGATTGCGATGCTCGACCACCCGACGAACCGTAACCACCCGAACGCTTGGTTCGCGCGCTCATACGGAGCGCTTGGGACCAACCTTCCCTTCTTCGACGGGCCCCTCACCCTTGGGCCGGGCGAGTCCTGGAGTTTGAGGCACCGCATAATCGTGCATGAAGGCGATCCATGGTCAGCAGAGATCCCCGCACGCTTCGACGAATACGCAAGGCCTCCGCAGATCACCATAATAGGGGAGGGCTAGAGATGGAACGCACGCAGGCGAAGGGAGCGGCGATCTTCCGAAGCGTTAAGGGCACGCCGGAAGAGCGGGGCATCTGCGGCTTTCGCAGGCGCCTGATCACGGACGAGGAAAATGCGGCCGCGAATGTCACATTTCTGCGTGTGCATGACTCGAAAATGCACTATCACAAAGAGATGACGGAGTTCTACTACGTCCTCCGCGGCGGCGGCACAATCAGCCTCGACGGAGAGGCCACGCCGATTACCGAGGGGGATCTCGTGATGATCCCACCCGGGATCCGCCACACGTCAGACGGCGATATGGACGTCCTGATCGTTGGCGTGCCGCCGCAAGAGACGCAGGACGTTCACTTCGACTGACATTTGACCAAGTACTTCACTTACCGATCCCTGGAGGATCTCGTCCGCGATGCGGAGGAGCGAGGTGTCAGCATTCGCGCCGAGGAGGGAATCGGTCCCCTCCTTCAGCCGGTCAAGATCGGCCGGCTTGTCGCAGGTAACCGCCTGGCTGTCCACCCAATGGAAGGCTGCGATGGGACGTTGGACGGCCGGCCCGATCAGCTTACCTTCAAGCGCTGGGAGGCGTTCGGCGCAGGGGGCGCGAAAATCATCTGGGGCGAGGCTACGGCCGTCGTGCCAGAAGGACGCGCCAACCCCCGGCAGCTTTTGCTCACTGCCGAGACCGTTGGCAGTTTCAAGAAACTGCTTGAACACACGCGCCTGGCACATCGGGCCAGATTTGGGACCGCCGATGACCTCGTAGTGGGACTGCAACTCACTCACTCGGGTCGCTGGAGTCACACCGGTCCACTGATCGCCCACCACCACGAGGTCATTGACCGGGTGAAGGGCGGGGATGCCGGCGTCTTGGATGACGCATATCTCGAGCGGCTGGAGGACCGATACGCGGACGCCGCCGAGCGGGCCGCATCGATCGGATTCGACTTCGTCGACATCAAACAATGCCACACATATCTCCTGAACGAGCTGCTTAGCGCTCGCAGCCGGAAGGGCCGATATGGAGGGTCACTTGAGGACCGGATGCGGTTTGTCAGCAACGTGATCGGGAAGATTCGCGCACGAGTGGGCGCTGGTCTCTCGCTCGCGACGCGGATCAACGTTTTCGACGGGCCGCCCTTCAGTTCCGGCGCTAAAGGTGTCGGCGCACCATCCATAGCCGGCGAAGCCGGCTTTGGCGTCCTCGAGACGGACCACGTCAGCCCTGACCTGAGGGAGCCTCTTTCGGTCATCCGCCGGCTTCACGATTTGGGCGTTGCTATCGTCAACGTGACGATGGGGAGCCCATACTTGAATCCTCACATCTCTCGGCCCTTCGAGCGTCAGCCCGTAGACGGTTACGCGCCTCCCGAACATCCGCTCGTCGGCGTCGACCGCCACTTTAGGCTCGCCGCTGAGGTTCAGAAGACGCTCCCTAGTCTCGTCGTGGTCGGCACAGGGTACAGCTGGCTGAGGCACTACGCCGCGAAGGCCGGCGCGGCTAACGTCAGGGAGGGGCGTGTGTCTGTGATGGGACTGGGCCGAGGGGCGCTGGCGTATCCGGACTTTGCCGCTGACCTTATGGAGCACGGCCGGATGATCGACCGCAAGTCATGCATCGGCGTGAGCTATTGCACGGCCCTGATGCGCGCGAAGAATAACGAGCTGGGGCAGTTTCCCACCGGCTGTGCTCCCCGAGACCCCTACTACGCCAGGCAGTACAAGGCGTCGCAGACGGCCTGACATAAAAGCGAAGAGAGCTCTCCTGCCAGCCCTGCGGACCCTAGCCGGACCGAGCGGTTTCAAGAACTGCTCGATCCCGAAGGCCAGAAACACAAGCTGGTGCCCCCGGCAGGACTCGAACCTGCAACCCTCTGCTTAGAAGGCAGACGCTCTGTCCGTTGAGCTACGGGGGCGCGGTTCTATTTTAATACGGCTTTACTATTGGTTCAGAGGGGGAGGGGCGGCATGACACACGGCACTTCCCGAGTCGTGAAATTTGAATCCGGCGACTGGGAGGAACTCCCAGTCGTAGCTTGAAGGGTGGAGTGTGAGCTTGAGGACACCCAACGTATCGTCACTTGTGATCTCGCTGTTCGGCTGATGGGGTTCCTCGATGATGTCGAGACTTCGCCCGCCCGTGCCGACAACGAACTGTCTCATGCCAAACTCAGGGTCCGGTATGCCGCTGGAAGTTTGCGGAGCGAACCGCTCGTAATTGTGTTCATCGCCGTTGATAACCAGTTCGGCCCCGTGGTCGTAAAGAGCATCCCAGAACGGCTTCACCTTGCGGGAGCCTCCCGCCCTCGCGCTCGAGCTGAAACGAGGGTCCTGCCAGATGGCTAGTGTGCAGTAGGCGCCACTGGCAGCCAAGTCCGAACGAAGCCACGTCTCCTGATCCGACCCGGCGTCGCAACTGAGCGTGTTGCAATGGTCGTTCGTGTTGAGGACGACAATATGCCAGCCGCCGAGGTCGAAGCTGTAGTATCCCTTGCTTGGGTCGCCTGCGGCCGCGCCGAAGTACTCGAAGTGGCCGGCAGCGGCAGGAGTCTTGTACTCGTGGTTGCCCACTGCCGGACGCGTCCTGTCTTTATGGCGTCCCCAACTGGGCCCGTAGCACTGCTCGTACTCCTGGAGGGTCCCGCCCTCGTAGGCGTTATCGCCCGCTGTGAAGACCGTCGTCATTTGGATGCCTGCGGCGACGACCTGATCGAGAAGAAGGGCGGTCTTCTCGTCCCCTTCGCTGGCGCAGGAGGCGATATCGCCGGCGCCGACGAGGACGGGATCGTTTGGGCCGGGAGTGCCAGCCGGCGTCTGGGCCGGACTGGGGCCGAGCGTTGTCTCTGAACCGGTGCCCCGAATGATCGGTTCGAACGTCCAATACAGAGCGGCGACAAAGAAAAGACCGACGAGCACCCAGAATGTCCAGCGCATGGTCTACATGCATTGTTAAACAAGCAATCGCCTGATGAAACATACCCATCCCGCAGAAAGCCGTGCGCAAGCCAGGCATGTGGACCGGCGGATTGGAGGCCGCTTGTTGGACGGCGCGTGTGTCGCCAGCGATTGGAGAGCCGTTCCTACGCTGCGTGTTCAGCTACGTTCATACACTCTTCTGTTTGTTTTCTGTTTTTGTCCCGTTTGACACTTCGTTGACAGTTTTACTGTGGTTACATAATCTACAAACCAAAGAGGCGGTCCTGAGGCGGGTTTACGCATTGGGGCAAGGAAAGTGCAGGCAGGCAAGCCGGCACCTCTTCCAGGCGGGCAAAAGAGAAAAAGTCGCCCCGTACCAGTTGCGAGGGGACAGGGCGACAAGGCGGCAGAGTTACTGCGCCGCATTTTATCTTAGCGCGTCTGTCAAGAAAGGCCAAGTTGCCGCTGCCCGCAAGAGGGCGCCGCCGCAGGGAGGCCAACTGACAGATGACGTTACAACGCAGCGAACGAGGAACAGACGGGATTCCCGCCCCGCTGCCTGTACCGGGCAAGAACGGTTATCGCAACGGCACAAATGGCCACCACTCTCCGGCGAACCTTCGGGTTAGTGTCGTAATTCCGGCACGCAACGAAGCCAGGTCGCTCCCCCATGTACTGGGCAAGCTGCCCCACTGGGTGCACGAAGTCATACTCGTGGATGGACTCTCCATCGACGACACCAGCCGCGTCGCGAAGCTGGAGCTTCCGGCAATTCGAATCGTCGAGCAGACCGGGAGAGGGAAAGGGAACGCTTTAAGAGAGGGTTTCGTCCACTGCACGGGTGATGTCGTCGTAGCGCTGGATGCGGACGGCAGCATGGACCCAGGCGAAATGGACCGGTTCGTCGAAGTGCTCGCCAACGGGTACGACTACGTGAAGGGGTCGCGAATGCTGCCGGGGGCGTCGTCGACTGACCTCACGCTGCTACGATCGGTAGGCAACTGGATCTTCCGAACGCTGACGAACGTAATCACCGGCTCGCGTTACAGCGACCTGTGCTACGGTTATTTCGCCTTCCGTCGTGGCACAGTTGACGCGCTAGACCTGCGCTCTAACGGGTTCGAGATCGAGACCGAGATTAACATTCGCGCTCACCGGGCCGGCCTGCGCATAGCGGAGGTGGCGAGCTGCGAAACGGAGAGGCATCACGGATCCAGTCAGCTTCACGCTCTGAAGGACGGCCTGCGGATCCTCTTGACAATCTGCCGCGCGAGTGTTGGCTCCCGAGACAGGATCAAGCCATCTTCAAACGGCTCCTATGACCGTCGAGAGGTGATGGAGGCGTTGACGATTTCCGTTCCGGTCGACAGGGAGAGCCTGAACGGCCAGAACGGGCTGCCTTCGGACTTTTAAAGAGCAAGCACCGAGCCCGACCCAACCCCATTGGCTCGGAACGATCGCGACGGGCCGCCGGGTGGCCGCAGCCTCCAGGCGACCAAGTCGCGATCGTTCTCTTTGACGCGGGCACTAATGTGTTCGGTCTAGTGACAGGCGCCGCTCCCGGAATCTAAGAAGGTCTTGCCCGCCACGGGCACGAATTGCCAGTCGTAGCTTCCGGCATGAAGCGTCAGCTTGAGAACGCCGAGGGCGTTCGCGGTACTCGCGTCCTGCCAGACCTCCAGCCCCGGCGTGGAGCCGGCGCGGGTTGCCGTCGTCAGGCCTTTGCCGCCGGTGCCGGCGACGATCTGGCGAATGCCTCTGGCGGCATCGGTGCCGTTGGCGTCGCGGTTGAGTGGCGCGTAACGGGCGTAGCTGTGGTCGTGGCCGTTGAGGACGACGTCGGCGTTGTAGTCATAGAGCTTCTGCCAGAACGCCCGCATGTTGCCCTCGTCGATGTTGTGGGGCCCGATGGTGAGGACCGGCCGGTGCCACATGGCAAGCGTGCAGGCGGCCGGGTTGGCGCGCAGGTCCTGGTCAAGCCAGGAGAGCATGGCCGCTTGGTCGCAAGCGTTGTAGCTGGTGGCGCACTCGCTGTTCAGAACGATGACGTGCCAGCTGCCGGTGTTGTAGCTGTAGTAGCCGTTGCATGCGCTGCGGCAACCGGGCTGGAGCGGCGTCGCGGCGTCGCCGAAGAAGCCATAGTAGCCTGGCGCCCCAGTCTGGTGGTAGTCGTGGTTTCCGGGAGCTGGCCTCGTGCGCCCTACGTGGCGGCCCCAGCTCGGGTTGTAGCAATCGGCGAACTGCTGAGGCGTGCCATCTTCATAGACGCTATCGCCGAGCGTAAACACGGTCCCTGGGATTCCGTCGAGGAGATTGGCCGTCGCCTCGTCGCCATTCGAGCCGCAAGCAGCGATGTCGCCGGCACCGACGATGACAGCGTCGCCTCCGGACGGGGGAGCCGGCGGTGCCGGTGTGGCAGCCGGCGTTGGAGCCGTCGTCGGCCCCGGCGTCGTCTGCGGGGGTGCCGCAGCGCCCGTAGAGCCTCTTTCGAAGGCGCCTCGATCGGCGGCGACGACGCCGTCGCCGTTGCCGTCGTGAGGCACGTGGCCGCCTTCAAAGTCTGCTGTGAGTCCGACGTTGACCCCCGTGTCTACCGCAGGGCTCGCCGCGGCGAGGTGGAAGTCGCCTGCCCCGACATTGCCGAACATGGGATCGGCGACGGTGCTGTGAGCACCGAGCGCGAACTGTGCCTGGCCTTCGAAGATGTCATAGTCTTCGTCGAATGCGCCGTCGGCGTAGCCGGCCTTGAGAACAGCCTCGATGATGTTGTTTCGCATCACAAGCACGCTGCTATTGCAACCGGCGTGGCAGACGAAGCCCTGGCTGTTCGCGCCCGTCAAAACAACAGTGTTATTGAGCAGCCTGGTGTTCGCCACAGGGCCAAAACCGCTTGCCGCACCCCTCGTCACGACAAAAATCGACTTGTCGAGCGACGAGCGGACGACGTTGTAGGAGAACGTGTTATCGCGCGATCGTGAGTCGCCCAGTTCTGTGAACGCATCGTTATCGACCGCGAAATTGTGGTGAATGTTGTTGCCCAGACCGCCGTAGACCTCTACGGCCGCGCCGTCGCGTCCGTAGTCGTACGAGAAGGCGTCGCTTCCGGAGATCGAGTTGTTGGCAACTTCGGTGCGATCGCCGTTGAGGAGCACGCCAAAGGCACCTGAGTCGTCATCTCCGCCGGGCGTATTGACGGACATCTTGTTATTGTTCTGCAGAGTGTTGCCAATGATGAGATTGTCAGAGGCGCCGGACGTGATGTGCACACCCGCCACATTTCCGGTTATCAGGTTGCCGTCTACGCGGTTGAAGGTCGCCCCGGGTGAAATCCTGACGCCTGCCCAGGCGCAATCCCTCACATTCAGCTGCGATAGAACCAGCCGGGTGCCTTTGATATCAATGCAGTTGCCGGGGCCTTGAATTACCGGAAGAGCACCACTACCGTACGAGGCGAACGTTATCGGCCTGTCAGCCGTGCCGGCGTTCGACAGGGTGAGCGGGCCGGACCAAACTCCTCCTCGCTTGAAGAGGACGCGGTCGCCTGGGGCTAGGGAAGCGTTACTGACCTTGCCCAGCGTGCGCCAAGCAGCGGGCTCGCTCGTCCCGTTGTTGGCGTCGTTACCGGCCGCGCCGTCCACGAAGTAGGTGGCACCGATGGCGCCGCCAACCGGAGTCGGCCCCGGCGTGGCGCCGGGCGTCGCCCCGGGGGCTCCCGCCGTCGCTTGCGCGCTCGGCGTCGGTCCCGCCGTCGGCACCGACCAGCGGACTACGAGCCTGGGCTGGTACTGGACGTTCTCCGATGAGGCGTAGTCGACCCCATCAGTCGAGCCGGTGACGATGTAGAAATCGACGCGTCCGTTACCCGACACGGCGGGAAGCACGTTCGTCTCCTTCCAGGTGTTGGCCTGGGCGGCGCCCGCGATGATCGCCACTTGCTGACCCACGGCGGGCGCGTTCGTCCACCGGGCGCTGTTCTCGTCCCAGGAGCCGTTAACGCGCTGGACGCTGCCCGACTGGTTGGATTTGTCGACGACGAACAGCCTCAGGGTTGCCGACTGAATAGTGGCGTTACTGGGGATTCCGTTAGGGGAAAAGCGGATGAGCGCCCGCTTGATGCTGGGCTGCCTGTCCGCCTGCAGGGTTGTAGCGTGCCCATAGTTCGTGTTCGGACGGGTGCTTTTGACATAGGTGTCCTCCGTGGCCGGGAAGGACGCGGTGTAGCTGACCGCTCCTCCTGACTGCTCCGAAAGGACAACCAGGGTGAGAAAGATGAGACTGCCGCCGATCACGGCAGGCCAAAACGGGGATCGCGCTGGGGGGAGCCGTCTACCGCGCTTAGCGCCTGGACCGGCCGCCGGGTGGTTGGACCCGAGGTGAGAGATGGTGCCCAGCAGCGGTAGCTTGAGCCGAAACGGGAATAGTTGCATGGCACATACCGCCTTCCTCCAAAGGTTCAGAGGACGAGACGCACTGCCTCGCGAGCGGTTACAGGGGGTTAGTGTAAATGTTGGGTCAAGTTCGGGGCGGTCGTAGCTAACCGGGCCGGCTGCCTCCCGGCCGGTTAATGCGAAGCTGAAGCGTCGCCGGCCGGAATTTCGGGGGTTATCTCCTCGACCAGAGCAGGGTCCGCGGGGCGCCCGAAGAGCCCGCGGGACCAGATTGTGCCGGCGATCGCGGCGAGGCCAATCTGCGATATCAGCCAGGCGGCGCCGGCGCCTTCGATCCCGTACGCGGACACAAGCGCGATGCTGACAGGGAGGCTGACAGCGGCATATGCGACCGAGAGCACGAGCAGACGTGAGAGCTGGCGACGCACGCGGGCCATCGCCACTCCCAGGCTTACGGCCGCATAGGCAAGGAGGCCGGGTGCGAGTAACCGCATTACGGTGTCGCCATTGGTCGCGTACTCTCGCCCGAAGAGGATGCGAAGGAGTTGATGGCTGCCCAATGAGAGGAATAGGACGAGGGGCAGAAAGATGGCGAGGATCAGGAGACCAGCCTTAACGGAAAGTTCCCCGGCGCGGCTCTCGTCATCGGCGGCGTGCGCCGTGAAGGCGTTCGCGATGTTGACGGCGATGAGACGTAAGGGCCAAACGAGCGACCAGGCCGCATAGAAGAACGCGCTATCCCGGTCTCCGGCAATCTGGAGCACGATGACCGGCATCAGGAAGTCAGGGAGGCCCATAAGAAGCCCACCAAGATGATTGGCCCCCGAGAAGCGGCCCACCTCGGATAGAGTGAATTCGCGCTCGGGCTCGCGGCTGCGGACGGTATGGGCCGGAATGAACCTGAGGAACAGCGCGAGGTTCACCGGAATAACGACCAGCGGCGTCGTGATCGACGAGGAATTTAATATAAATCAGGCGGCGCCCACCGAGAAAGCAACGAGCAGAACAATCTTGATGACGCCGAACGTGGCGTTCTCGACCGGTACCCAGGCCTCGCGACGAAGGCCAATCAGGGCGCCGTCTTGCAGCGTAAAGATAGTGAAGACCGCTACTCCGCCCAGAAAGACAAAGCTGGGGACGGAGAGCGGCTCAATGAACAGATAGCTCGCGATTAGAACGCCCACGCCGCACAGCAACGCCATCGAAAGGCCCGCAAGATACGTGATTTCAACCAGCCGGCGGGTGCTCAGGCGGCTGGCGGGAATGAACCTGATGAGCGCGGGCGTCAGGCCCGCGCATCCGAGCATGGAAACGAGCTGGAGCGCGGCCACGGTAGCCGCGCCTCTCCCGACTTCCTCGATTGAATAAAGGCGCGCGGCAAGGGTCCAGAAGATCAGGCCGAGGCCGGCGTTGGCGCCCGTCGTTAGGACCAGGGCGGTCGCGCTCCGGTAGAGAGGGATTCGAACGAGCGATGATATCGCGCCCCGGAGCAGGGGGCGCGGGCTGTGCGAGCGCACCGCTTCGAGCTGCGAACTTCCGCCGGCCTTCTTGGCGCTAGTCACGACGACCCGTCCATCCCGCAGACGCGACTTATTTCGCTGACGAGCGCGGCGGGATTGCGCACACGGGGCACCAGCAGCTCAAAAAGAGGCACACTCGAAAGCACGCTCTCGAGAATATCGCGCTCAAGACGTTTTGCCTCATCGAATACCGCCTTCGCTTCAGGATGCGCCTCGAGCGCCGCCTCCAAGCGGTCAGCTTCCCCGCGGTTGATTGCTTGAATTCTCGCGACCGCCTCGTCTGGTGATACCGGTTGAGGGCCGGCCAGCCCGTCACCACCATGCCGTTTCAGGAAGTAGACCGAGGCGAGCTTCGCCTCCGGGCAGAGCCCCCCTGGGCCCACGACTTCCTCAATTGTGAGCCTTCTCGGAAGGTTGGCGTACCCGAACGATAGTTTGCGAATAAGGCCCGCCATGCGCAGCCTCCAACGCTCGTCCGGCGGCAGCCGCCCGAAGACCTCAGGGCTCACGGCCTCCAGGTCGGAATAGATGCGGAGGCGTCTCGGGAACGCAAGAGTATTCCCTTCGGCCGTCACGATGACGTAATTGTCGCCCTGTACCCGCTTGCCGGACGCGGCGTGACGCAGCATCAGGGTGCTCTTACCAACCCCGGAACCGGCGGGGAACAGAACGGAGCTTTCGCCGTTTGCCAGGCAAGCAGCGTGCACGAGAGCATGACCGCGCTTTAGGAACTTCAAGCGAAGCAAGGGCTCGACGTAGAAGGTCTGCAGGAACGAGACAACAAGCTCACCCCGGCCCACAAAGAGTACGCGGGTCGTCGCTCCGTCCAGCCCACCGACGGCGATTCGCCAGGTGACCGTCTTGTGTCGGCCCTCGTACGCGTCGTCGAATTCGTTCGCCTGCGGCGAGGACGCAATCGCCGACTCGCCCGCGTAGACCTCGATATCCGGCTCCCCGGGCACCTCGGTGGCGACACTTCCATATTCCGCGTCCAGGTGTGCCAGAACGTCGCGCTGAGTAGTCAGCAGCCGGAGAGTGACTCCGGATGGGAATCGGTAGCTCCTTTGCTTCGACCGTTCGCCTGATTGAGGCATTATCAGCAGAACGGCTCGATCGCGCGGTAGAGGGCAGAGGGATCGAAGGGGAAAGGCACCTCCACGAGGAAGACCCGCTTCGATGCCAGGGCCTGCGCGAGCGTTCTTGATTCGACCTCACGCGCCTCGTCGATCAGACGGTTGCGCCGGTCCGGGAAAGCGTACTTGAAGCGCTGATAGAGGCCGAAGAACGCGCGCCGTTCATAAGCGGCGCAGTCGGCAAGCCGGGAGGCCACTTTGTCGATCTGCGCCTCACGGACAGCAATTCTATCCTCCCCGCTGGTAACGAGCAGGAACAGGCACTCCAGCGGCGCCGAGGGCGCAGACGGCCACTTACCGCCGGCGTCGCCGTTTCTGCCTAGGAGCTGGCTCGGAGTCAGCGATACACGACCCGCCAGTTCGGCGAGGCCCTTCACTCCGGTAGTCAGGGGCGCGCGACTAAGTGGTTCAGCTTGAAGAACTGAGGTCACAAGCCCGGCCGCGCGCGCTCTGACAAGCTCCGTGCCCTTGAGCCTCTCCCGCAATCCGGGGACGAGGTCGATCATCCAGTTACGGACGGTGATCGGCGTCGGGAAATGACGGACCGAGGAGCCGTCGCCGTCCACGATCGTCCACTTGTCGGAGACGAATGCGGCCCCTCCTTGCAGGAACCCGAGCATGGCTTCGGTCTTCCCGCTCTCGGCCCAACCGGCGAGCAGGATGCCCTTCCCTTGGTACGAGACGGCAGCGGAATGCAATGCCAGGCGGTCCTTTGCCAAAAGTGCTATCTGAAGCGAGGGACGGACGTAATCGATCAGCAATCGTCGCAGTCCGCCGCTGCCCGACCACCGTATATCGCAACCAGATCCGATGGATGCAAACGGGATACTAACGGCCATTGACCCCTTCCGCAGGATGAATTCGGAAGCGGTGAATTCGCATTCCTGGCTGTCGCCGGCATCGCCGAGACGATAGCGGCCCGCCCCGGAATGAGCGGGTGCGAGACGAGAAATCGAGACATCAGGCGCCGACGCAAGGGATGAAGGGCGCCACGGGTCCAGCTGGCGGGCAACGAGACGCGCCAGGGGCGGGCTGGGATCGACCAGACGAAGGCCAAGTACTCCGTGGATATCGTAATCGACGTTCATTATGTCTCCGCCCCAGCTTTCATGATACTAAACGCGCGGCAGCGATTGACGATAACGGGGCCATTCCCCCGGCCCGGGATGCAACGTAGACTAGATTTAGCCAGTCCTTATCGGAGTACATGCGTTCACTTCCACACATCACCATAGCCTTCGGCGCTATCTCGGCCGGGTCCCGTCTCCTGGGCGCGACCAACCATGACCGAACGGTCGAAGAGCCCGCGGAGGTAAAGTCTCCCGGGAACCAGCCGGCGGCGGCGCTTAGGCGGATAGACTATCGGCTGGTGGCCGTGGGGTCGCTCTTACCGGACCTCGTCGACCGGGCTCAGCGCGCTGTCTTCCGAGTGCGGCGCTCGAGTCCCGACCAGCACTTCCTGGGGCACACGTTGCTGCTGAACTTGCCGCTGCTTTTCGCGGGGGTGTCAGTCTTGAGGCGGTCCGGTGATAGCAGGCTGCTCGTCGTAAGCGCAGCGGCGATGACACACCTGCTCGTCGACCCCGTGATACGCTCGCCGGCCACGCTTTTCTGGCCGCTCCTCGGCCTCGAGTTTCCGGCTGCCCGGGGACTGTCGCCGCGGCTTACTGCGCTGACTCAAGTTGTAGCGGCGATAGCCGTGATGGTGACGGTCCTGGCGTTGCAGCGCCGGAATCGCCTCGGCGACTTCATCAGAAGCGGGAGGCTGTGATTCGATGAGCGGGTCGACGGGGAAGGACAGTGCGGGCCGGGCCGGGGATGTCCGGGCTCGGGCCTCGGTGATCGTTTGCGCCTACTCGAACGAGCGTCTCCCGCAGCTGAAAGAAACGATCGCATCGCTGCAAAATCAGACGTACCCCCCGAGCGACATCGTCCTCATCGTTGACCACAATCCGGAGCTTGAGGATGAGCTGAGGAGCCTGGCAGGCGACAGCCTGCGCATCGCGCCGAACAGCGGGGAGCGAGGGCTGGCGAACGCCCGCAATACTGGGATCCTTCTGGCCGAGGGCGAAATCGTGGCGTTCATCGATGACGACGCGGCCGCCGAGACAAAGTGGCTGGAGGAGCTCGTCGCGTGCTACGACGACCCCGAAGTCATCGGTGCCGGAGGGCGCATCGAGCCCGTCTGGGAAGGCGGCGGCAAGCCGAGCTGGTTGCCGGACGAGTTTCTGTGGATCGTCGGCTGCTCCTACCGGGGGATGGCGGAAGGGAGCATCCGGAACATGATCGGGTGCAACATGTCGTTCCGGGCGTCGGTGTTCGAAGAGGTAGGCGTCTTCAATCCCGACATCGGACGGCTTGGCACCCATCCCCTCGGCTGCGAGGAGACGGAAATCTGCATTCGCGCGCTGGAACGCTCGCCGGGAAAGAAGATCATGTACGCTCCCGGAGCGCTCGTGCAACATCACTCAACTCTGTCGAGGCAGACCGTCGGCTACTTTGCCCGGCGCTGCTATTTTGAGGGTGTCTCGAAGGTCGTCGTGCGAAGGCTGTGGGGAGCCGCGGCGACCAGCGCGGAGGCCGGCTACCTGTCTCGAACTCTGCCGAGCGCTGTCCTGCGTGAGGCCGGCAATCTTGTTCGCCTCCGGGACCCAGGCGGTTCCGCGTCGCGGATCGGTATGACGGCGCTAGGTGTGGGAGCTGTCGGGGCCGGGTTCGCGTTCGAGTTCATTCGAGGGAAGGTCCGGCGGCGATAAGCGTGCCTCCTTTCCGTTGCTTCGCTGTCTCCTTGCTGCAAAACTTCTCGACCACACAAACGTTAGTAACGCCCGTTAGAGGACTTCGTCTTGCTAATCGATGCCGCCCGGCGCGGGTGAACGCCACGCCGTCATCGTTTACCATTTGAGGGAGTATGGCCACGACAAGAACCGGCAGGGCCAGCATCTACGCCTTGCTCCAGGTTCATCCAGCAGCGCCGCTCGAGCTAATCACGGCCGTGTACTGGCGACTCGTCGGCCGGGCGGGAGTGAGCAGCAAGGGAGAAGGGGCAGCGGGCAGCCGCCTGCGTCAGCTGGAACGCGCTTATCTGGTGCTTTCGGACCCAGAGAAGCGCGCGGCTTACGACAGCGCCATGAACATTCCGGCGAACGCCCCTATTCCGGGTCTCGAAGGCGAAGGTTCGCTGACAAGACAGGTAGGCGGTGGCCAGGATGCGGCAGGGGAAATCGATTACTACGAGGTACTGCGTGTAGACCCGGCCGCCGAGCGCTCAGTCATCGAGGCAGCCTACCCGGTCATGCGCGAACTGTACCAGGACGTCGTTCAAACCGGCGACGGGGCGCCCAGGCTGCTCACGCTACTCGATCAGGCATTCGCGACTCTTCGGAACCCCGCGGGCCGCCGGCTTTACGACGCTCAACGCGCCCAGGCGCAGGCCGCGGCCGCGCCGGCGGGGCCAGTTGCTGCGGCTCCCCGAACCGCTGCTGACGCCAAGCAGCCAACCCGAATCGACCGGGACTCGCTCCTCTTCAACGCATCGATGGTGGCCACGGCGATCAGCGTGCTTTGCCTCATACTCGGCATGGCGACCTCCTCACTCGATCTTACGGACTACGGCCTCGCGAATAGCTTCCCGATCGTATTTTACGTTGGTCTGGTGCTCCTTCCACTCGCCTCCTCTTGCCTCTGGTTCACCAACCGCAAGGTCGACGCAATCATTCTGGCACAGCTTCTCTTACTAATGGTCGCGATCTGGCTCTCGCCGTACTTGCTCGAGTCGACCGCGAGGTTCCGCTCATCCTATAAGAACTTCAGCGCCGTCGATTGGCTGGCCGAAGGCCATGGGTTCGCGCCGGACATCGTGGTCTATCACAACTGGCCGGGCTTTCCCGTAGTGATGACAGGCGTGTTGAAGGTAACCGGCCTTTCACCAACCCAGTTGATGGGCCTGTTCCCATTCTTCATTCAGATCGCGTATCTCTTCCCGCTGACATACCTGCTCCGGGTCTTCCGTCCGTCGGGAAACGGCTGGTGGGCAGGCGTCTGGTTCTTCTACCTGTTCAACTGGACTGGACAAGACTATTTCGCGCCGCAGGCACTGGCCTTCTTCCTGCTCCTCTGCCTGCTCGCCCTATTCGCGCACATGGTGGCGCACCGGGACGGCTATTTCGGATTACCGTTGATGGCCTTAACGCTGGCCATTTACGGCTCCCTGGTGGTGACGCACGTACTAACAGCGGGCATCGTTCTCGCCATCGTGCTAACTCTTACGGCCAGCGGACAGATGCGGCAACGGAGCCTCCTGCTGGCGTGTGCGGTGATGTTCTTTGCCTGGCAGATCTATGGGGCGGCTTCATTCTTTCAATTCTCGAACCAGCGAATCGAAGACAACATTCTCGATATTCAGGACTTCTTCAACCTCAACGTCGGCTCCCGGCTCGCGGGGACTCCTGATCACGTGGTGGTCGGCAGGCTGCGAATGCTGATGACGCTTATCGCCGCAGGCGTGGCCGCAATCTGCTTCCTCATGCGCCTCACCGAGCGGCACGACAGGCGGAGCCTCGAGCTGATGGGCCGGGGCGCTGACAGCACGCTTCAGACGATCGGCACGATGCGCCAGAGAAGCCTAATGTACCTGTGGCAGCCGGCGCCGTTTGCCGTAGTCTGCTTTGTTGCCCTCGCCATCGTCGCGCCGCTCTACGTCTACGGCGGCGAGATGCTTATCCGGGCGCTTTTGTTTAGCTTGCCCGCGTTCTCCCTACTCGTAGCGGGGGCGTTCAAATGGCGAACGCCGGTGATCGCG
>Ga0114129_10004129_pt1 | contig 20516 bp, 17 predicted proteins | sample RhiMetdeltSRZDD1_FD_80071 | JGI IMG/M metagenome (GOLD analysis project Ga0114129, IMG submission 80071) | Populus rhizosphere microbial communities from Tennessee, USA - Rhizosphere MetaG P. deltoides SRZDD1 (version 2) (version 2) | ecosystem: Host-associated > Plants > Roots > Rhizosphere >... | reverse complement strand
TTGCGTGGACACCCAGCAACCTCGCCCCGGCGGGGAGCACTCTCCTGTCGACGGTGACCGACCTGTTGCGCCTTGCCAGCGCCCACCTCGACGATCCGGCCCTGGCCGAACTGCGCGTCGCACACGAAGAGATTCGGATCCATGGCTGGCTGGACGCCTGGTGCCTCGGGCTCGGTCGACTCGACTGGCCGGGCGGTCCCGTGTGGGGCTGGGACGGCATCAGCGCCGGTCAGCGATCGGTCCTGCGGGTCGTGCCGGACCGCCGGGGAGCCATCGTGCTGCTCACCAACGGCAGCTCCGGGCGCTCGCTGTACCGCTCACTGATCCCCGAGGTCATGGACGAATGGTTCGGTGTGCGGATGCCGCCGCTGCTACTCGAACCGTCACCCGGTGCGCCCGGCGACCTCTCGCGCTACGAGGGCGTCTACGCCTGGCCCGACCGGCGTTGGGAGGTCACGGCCACCGATGCCGGCCTGCTCGTGACCGGACCGGCCGGCCCGGTCGAAGCGCTGCCCATCGACGAGTCCACCTTTCTCGTCGACGCGCACGATCCCGATGCACCCACGATGACGTTCGGCGCCTTCGACGGCGACGGCCGTCCCGGCGTTCTCTACCAGTTGCTGTGGGGACTGCCCCGGATCTAGTGCCGGGGATTTGACACTGTCGTTGGCTGTACTTCTCCTGTGCGCTCGTCCGGTGCCGGTGCCACACTCCACCTCCCAACGAGCACGACCTCCATGAAGGAGAAGCGGCAATGAGCACAGACTGGGCGGTGTCGACCGGTACGGACCGCATCGCTCTGGACGCCACCACACGCACGGCCGACGTCATGTTCACGGTGACGAACGCGGCACAACCCAACCAAGGTCGGACAGGTCACCAAGCAGTCGGTGGCGGAAGGTACCGAGGTGAAGCGCGGCACCGCCGTCAACATCGTCGTGGCGGTGACCCTCACCGGACCCGGGCTCACTTCGCCCGGCAACGGCGCCTCCTTCGCCAAGGGCACGCCATTCCCGACGCTGACGTGGCAGCCCGTGCCCGGCGCTGCCTACTACCTGGTCCGCGTGGACACTGAGGTCTGCGAGTTGGTCCTCGTCTACCCGTCGTTCGAGATCGACTGCAAGTACCGCATCGGTACGGTGCCCGGCGGTTTTCACACGACATCGGCCACGATGGTCAAGACGACGTCCGTGACCCCTCAGATCGTGCTGAAGCCGCGCGAGGGCGCGTTTCTCCACAGTGGCAAGGTGCGCTGGCAGGTGACGCCGTTCGACGACCTCGACGGCGATGGTCCGCCCAGCGGATACTTCACTTTCCAGGTGACCGTGCAGTGACCCGAGGGCTCCGGACGCGGTGCGCCCGGAGCCCCGATGGAACAGTCAGAGTGAGCCCTTCCGCCACGGGCCGGTGATCGCGAACGTGATACCCGGCGTCTGGATGTTGACGAACAACCAGTTGCCGTTCTTCGGCTCGAACGTCGCACCGCACCACTCGCTACCGCGGTAGTCGCCCGGAGCGATGGCGGGTCGGCCGGGCAGGCCGCCGGCCGGAATCTCCACGTTGTTCGCCGCGAACCGGAAGATCTCGCCATCCGTCGTCAGCCCGTGCAGATACTCCACTCCGGAGCCGTCCTCACACAGCACGATGCCACCACGCGGGCTGACGCAGATGTTGTCCGGGTTGTTGAGCACATCCGCACCGGGCGACGCGAACAGCACGCGCATCGCACCGGTGGCCGGCTCGTACTCGAAGATCTGACCCTGTCCGGTCGGACCGCCGCTGGTGGATACGACGTAGATTTTGCCGTCGGAGTACCAGGCGCCTTCGAGGCGCGCGAACGCGGCCGCGCCCTGCGCGAAGCCCTGCGCGGACATCGCGGCCGGCGGTGCCGGATCGGGATCCGCGATCGGTACCCAGCTCGTCGAGGCGTACAGGGTGCCGGTCGGGTCAGTTCGGGTGTCGTATGTTCCACCGTTGATGACGAGCATCTCGAGAACCCCGCCGCCGTGGATGTTGCCCGCGGTGTTCGGCCGGTACCGGTAGAAGCCTGCCGGGTTGGCGTCTTCGGTCTCGTAGACCCAGCTGGTGGCCGGGTCGATGGCCAGCGCCTCGTGCGAGAACCGGCCCATCGCTTTGACGGGACTGGAGATTCCGTAGCCGGCCGACGGCACCTCGAAGATGTACCCGTGCCGCAGCCCGTTGCCGGTGTTGACGAGCGTCGTCTCCTCGCAGGTCAGCCACGAGCCCCACGGCGTCGGTCCGCCGGCGCAGTTGCGGATCGTGCCGGAGAGGCTGGCGCGGGAGTCGAGCAGCGCACCGAGATCCGGATCGAACATGAGCGTGCTCGTACCGCCGCCGGCGTCCGCGTCGTACGCCGGGTCGGCGAACTTGCCGGAGAAGCTGCCTACCTCATGGTTGCGGACGAGTGCGACCAGATCACCGCGCCGGAAGGCGGCCATCCCGTCGTGCGCCGCGGGCGTCAGCAGGCCGTCGCTCATCCGGTCGCCGCGCCAGCCGAACGACAGGTACTCGAACCCACGCGGCAGCAACAGCAGATCGAGGCCGGTGGTCTGGTCACGGGTGGGAAACAGCGGGCCGTAGTCCGGGCTGAAATCCTTCTTCAGCGTGGCGCCGGGCGGCGCGGCGTGTGCGGTGCGTGAGGCCAGCGCCTCCCAGGTAGCGACCGCGGCAAGTCCTGTCGCCGCGGCGGCGCCACCCAGCAGGGTACGCCGGTCGATGATCGAATCGGACATGACAGGGACGCTAGGAAGCCCAACCGAACCGGTGCCGACGTCCGGCCGACGAATGTCTGAACGAGAAGCGACTACGCCGGATCGCCGTACAGGATGCCGCGACCGTTGGTGCCCAGATAGACACGGCCGTAGACCCGCGGGTCTCCGGTGATCGTCGCGCCGGTCCAGCCGTACTGGTGCCGGTCGTCGTTGATTCGCACCCAGGTCGCGCCGGTGTCGTCGGACCGGTAGATGCCGCGTACACCGCCGATCTGGGCGCTGGTGTAGATGGCCGGGTACGTGGCACCGGGTGCCGCCCGGCCGAACCCGACGGTGTCGGCTTGCTCTACAGTGGACAGTCGAGTGAACGTGGCGCCCGAGTTGGTCGAGTGCCACAACCCGTACGCCCCGGTCTCCGAGCCGCCGGCGAGCCAGACGTCGCCCTCCCGACCCGGTACCGCCTCGAGGCGCACCGGATCGCCGGGTAGACCAACGGCCGCCGAGGCGGTGAAGCTCGTGCCGCCGTTCGTGCTGGTGTAGAAGGTGCCAGCGGCGTACCCGTAGAACTTGTTCGGATCGACCCGGTCGGACGCGACGCGTGCGCCGGCCGGAATGCCCGCGGCGGCGGTCCAGGTCTTGCCGTTGTTGGCGGTGACGTACACGCCCGTGCCCGCCGGACTCCACAGGATCCGAGTCCCGTTGGCGTTCGCGGCGACCGTGCCGCCACCGGTGACCCCGGCCGGCTGCTTCGAGACCGGCGACCACGACGTGCCGCCGTTGGTGGAGAAGCCCGCGGCCTTGATGCCGTTGGCGGTGTCGGCGTTGCCCACCCGTACGACGAACGAAGGGTTCAGTTCGGCGTAGTCCAGGCTCGTGCTCGTAGGCCAGGTCGGGTTCTGGAAGGTGGTGGCCGGTACCACCGACAGAGAGTCGTGCCGGAAGCCGGCCAGATCCCCGAGCGCGGACAGCAGCGGCGCGCCGGACGGCGGGCTCGCCAGGTCGTTGACGGCGGTCTCCTCGAGGCCCCGTGCCTTTACCGAAATGGTGATGCGACCGCCGGTGTCCCAGGCAACGAGGTTGTCGCTGCCGTAGATCGTGGCGCCGGTACCGTAGAGCATTTTGTTCGAGTCGAAAGGATCGATTTCCAGATCGCCCACCATCCAGCCGAGCTTCGGCGACACCTCGGCCGAACGGGGCTCGGGGTCACCGAGGTCGAGCCACGGCGCCGCGGAAATGTCCTGGGTGTAGCGGAAGGTACGGCTGGGGTACCGCGCCCAGTCCCAGATGCGCGTCCAGGTGGCGCCGCGGTCGCGGCTGCGCCAGATGTGCTCGTCCGGCCACCACGAGGTGAAGCTGGAGACCATGATGGTGTCCGGGTTCTGCCGGTCGACGGTGATGCCGCCGTACCCGAAATAGTTGTCGCCGTTGGAGTCGTCGGACGGCATCGGGCTGATCCGCGTCCACGCGCCCGAAGCGATGTCGTATCGCCACACGTCGCCGAGGCTGCCGTCGTACGGCCCCGGCGTATTGCTGTATGTCACATAGAGCGCCCCGCGCACCGGGTCGAGGACCCCATGCTGCGGGCAGCAGAACATGGTGGGTTGGCCGGCGACGAGCTGCCACGTGGCTCCGGCGTCGGTGCTGCGGTAGACGGATGTGCCCTGCGCGTCGGCGACCCCGACGTAGATGGCCTGCGTCGGATTGCCCGCGGTTCCGGTCCGCTTGTCGAAGGTGACCCACACGATGCCGATCGGCTGGTTCAGATAGTTGAACGGATCGGCCGGATCCTGCACGTAGTCGCCCGGGTTCGGGAAACTGGCCACAGTGGACCACGTGGCACCGGAGTCCGTGCTGCGCCACAGCCCGTTCCGCGACGAGCCGAGGTACAGGATGCTGTCGCGGTTCGGGTCGATCGCCAGCCGTTCGCCCATCGACCGGCCGGGCATGTTGCCACCGAGCTTGAACGGCAGGTCGGTGCGCTGCCACGTGGCACCCCTGTCGGTCGAGCGCAGGATCGCGCCGTTCTGATCGGTCCAGTCGTTCGTGTACGTCCCGGCAGCGACGTAGACCCGGTTCGGATCCACCACGTCGGTCGCCAGACTGATGACACCGGTCAGGTTCCAGTCGTCCCAGCCGATGTGGTCGAGCAGCGGGATCCAGCGCTGGGTCGCCGGGTCGCGCCGGTACGCGCCGCCGATGTCGGTGCGGGCGTACACCAGACCCGGTTCGCTGTCGTTGTAGACGATGCCCGGCACGAACCCGCCCCCGACGATCTCGACGTTTCGCCAGAGGTAGGGCTCAGCCACGGCTACCTCCGAGCCGGCCGCCCGGGTCGGCGCGGACATGGCGACGAGCATGACGGCGGTGGTCAGTACCGCTGGGGCGGCGCGCATGGGTCGCATGGCTGAGCCTCCTAGCTCCGCGCAACAGCATGATTTAGTTAGGCTGGTAACCAAACAAATTACCGCAGATAGAAGCCCTCGTCGACCGTGTCGACAGCAGCGACGGACCGTTGGGTACGCAGAGAGCTTCGCAAATATAGACAACCGCGATACCGTCTGAGGACCGCGGCGCGTTCCCGATCGGACGCGCCGTCGACGGTGCCCCCCGGAACATGGAAGGCGCGACAGATGGCATTCCGGCGACGTACGGCGTTGGGCGTAGCGGCCGTGGCGATCCTATTGGTCGGGCTCCTGCCGGGCACGGCCGCGGCCGAGGACGCGGATCCTCGGATCGGGCTCGGCCCTGGTTGGCTCGACGCGCAGACGGCGATCAGCAACCTGCAGATGTTGGCGCATGTCGACAAACCGGTCGGGTTCGTGGACCCGGCGAACCCCGGCAATTTCGGGTTCGTCACGTCGGATCTGGCGTTCAGCGGCAACTACGCGTTCATGGGTAACTTCAACGGGTTCAACGTCTTCGACATCTCGCAACCCACCGGTCCGACGATCGTCACCAGTGTCGTGTGCCCGGGCGGGCAGGGCGACATGTCCGTGTACGGCAATCTGCTGTTCATGTCGGTGGAGGAGTCCCGGGCCCGGGTCGACTGCGGTACCAATCCTCAGCTCGGCACGCGGTTCCAAGGAGTTCGCATCTTCGACATCAGCGACCCGACGAACCCGGTCCAGGTCGCGACCGTGCAGACCTGCCGTGGCTCGCACACGCACAGTTTGGTGACCGATCCGGACGACAGTGAGAACGTCTACGTCTACGTCTCCGGCACCGCCGGGGTGCGGCCGCCGTCGACGCTCGAGGGCTGTAACAACAACCCGGCCTCGGGTGAGAACCCGTCGCGGTGGCGGATCGACGTCATCAAGGTCCCGCTTGCCGCGCCGCAAACGGCCGCCGTCGTCAGCCAGCCGAGGCTCTTCCGGAACCCGGAGACCGGGGCGATCGACGGCCTGCAGAACACCCTGCCCGCACCGACGCACCCGTCTGGTGGGCCGTGGGGCCCGTTGCCGATCACCGACGCGTGCCACGACATCACCGCGTACCCGGCGCTCGGCCTGGCCGCCGGCGCCTGCCGGGGCAACGGGATCCTCATCGACATCTCCGACCCCGCGAACCCGGTACGCATCGCCGAGGTGTCGGACCCGAACTACTCGTTCTTCCACTCGGCCACGCTCAACAACGACGGCACGAAGGTGATCTTTACCGACGAGTGGGGCGGCGGTACCAGTCCCCGGTGCCGGTCGACGGACCAACCGCAGTGGGGCGCCAACTCCATCTACGACATCGTCGACGGTCACCTGCAGTTCGCCAGCTACTACAAGCTGCCGGTCCCGCAGACCGTCCAGGAGAACTGCGTCGCCCACAACGGCTCACTCGTACCCGTGCCGGGGCGCGACATCATGGCCCAGGCGTGGTACCAGGGCGGCATCTCGTTGATCGACTTCACGGACTCGGCCCACCCACGTGAGATCGCCTTCTTCGACCGGGGACCGATCAACGCCGGTTCGCTCGTGACCGGCGGGTTCTGGTCGGCGTACTGGTACAACGGCCAGATCTACGGCAGCGAGATCGCGCGTGGCTTCGACGTGTTCCGGCTCGTGCCCAGCGACCACCTGACAGCGGCGGAGATCGCCGCGGCCGGCGAGGTGCAGCAGGCGAGGTTCAACGCCCAGAGCCAGACCAAGATCACGTGGGCGCCGAGCTTCGCGGTAGCGCGGGCCCGCTTCGACCAACTGGTACGCACGTGTACGACGACAGTGTCGGGCCGGCACAACGGACCGCTGATCGTCTCCGGCGTCACGTGCCTCGACGGCGCGACGGTGAACGGCCCGGTCGTGGTACGCCCCGGTGCCTCGCTGCTCGGCATCGACTCGTCGGTCTCCGGCCCGGTCGTGGCGACGTCGGCGAGCGCGGTACACCTCTACCACAGCACCGTCCGCGGACTCGTCAGCGTGTCGGGTGCGACGGGCAGCGTCGCCGTCGTCGACACCGAGATCCTCGGCGGTGCCGTGCTGTCCGACAACAACACGTCGACGGTCGAGTCGATCATCGCAGACAGTACGGTGCGTGGCCCGTTGTCGTGCACGGGCAACTCCCCGGCACCGATCAACCTCGGTGCGCCCAACTCGGTATCCGGCCCAGCCCTGGGCCAGTGCGCGGACCTGGACTGACGTTTCCCTGCCCCGTCGATCAAGGACTTGTGCACACGGTTTGATCTCTAAACCGTGTGCACAAGTCCTTGATCGACGGGGGGTGGTCAGAGCCGCGTGCGGAGCTGCTCCATGCGCGTGATCTCGATCCGCTGGTCCGCCTCTACCTCGCGGGCGAAACGGTCGCTGGCCGGCTCCAGCCCGCCGCCCGTCGCGTACAGCTCCTGCACCATCACCAGCGCCCCCTGGTGATGCCGGATCATCAGGTCGACGAAGAGCCGGTCGAACTCGGCCCCGCGTGCCCGCTCGAGCGCGGCGAGCTGCGTGTCGTCGAGCATCCCCGGCATGAGCGTGCTGTGCCCGGGATGGCTCGCGTGCGGCGTCGGGACGGTCTGGCCGCGTTCCCGCAGCCACCGTTCCAGCTGGACGATCTCGTCCCGCTGCGAGGTCTCGATGCGCTGGGCGAGCACCGGCACTTCCGGACTCGCGGACCGTCCCGGTACGAGGGCCGTCATCTCGAGCGCCTGCGCGTGATGCGGGATCATCCGCTGGACGAAGAGGATGTCGGCCGCGGTGGGCGCGGGCGGGGTGAGGGCTCTCGCCTCGTCCTCGGACAGGGTCCGGCCGGACTGCCCCGGCGCGCCCGGCTGGACGATGCGGGGGCCGGCGGGCGCGGGATCGCGGCCACCCGCGATCGCTAGGCCGATGACGAGCGCCGTGCCCAGACCCAGGGCGACCGTGACGGCGACGATGACGAAACGGCGAGAGCGGAACATAGCTCACGTACCGTACCCCGTGCACGAGAATCTCGGGAGGCGCTGTCGAACGAGCGCTCCGTCGTTCGACGCGTAGGTAGCGGGCGAACCGATCCGCACCTCGAGACAGGAGTACGTGATGCCCAAGATCACCCCATTTCTGTGGTACGACAACAACCAGGCCGAGGAGGCCGCGAACTTCTACGTTTCCATCTTCAAGAATTCGCGAGTCATAGATGTGACTCCGATGGTGGTCACGTTCGAGCTCGAGGGCCAGATGTTCCTGGCCTTGAACGGCGGACCGGAGTACAAGTTCACCGAGGCGATCTCGCTCTACACCAGCTGCGAGACCCAGGACGAGGTCGACGAGCTGTGGGCCAAGCTGTCCGAGGGCGGGCAGGAGGACCGGTGCGGTTGGCTGAAGGACCGGTACGGGCTGTCGTGGCAGGTGATTCCCACCGTGCTGAGCGAGCTGTTGAACGATCCCGATCCGGTCAAGGCCCAGCGGGCTACGCAGGCGATGCTCGGGATGAACAAGATCGATATTCAGCGGCTGCGGGACGCGCACGCCGGCAAGTAGTCGCTCGATGAGGCTGTGTTCGGTATTTCGTATGGGCCATTGACAGGCGTCTCTGCGCGGTGGACCATCGTTCGACAATCTGTACTAAGTACGAAATACCGAACACGGACCTCGGGGCCCGCACACGCCGCCCAGACCATCGGCTTTCCCACGTTCTCCGGGCCCGCGATACCCCAGCCGCCGGTCGGTCCTCGGCGCAGACGCTCAACCGCGCGCAGGTGTACTTCTTCGACGACAATCAGGGCATCGACCTGCCGTCGTCGTGGCGACTGCAGTCCTGGAACGGCAGCTCCTATGTGGACGTTCCAGGCGCGAGTGCGTACCCAGTGCAGGCAAACCAGTACAACACGGTCACCTTTACCGCGGTGAGCACCACCCGGCTGCGCGTGCTGTTGCAGAGCAACGGCACGTTGTCGGTCGGACTCCTCGAGGTCAAGGCGTTCGCTCCGTAGCGATCATCATCAGGTTTGATCCGCCACCCGACCGATATCGGTCGGGTGGCGGATGTCTGTGCACCGCCGGTCGGGAGAGCCTGGGCTTCGTGTTTGCGTACGGGCGGGACGTAACTAGGGACGCGGAAGCATTCCCTGGGTCCCTCCGGACGCCACTGAGCGGCAGCTCCGTCCAGGTCGACGTATCAACGGCCGTCAGCCTGGCATCGCCGCCGCGCAGGGTTTGGTGGGCCGATCACGCGCCACCATGGGCTCGTCGCGACTTGCCTCTTGCTTTTCGCAATTTGCGAGTCCGAACCCCTTCCGCTCACGGAGAGGGAGGGGCACAATCACATGTCGTAGTAAACGTCGGGGGTTGCGGAGGTGGTCGCTAAGGTGACTGTTGTGGGGCGAACCCCGGCGTTGTAGCGCATGTCGTAGTAGACGTCGGGTGCCGGGACCGTGAGGGCGGTCGCCATAACGGCACCCGTGGCCATCGTTCTCACGATGAGGCCAGCCGCGCTGCGTTTGGTTCGCATTGCGTACTCCTGCCAAGCCGGTTGCCTGTATGTGGACACCTGGCCAGGTGGTCGTTACAGGATGAATTGGCAGAACGTAGTTCGTCAATGGCGGAGAGTTCCGCCATTGGCGAACTAGCGTGCAACGGACGGTTAATTTTTGGTGAACTGATCACCGCTAATGTGGGCAAAGTTGTGCGCTGCGGATTTTCCACGTCGCCGCAGTGCCGATGATTCATGTTCATGTCCTGGCAGCGGTGGACGAGGGTGTGATCCGCACGTGGCTGACCTGCTTCTGGCGATTGTCCCGGTCGGCCGGCAGCGCGAGCTGGACAGGGTTCGCGGCTGGGTGAGCGACCTGGCCGTCGGCCGCGGGCGAGCGGTGTTGGTCGAAGGTGAGCCGGGGATCGGAAAGTCCTCGCTGATCCGAGCCGCGACGGCCGACGCCGCCGCAGCCGGTTGCCGGGTCGTCTGGGCCACCTGCGACGAACTGAGCCAGGCATTCCCATTGCTGCCCCTGCTCGACGCGGTCGAGGCCAGTGAACGCGCCGCCCGGGCGGACGCCACGTCCCGCGTCGACCACGCGGGTCGCGGTGGCCGGGTCACGGAGCTGATGCGCGCCGACGCCTCGCCGGGCAACCGCGTCGATGTCATCGCCGCGGCCGCCGAACGGCTGCTGGCGGTCGTGGACGAGATGTGCGCCGAGTCGCCGGTGTTGCTGGTCGTCGATGATCTGCAATGGGCGGACGCGGCCACGGTCAGCACGGTGGGACGGCTGGCACGAGCGGTCAGTCAGGTGCCGCTGCTGCTCGTCGGCGTGACTCGACCGGTACCGGTACGCGAGGATCTGAACGCCCTGCGACGCGCGGTGGACCCGGTCGACCTGCTGATGCTGCGGAGCCTCTCCGAACGCGATATCGCCGAGCTCATCGAGGGCGTGGTGGGTGGTCCGGTCGGCCCCGGGTTGCTGCGGCTGGCCGCGGGCGCGGCCGGCAACCCGTTGTACGTATCTGAGCTGGTCGATGCTCTCGTCCGCGCCGACCACCTGGTGGTGAGCGACGGCCGGGTGGATATCAATGGCGGGCGTCCGCCGGAGTCGCTGTCCGCGGCCATCACCGATCGCCTGGAGTTCCTGTCGCCGCCGGTACGCGAGATGCTCCGCGCGGCGGCATTACTCGGAGTGGACTTCTCGGTGTCGGAGCTCGCCGTCGTGTCGGGCCGGCGGGTGAACGACCTCCTGCCGCTGATCGACGAGGCGATCGCCACCGGCGTGCTGCTCGACAACGATCGCGAGCTGGCGTTCCGGCACGCGCTCGTGCGAGCCGCGCTGTTCGAGGCGATGCCCGTGGCCGTGCGTGCCGCGTGGCACCGGGATGCCGCACGCGCTCTGGCCAGAGCCGGCGCCGCGGCCGACCGGGTGGCGAGGCAACTACTGCCGACTCTCGACTCGTCCGACTGTGGCGGATCCGTCGACAACTGGGCGGTGCATTGGCTGGCCGAGCACGGGCAGCAGCTGGTCGGTCAGGCGCCTCGAGCCGCCGTCAAGCTGCTGCGCTGGGCGGTCACGGGGACACCGGCCGGCGTACCGCCGCACGACCTGCTGGCTTGCCGGCTGGCCGATGCCCTCTACCGGGTCGGCGATCCGGCCGGCGCCGCCGACGTCGCCCGGGGCGCACTGAGCCACGTGACCCGTCCCGAGCTCCTCGTCGATCTACATTGGACACTGACCCAGTGCCGCTCGCTCGACGGCCGATCCGAGGAGTCGATCGGTGCGCTGGAGCGCGCACTCGACAGTCCCGGCGTGGGCCCCGAGCACCAGGCACGGCTGATGGTCCTGACCGCGCGGGCATACCGCAGCCTTGGCCGGTTGGACGCCTCGCGCCGGGTCGCGGACAAGGCGCTCGTGGCCGCGACCGAGGCAGGCGACCGCTGGGCCATGGCGTGGGCGCTGGGCATGCTGACGATCGTGTACGGCAGCACCGGCGAGGCGGACAAGGCACTACCGCTGTTCGAGCGGGCGCTGGCGGTGGCCGAAGGCGATCCCGCACTCGCCGACCTGCGGCTGCTGCTGCAGATCAACCACGCCGTTGCCTTGGGCGACCTCGACCGGTACGACGACGCGATCAGCGCGGCCGAACAGGTGCGGCAGCTGGCCGACGCGGCGGGCAACGTGGTACGGCTCGCGCAGGCCCAGAGCGCGCTGGGAGAGTTGCTGTTCGACGTCGGTCGGTGGGATGACGCATTGGCCGAGGTCGACCCGGTCTTCGGGGTGTCCAAGGATCCGGCGGTCGAGTGTTGCGACCACGGTCTCGCCGCCACCATCCAACTTCATCGCGGCGAGCCCGAGGCGGTGCAACACATCGCCGACGCCGAGGAGTTCGCCGATCGGCTCGGCAACCGCATCGTCGGATCGCTCGCGTTGGCCAAGAGTCTGCAACGGGAACAGGCGGACGAGCCGGAGGAGGCGCTTGCCGTCCTGCTGGAGGGTCTGTCCGAGCCGGTCGAGGACGCCGAGGAAAAGGCGGACCTGCTGGCGGACGCGGTCCGGTTGGCGGTCAGCGTGGGCGACAAGATGTCAGCCGGTACGCTGGTGCGCCGCGCGGAGGCGGTCTCCCGTACCTCGGACGTGCCGCACCGCAAGGCGGTCGCACCCCACTGCCGCGGGCTGATGGACAGCGATCCGACATTGCTGCTGCGGGCGGCCGACCACTACCGGACCGCGGGGCGAATGCTGCCGCGGGCGCAGGCGCTCGAAGCGGCCGGGGTGGCTTTGGCGGAGCAGGGAGACATCGCCGGTGCCCGTACCTGGTTCACCGATGCTTTCTCCCTCTACACCACCCTCGGTGCGGGCTGGGACCTGGCTCGTACGCAGGCGAGGTTCCGCGCGTACGGCATCCGGCGCGGCCCCCGCGTCCGGCACCGGTCGTCGCATCAGGGTTGGAACAGTCTCACGCCGACCGAGCTGAAGGTTGTCGCATTGGTCGCGAAGGGAATGTCCAACCCGCAGATAGCCGCACAGCTGTTCCTGTCGAGGCGTACCGTGCAGACTCACGTGTCGCACATTCTGGCCAAGCTCGACCTGCATTCGAGAATCGACATCGCGCGGGAGGCGAGTCTTCGGGGCGTCGGTTAGCTCGCCTTGCGCAAGAAGCTTTCCGTCGCCGGTGCACGGCGCTGGCGGGGGATTCGTGGCGTGCGACGTTCCACCATCGGATCCATCTGCACGGGACCGCCCATCGTCGTCAGATGCTGGTCGAGGTGAGCTCGCACGCCCGCTTCCCAGACGCTCTGGTCGATGTCGGGTGGCGCGATCCAGCGGTGTGAGTTGTCGCTGTAGTGCAGATGGTCGTCACCCGGACGTACAGTGCTCATGGCCCACCAGACCGATGCATTCGTCGCCTCCCCCGGCCGGGTCAGCGCCTCAATGCAGCATCCTCGAGGTGGCACGGCGAAATAACCGCCACCTCACGTACATTCGAAGACCCACCACGCCGACGCTGGCGTAGACACGACCTACCACCCGAGAAACTGCGCGGCCTCGCTTCGCGAGTCCCCGCAGTTCGAGCCGGCTGGTTCGCTCGCAAGCTCGCGAACTGCGCAACGTGGCGGATGTCTATTCGTGTCTGGTGAGTGACGATGGGTGCCTACGACGACATCCTTGCCGGCGTACCGCCAGAAGGGCTGCGACGGTAGGTGATAAGGGAGCATCGCCCCCCGCCGATCGTGGTTTGTCCGCGCCTCTCGCCGGTGGTGCGGACAAGCCACGGTCATCTGGAAACGGCCGGCGGGCGGTCGCGCACGGCGTCGTACGCGGCCTTCGGCGCGGCGAGCCAGTCCCGCACCGTGTTGCGCAGCACGATGATCCGACGGCAGCCGGTACAGCCGGCCGCAACCCCCTCCGCGTCGATGCCCAGATGCCGGCACAACGTGACGGCGCGCGCGAGGTGGAAACCTTGGGTCACGAGCAGTGCCCGGGTCACGCCGTAGACCTGCCTGGCTCGGGCGCAGGTGTCGTACGTGTCGAGGCCGTACGGGTCGGACCGGATGCGCTCCGCTGGCACGCCGTGATCCTCGAGATAGCGGGCCATCGCGGCTACCTCGTCACCGGTCGACCCACGGGCGTCCCCGGAGACCAGCACGTTGTTCACCCGCCCGCGGCGAAACAGCTCGGCGGTCGTGTCGAGCCGGTTCCCGAGCACCAGCATCGGCTGGGTACCTCCTGGTGCCAGTTGAGCGCCGAAAACGATCGCCACGTCCGCCGACGGCGTATCGTCTACTGTGGACGTATGGCCGCCGGCGCTCAGCTGGACCCACGCCACGCACCCGACGACCAGCGCGGTACCGAACGCGGCGAACACGACGGCGCCGCGAACCAGGCGACGTACCCAGGTACGTGACATTCGACCCCCTTCGCGGCGTCAGAGTAGGACACGCGGCCGACCCGGCTGCCGTTGCGCCGGCGCACGCGGCAGGATAGGGGGCATGCCGGGAAAGATCCGTGACGAGGACATCGCATTGGTCCGCGAGCGCACCTCGATCGTGGACGTGATCTCCGAGCGGGTCACGCTCAAGCCCGCGGGCGGTGGCAACGTCAAGGGGCTGTGCCCGTTCCACGACGAGAAGACGCCGTCGTTCAACGTGTCCTCGGCGCGGAACGTGTGGTTCTGCCACGGTTGTGGCAAGGGCGGCGACGCGATCAAGTTCGTCATGGACGTCGAGCACCTCACGTTCGTCGAGGCGGTCGAGCGGCTGGCCGGCCGGGCCGGCATCCAGTTGCGGTACATCGAGGCCGGGCCGGCGCCGGTCCGCACCGCGTCGGGCCAGAAGCAGCGGTTGCTCGCGGCGAACGCCGAGGCGGCGCTGTTCTACGCCGGGCAGCTCGGCACGCCGGGGGCGCGCGCGGCCCGCGAGTTCCTCGCCCAGCGCGGCTTCGACCGGGCCGCCGCGACCGACTACGGCTGCGGCTACGCACCCGACGCGTGGGAGACGTTGACGAAGCACCTGCGGCAGAAGGGCTTCACGGGCCAGGAGATGGTCACCGCCGGTCTGGCCAAGGAGGCGCGCAGCGGTTCGCTGATCGATCGGTTCCGCAACCGCCTGCTCTGGCCGATCCGCGATCTCGCCGGCGACATAATCGGGTTCGGCGCCCGCAAGCTGGACGAGTCCGAGGACGGGCCGAAGTACCTCAACACGCCGGAGACCCCGCTCTACAAGAAATCCCACGTGCTGTACGGCATCGAGCGCGCGAAACGGGAGATCGCCCGGCAGGGCCGCGTGGTGGTCGTCGAGGGGTACACCGACGTGATGTCCTGCCACCTGGCCGGCGTGCCGGTCGCGGTGGCTTCCTGCGGCACGGCCTTCGGCGCCGAGCACATCGGCGTCCTGCGCCGGTTGCTGATGGACACCGACACGTACGCCGGCGAGATCATTTTCACGTTCGACGGAGACGCGGCCGGGCAGAAGGCGGCGCTGCGGGCCTTCGAGGACGACCAGCGGTTCGTCGGGCAGACGTACATCGCGGTCAGCCCGGACAACATGGACCCCAACGAGCTGCGGCTGGCCAAGGGAGACGCCGCGGTGCGCGACCTCGTCGCCCGCCGCGAGCCGCTCATCGCGTTCGCCCTGCGGTCCGTGCTGTCCCGCTTCGACCTGGACACCGCCGAGGGCAGGGTGGCGGCCCTGCGGGCCACCGCGCCCCTCGTGGCGAAGATCAAAGACAGGGCATTGCGACCCGAGTACGCCCGCAAGCTGGCCGCTGACCTCGGCATGGAGATCGAGCAGGTGACGAAGGCCGTGGCGGCCAAGGGCGTCCCGGTCGACGCCCCATCGGTCACATCGGCTACTGTGGACAGTCCGCAGTGGATAGTCGAGCGCGAAGTGCTGAAGCTGGCGCTGCAGGTACCGGTACTCGCGGGTCCGATGTTCGACGCCCTCGGCGCGCATGTGTACGTCGATCCGGTCCACGCCGCGGTCCGCGAAGGCATCGCGGAGGCCGGCGGGGCCGCGGCCGCGACCACCGGGGCGGTCTGGATCGAGCGGGTCCGGGACGCGTGCGTGGACCTGGCCGCGCAGGCACTCGTCAGCGAGCTCGCCGTGGAACCGTTGCGCCTCGACGGTGAGCCCGAGCCGGGGTACGTCGCGGTGACGCTCGCCCGCCTGCAGCTCGCCGCGGTCCGCGGTCAGATCCGGGACCTGAAGTCCAAGGTGCAGCGGGTGAACCCGGTGACCAACCAGGACGAGTACCTGGCGCTGGCTGGAGAGTTGTTTTCGCTGGAGCAGCACGCGAGGGGCCTACGGGAACAGGCCGTCGGGGGGTTGTGAGGAATGTGGCGGATCTTCCGCCGGAAGCCGAGGCTGCCGGCGGAGCGTCGGCCCGCGCTCGATCGCGACGAGCGGGTGGTGGCGTGGGCCGCGGTCGACCGGGGCGACGTGGTCGTGGCGACCAACCGGGGACTGTTCCTGCCCGGCCGGTCCCGGCTGGGCTGGCACGAGATTCACAAGGCGACGTGGTCCGGGCGGGCGCTGTCGGTACTGCCCGCGGAGGTGGTCGCCGAGGAGCCCGGGTACGCCGTAGTCGAGGACCTGCCGGCGGTCACCTACACGTTGCTGGAACCCGGGGACGTCCCGCACCAGGTACGGGCCCGGGTAACCAAGTCCGTCGCGTACACGTCGCATCACCCGGTACCGGGCGGTGGCCTGCGCGTCGTGGCGCGGCGGGTGAGTGGCGTCGACGGCCTGTGGTGGACGGTGCGGTTCGATCCCGGCACGGACCGTGACCGCCCCGAGACATCGGCCCTGGTCGCGGCCGCGCGCCTCGACGTAGGTCCAAAGCCTTGAGAGAAATCGCTGGCGGGCGTGTCGGACTTCTGAGTTAGGGTCGGCCCGTGCCACTCATTCAAGCTCGCGGTTTGGTGAAGCGGTTCGGCGACTTCACCGCTGTCGATGGCATCGACGTCGATGTCCACAGCGGTGAGGCGTTCGGCTTCCTCGGTCCGAACGGGGCGGGCAAGAGTTCGACCATGCGGATGATCGGCTGTGTGTCCCGCCCGACCGACGGTGCACTGACGATCCTCGGCATGGACCCGCGGACGGACGGGGTCGCGATCCGCGCCCGGCTCGGCGTCTGCCCGCAGCAGGACTCGCTCGATCCCGAACTGACGGTCAGGGACAACCTGACGACCTACGCGCGATACTTCGGCATCTCCCGCCGCACGGCTCGGGCGCGCGCCGACGAGCTGCTCGAGTTCGTGCAGCTCGCCGAGCGGGCGACCAGCAAGGTCGAGCCGCTGTCCGGCGGCATGAAGCGACGGCTGACGATCGCCCGCGCGCTGGTCAACGAACCGGAGATCGTCCTGCTGGACGAGCCGACGACCGGTCTCGACCCGCAGGCGCGGCACCTGGTGTGGGAGCGGCTGTTCCGGCTCAAGCAGCAGGGCGTGACGCTCGTGCTCACGACGCACTACATGGACGAGGCCGAGCAGCTGTGCGACCGGCTCGTCGTGATGGACGCCGGCAAGATCGTCGCCGAGGGCTCGCCCCGCGCGCTGATCGAGGAGCACTCCACGCGCGAGGTCGTCGAGCTGCGCTTCAACGGCGACCCGCTGGAGGCGATCGCCGAAAAGCTGGTCTCGCTGGGGGAGCGGGTCGAGGTGCTGCCGGACCGGATCCTGGTGTATGCGGCGGATGGCGACTCGGTCGCGGACGAGGTTCACCGTCGGGGGCTCGCGCCGGGCAGCGTGCTCGTGCGCCGCAGCACGCTGGAGGACGTCTTCCTGCACCTCACGGGCCGGACGTTGGTGGATTAGATGCTCGCGGTGCTCGAGTTCGACCTCGTTGGGTACAAGCGCACCTGGCGCGGCTCGTTGCCGTCGTCGTTCGTGCTGCCGGTGCTGTTCGTGGTCGGCTTCGGCTTCGGCGTGGGGCAGTTCGTCGACGCGGGCGGCGCGCTGGGCGGCGTCAGTTACCTCGACTACATCGTGCCCGGCATGATCGCGTCGACGGCGATGCAGGTGGCGTTCGGCGAGTCGAGCTGGCCGATCATGAGCCGGTTCATGTGGATCCGGACGTACCACTCGATGGTCGCGGCCCCGCTGCGGATCGTGGACATCGTCGGTGGAGACCTGCTGTTCGTGCTGCTGCGGATCCTCGCCGCCACCGCGGTGTTCCTCGCCGTCACGGCGGCCTTCGGGGCCGTGCACTCGCTCTGGGCGGTCGCCGTCGTTCCGATCGCCGGGCTGCTCGGGCTGGCCACCGCCGCGCCGGTGTTCGCGTTTGCGGCCCGCGTGGAGACCGACGGCTACTTCCCGCTGTTGCAGCGGTTCGTCGTGATCCCCATGACGCTGTTCGCGGGGGTGTTCTTCCCGATCGAGTCGATGCCGGCTGGGCTGCGGCTGCTGGCGTACGTGTCTCCGCTCTGGCACGGCGTCGAGCTGTGCCGGGCGGCCACCTTCGGCGTCGGCGAGTTCTACCCGATCGTCGGTCACCTGGCCTATCTCGGCCTCTGGGCGGCCGGCGGGTTCTGGCTGGCGCTGCTGTCGTTCCGCAAGCGGTTGGTGGTGTGAGCATGCTCGCCACAAGCTTTGCGCCGGGCTTCTACGCGCGGGCCGATGCCTCGGCCAAGCGCGCCGGGTCGGTCACCTATCGCAACGTCGCGGCGCTGCGCTCGGCGTACTGGTTGGTGCTGCTGTCCGGGTTCTTCGAGCCGTTCCTCTACCTGCTCTCGATCGGCGTCGGGGTCGGCAAGCTCATCGGCGACATCACGCTGCCCGGTGGCGAGGTCGTGTCCTATGCGGCGTTCGTCGCACCGTCGATGCTTGCCGCGTCGGCGATGAGCGGTGCGTTCTCCGAGTCGACCTTCAACTTCTTCGCGAAGATGAAGTACATGCGGCTGTACGACGCGGTGCTCGCCACCCCCGTGCGGCCGATGGAGGTGGCGCTCGGCGAGCTGCTGTGGGCGATGGCCCGCGGGTCGCTCTACTCGGCGGCGTTTCTCGTGATCATGGTGGCGATGGACCTCACCACGGTCGGGTGGGCGATCGCCGCGTTCCCGGCGAGCCTGCTCGTCGGCTTCTCGTTCGGGGCGCTGGGCATGGCGCTGTCGACGTTCATGCGTAGCTGGCAGGACTTCGACCTGATGGGCGTGGTCCAGTTCGCGCTGTTCCTGTTCTCCGGCACATTCGCGCCGGTGTCGGGGTACCCACCGGTGTTCGAGCTGATCGTGCGGGCGACACCGCTCTATCATTCGGTCGAGCTGATTCGGGGGCTCACGACCGGCTCGGCATCGGTGAGCCTGCTGGGGAACGTCGCGTACCTGACGGCCATGGCCGTCGTCGGGCTGGTGGTCGCCGGCCGGCGGATGGGACTGCTGCTGTTGAAGTGACTCTCAGGCAACGTGTCGCCGCCATCGTGGCCGCCGCCCTGGCGGTGGCTCTGCTGGGCTGTACGCAGCGGTCGGAGGTCAGGACTGTGCCGGGGTCGTACGAGGTGCTCGTGTTCTCGAAGACGGCCGGGTTCCGGCACGAGTCGATCGCCGCCGGCGTCCAGGCGATCCGGGAGTTGGGAGAGGCCCACGGATTCGCCGTGACCGCGACCGAGGACGCGGCGACGTTCACCTCCCGCGGCCTGCACCGGTACGCGGCGGTGGTGTTCCTCAACACGACCGGCGATGTGCTCGCTCGCGCGCAGCAAGCGGCGTTCGAGGAGTACGTCCGGACGGGCGGTGGCTTCGTCGGCGTGCATTCGGCCGCTGACACCGAGTACGACTGGGCGTTCTACGGCGACCTCGTCGGGGCGTACTTCGCGTCGCACCCGGCCATCCAGCGGGCGACGGTCCGCGTCGAGGATCGGGCGCACCCGGCCACAGCGCACCTCGACGCGAGCTGGGTGCGTACGGACGAGTGGTACAACTACCGCACCAACGTGCGGTCGACCGCCCGCGTTCTCGCGTCGCTGGACGAGTCGACGTACACCGGCGGCGCGATGGGCAGGGATCACCCGATCGCGTGGTACCGGGAGTTCGCGGGTGGCCGGTCGTTCTACACCGGCGGCGGACACACCGTCGAGTCGTACCGAGAGCCGGCGTTCCGGGCGCACCTCCTCGGCGGGATCCGGTACGCCGCGGGGCAGGAGTAGGGAGCCGCCCGGGGGCTCGGCAACGCTGCCTCGCCCCCGAACGTCGCGGTCAGCTCAGCGGGCCGGTGGTGCGGCCGGGGGTGATCGCTTCGATGCGCTCTTCGGTCGTGGCGGTGCCGTTGCCGTGGCTGGACCGCAGCCGCTCGCCGACCTTCGTGTTACCGATCTTCTCGGTAACGACTTCCTTGCCCTCCTCGTACAAGCGGGCGGCCTGCGCCTGAACGACGCCCTTCGCCTCCTGCACGGTCGGGTGGTCGAGCAGCTGGCGGGCCTTGCGGACCATCATGTCGTACCGCTCGCGGCCTTCCCGGGTGCCGAGGACGAACCCCACGGCCATCCCAGCAAGGAATGCCATCTTGCCGCGCATAACGCGCTCCCTTCTGCCTGACGTCGACGGTACGGGTCCGATATGCCGGCCCAATGCTCCCCGCCTGCGTCGTCTGTCCTCCTGCGATCCTCATATTCCCCCCAGCGGGCGCGCCCACACGGCCCGGGGTGAGGATTTTGGGGATGCCCTGCCACCGGATGCCGGCAGCCGTCCGGTACTCTTGTCCACGCGCACGATCCCCCGTAGCTCAATTGGCAGAGCGCCCGGCTGTTAACCGGTAGGTTATAGGTTCGAGTCCTATCGGGGGAGCTGAATATAACCAGGTCAGACGGCCCTTCGGCGAAGAGGAACGATCTTCGCCGCGGGGCCGATTGCATGATCAGCCGAGGATGTCCATCACCACCCGCTCGGGTACACCCTTGACGATCATGAACAGGCGA
>Ga0114129_10004128_pt1 | contig 20517 bp, 15 predicted proteins | sample RhiMetdeltSRZDD1_FD_80071 | JGI IMG/M metagenome (GOLD analysis project Ga0114129, IMG submission 80071) | Populus rhizosphere microbial communities from Tennessee, USA - Rhizosphere MetaG P. deltoides SRZDD1 (version 2) (version 2) | ecosystem: Host-associated > Plants > Roots > Rhizosphere >... | reverse complement strand
TCGCGTGGGCGCGTTCGCTCGCCACCTGCCGGGCGAAACCCAGGGCGGTCCCGATCTCGTGGCCGCAATCGGCGCCATGGCGGCGGCGGGCGAGCACTGCCTGTCGACCGCCTTCTGCATGTGGTGCCAGAACGCGCTCGCCTGGTACATTTTTGCGTCCGACAACGACGACCTCAAGGCTGCGCTCGGGCGCCGCGTCGCGGCCGGCGAGGCGCTCGGCGGCACCGGGTTGTCGAATCCGATGAAGGCGTTCTTCGGAATCGAGAAGATTCGCCTCAAGGGCAAGCGTGTCGCCGGAGGCTACGAGGTGCGCGGCGCCTTGCCCTATGTCTCGAATCTCGGCGCTGATCATTATTTCGGCGCGGTGTTCGAAGCCGATGACACGCCGAAGCGCTATGTGATGGCGATCGTACCGTGCGCCCGCGCGGGCGTCACGCTTTCCGACAATACCAAGTTCGTGGCGCTCGACGGCACGCGCACCTTCTCGGTCCACATGCGCGACGTCATCGTCCCCGATGCGTTCGTCCTGGCCGACCCGAGCGACACGTTCATCGCCCGCATCCGCGCCGGCTTCGTACTGTTGCAGGCGGGGATGGGGATCGGCCTCATCCGCGGCTGCATCGCGTTGATGAACCAGGTCAAGGGTCCGCTCGGCCACGTCAATAAATATCTCGACGTTCAGCCGGAGCATCTGCTCGAACGGCTCGTCGCCATCGAGGCCGCGGTCGAACGGCTCGCCGTGACGCCGTTCGAACGCGACCAGGCCTACTGGCGGGCCGTGATCGAAGCGCGGATCGCGATCGGCGAAGCAGCGGTGGCAGCCGCGCACGCCGCGATGCTCCATTGCGGCGCGCGCGGCTATGTCGCCAATGCCGCCGCGCAACGCCGGCTGCGCGAATCCTATTTCGTCGCCATCGTCACGCCTGCCATCAAGCAGCTCAAGAAAATGCTCGCCGACATGGCGCATTAGTTCATCGCACTCCGACGGCTGGCCGCGCGGCCCGCCGTCACCAGACGCCGGGACCACGTCCGACACTCAAGCCCAGGAGCTACGCATGAGTGAGAAAGTCCTCATTACCCCCGCCGAGCTTTCCGACATGGTCAAGACCGAACCGACCGTCGTGATCGACACCCGCGACCCGGCGACCTACGCCGCCGGCCACCTGCCGGACGCCGTCAATATCCACGACATCTTCACCTATCTCGCCACCTCGACGCCCGACGGTGTCGCCGCCATGCGCGAGAAGTTCGCGAGCATTTTCGGCGCCGCCGGACTGTCGGGCGCCGAGACCGCTGTGGTCTACGAGCAGTCGATGAACACGGGATTTGGCCAGTCCTGCCGCGGCTACGTCCTGTTGCGCTATCTAGGCTACCCCAAGATCAAGATCCTGCACGGCGGCTATGTTGCGTGGACCGCCGCCGGGCTGCCGACCTCGACGGCGGTACCGACGCCCAAGGCCAAGAGCTTTCCGCTCGATCCGAGCGCCGCAGGCATATTGGTCGACCTGCAGAACATGAAGGCGGCGGTCGCCGACCCGAACATCGTCAAGCTCGACACCCGCGACGTCGACGAGTGGATCGCTGATTCGTCATCGCCCTACGGCAAGGACTTCTGCCCACGCAAGGGACGCATTCCGGGCGCGGTGTGGCTCGAATGGTACCGCATGATGAAGCCCACCCCGAACGGACCGATGTTCAAGTCGCGTGACGAAATTCTCGCCGAATGCGCCACCGTCGGCGTCACGCCCGCGACGCCGGTCGTGCTCTATTGCTTCAAGGGCGCGCGGGCCTCGAACACCCTGGTCGCCCTCAAAGAAGCCGGCATCGAGAACGTCACGCTCTATTTCGGCTCGTGGAACGAATGGTCACGCGACCTGTCCCTGCCGATCGAAACCGGCCTGCCGTACACGACGTCGGCCGCGCCCAGCGTCGCCGCCTGATAGCCAGCATGACGCAACCGGAGTGCCGGCTTTCAGGCCGGCCCTCCCGATCCCGGGGCATCACGCTTCCGCCCTGGCCGCCGCGCCGCGGCCGCGGGATGAAAGGCCACACGCATGGGAACCTTCGACGATCCGTTTGATGCCGACCGTCGCCTGCGCAACGGAAGCTGCTCCTGCGGCAGCCATGCGAGCCAGAGCGAGCACGAGCGGGCGATCGGGCTGCCGCGCATCGCCGATGGGTCGGAACAGCAGCGTTATGAAGACGTCGTCACTGCGGCGGTCATGCGTGCGATCTTCCCGAAGGACACGGCGCGGCGCGCATTCCTGAAATCGGTCGGTGCCTCGACCGCACTCGCGGCGCTGGCACAATTCTTTCCGCTCGCGACCGCGACCGAAGTCTTCGCGCAGGGCGCCGGCGCGCCGGAGAAGAAGGACCTCAAGGTCGGCTTCATTCCCATCACCTGCGCCACGCCGATCATCATGGCGCACCCGATGGGCTTCTATTCCAAGCAAGGGCTCAACGTCGAGGTAGTCAAGACCGCCGGCTGGGCGGTCGTCCGCGACAAGACCATCAACAAGGAGTACGACGCCTCCCATATGCTGTCGCCCATGCCGCTCGCGATATCGCTCGGCCTCGGCTCGCAGCCGATTCCGTTCGCGGTGCCGGCGATCGAGAACATCAACGGGCAGGGCATCACGCTCGCGGTCAAGCACAGGGACAAACGGGATCCGAAGCAGTGGAAGGGCTTCAAGTTTGCGATTCCCTTCGACTATTCGATGCACAATTACCTGTTGCGCTACTACCTGGCCGAGCACGGCATCGACCCGGAGGCTGATGTGCAGCTGCGTGTCGTGCCGCCGCCGGAGATGGTGGCGAACCTGCGCGCGGACAACATCGACGGCTTTCTCGCGCCCGACAACGTCTGTCAACGCGCGATCCATGACGGTGTCGGCTTCCTCCATATCCTGTCGAAGGAGATCTGGGACGGACATCCCTGTTGCAGCTTCACCGCCAGCAAGGAGTTCATCGCGCAGATGCCGAACAGCTACGCGGCGCTGGTACGTGCCATCGTGGATGCGACCGCCTTTGCTTCAAAAGCGGAGAACCGCAAGCAGATCGCCGAGACGATCGCGCCCGCCAACTACTTGAACCAGCCGCCGATCGTGGTGGAGCAGGCGCTCACCGGCATCTACGCCGACGGCCTCGGCGGCATCCGCAAGGATGAAAAGCGCGTCGATTTCGACCCGTTCCCCTGGCAATCCTTCGCGGTCTGGATGCTGACGCAGATGAAGCGTTGGGGACAGATCAAGGGCGATGTCGATTACCAGGGCATCGCCGAACAGGTTTTCCTTGCCACCGACACGGCCAAACTGATGCGGGAGATGGGGCTCACGCCGCCCGCGGGTATATCCAAGTCCTTTGTCGTGATGGGGAAGACCTTCGACGCGGCCAAACCTGGCGACTATGTGAAGAGCTTTTCGATCAAACGGTCATGACCGGCTTGATTTCGGATACCCACGGCTTCTGCCGCCGGGACCGAGCAAGAGTTGTTCCGGCGGCGGTCGCGGCGCAGACCTCAACGGCGATAGGCGCTATAAGTATCGCCCGCCGTCGGTCCGGGAATGGCCCTTGGAGCTCCGTCAACTTCGCTACGCCCTCTCGGTGGCCAAGGAGCGCAGCTTCACGCGCGCCGCCACGCGACTCAACGTCTCGCAATCCGCCGTCAGCGAGCAGGTCAGCCTGTTAGAGAGCGAAATAGGCTTTCCGCTGTTTCGCCGCACGCCGCGCGGGATCGAGCTCACCGAACGCGGGCGCACGTTCCTCTACGACGCCGAGCGGGTCATCGGCGATGTGCTCAGCCTTTCGGATACCGCGCGGCGACTGCGCGGCGCCCCGTCCGATACCCTGACGCTCGGCATGGGATCGGGGATGGCGCAAATCTTCGTGCCGCGCCTGTTTCGCGATCTGTCGGAAAAGCTGCCGGCCGTGCGGCTGGAGATCGTGACCGCGCCGACCAAGAACATCTTCAACGACCTGCACGAGGAGCGGGTCGATGCCGGCATTGCCATCGAATCCGACCCGGAGCGTGTGCCGGGCGGGATCGTGAGCGAGCGGCTGACGCAAGCCGAGATGGCGTTGATCGCCCACCCGTCTCATCGGCTAGCGCGCGCACGCAAGCCTATCGATATCGGGAGCCTGGTGAGCGAGCCGATCATCATGAGCGAACTGACCGTCGGCTACGGGCAGGTGGTGCTGTCGCTGTTCGCCGATCTTGGCATCCGGCCGAACATTCTTGCGGTGGCCGACAATATCGAGACCATGAAGGTGATCGTGCAATCGGGTACCGGGATCGCCATCGTGCCGCGCGCCAGCGCGGAAAACGAAGCCGCGCTCGGCGTCATCAAGGTGCTGCCGATCGTTCCGGCGCGCTCCGTGACCTTGAGCCTGTTCCGCCGGCGCCAGCCGCTGTCGCGCCGCAAAGAGGCTTATCTGGCCGCCGTCCGCGACATGCTGAAAGACCGGGACGTGGCTTCATAACATCCCGCCGACTTACCTCGCCGCCTGAGCGTACGGATAGACCAGATTGCCGGTCTTGAGCTCCGGCGGCCAGACCACGATCTGGCGGGACATGTCCTTGAACTGGCCGATGTCGTTGCCGCTGACGTTCTGGAATTGCGCGTAGATGATGCGCGGCGTCTTCCATTCGCCATCGTCTCCGAAGGACATCGGGCCGATCACGGTGTCGATCGTATGCGTGCGGATGTAGTCGGCGAGCTTCTCGTCGTCGAGCGACTTGGTCTCCGCCACCGCCTTGGCGAGGATTTGTCCGGCGGCGTAGGCATAGGGCGGATAGGTGAAGCCGAGCGGGTCGATGCCGAGGCCGGGAGCCCGCTTCTGATACTCCTCCAGGAAGTCGTTGGTGCCGGCGAATTGCAGGCTCGCGGCGGGAATGTAGAACTCGTTGTTGACCAGGCCGTTGATGAGCGCCCCCAGCTGCTGCTTGATCCCGGTCACGAGCAGGCCGAGGAAGGCGCCGCCATAAAGCTTCGGTTTGAACTGGACCTCGTTTGAGGCGCGCACGAGCCCCACGGTGTCGACCGGCAGCGTCGCCGCATAGACTACGTCCGGAGCAGCCGCCTGCATCGCACGCACGACGGTGGCGTACTCGGTGTTGGCCAGCGGATAGGTGCGCTCATAGACCACGTCGAAGCCGAATTCCTTCGCGTTCTCGCGCGCACCGTCGAGGGCGTTGCGCGAGAATTCGACATCCGCGCCGACCAGCGCCACGCGTGCGGGCTTCGGCTGCTGTTGCAAGGCGAGCTGGAAAAAACCGCGCGAGTAGTTCCTCGGCGACGCGCCCTGCGAATTCATGGAAAAGTACCGGGCGTACTTGTATTCCTTGTTGGCGCCCAAGCCGAAAATTCCGATCGTCATGCGCTTGTTCTGGATGATGGCTGGCAGCGCTGCCGCGATCACGTTGGTGCTGTAGGGACCGATGAGCAGGTCCACCTTGTCGACGCCCATCAGCTTGGCGTAGATGCCGGGCGCGTTGGCCGGATTGGCCTGATCGTCGTAGTAGACGAGCTCGACCGGCCGCCCGAGCAGGCCGCCGCGCGCGTTGACGTGATCGCGCCAGATCTCCAGCCCGGCTTGCACCTGCCGTCCCGCCGGAGCGGTGGCTCCCGTGAGGCTCAGGCTCAGTCCGACCTTGATCGGATCGGCGGAGCGCGCCGGGACCGCTGCAAGAGCAAGCGCGGCGGCGCCCAGAGCGATGAACGCGCAGATTCGCTCGGCAAAGCGCCGCGCAGCGTGGTGCAAGGCCATGTTCTCCTCCCCGTCTTCGCCGGCTGGTCCGGCGATATGCTGGGCTGTCTGTATACATCTCGCGAGGAAGCAAGCTCGCGGGTACGGCAGTTGCGCCCATGTGGTCCCAAGCGATCGTTTGACAAGCGTCAGAATTGTATACAGCCTAGACACACTCCGTCGAGACGGGGAGGATGAATGCGCGCGTCGCCCGAGGGCACGTCATCGCAGACCGTGAATGCGCTGCTGAAGCTGCGCGAGTTCATCCTCGGCGGCGAGATCAAGGCCGGGGAGCGGATGTCGGAGCTCCTTCTGGTCGAGCGCCTCGGCGTCTCCCGAACGCCGGTCCGTGCGGCCCTGGTCCGCCTCGAGCAGGAAGGTTTGCTGCGCGCGCTTCCCTCCGGCGGGTTCGTCGTCGACGCCTTCAACGAGCGCGACATTCACGCCGCGATCGAGATCCGCGGCACGCTCGAAGGTCTGGCCGCCCGGCTCGCCGCCGAGCGCGGCGTGGGGCAGGCGCATCTCGAAGACCTCAAGCACTGCCTCGCCGGCCTCGATGAGCTCGTGCTCGAAAGCGGCGTGACGGTCGACAGCTTCTCGGCCTATGTCGAGCTGAACGAGCAGTTCCACCGCATCATCGTCGATCTCGCCGACAGCGCGGTGCTCTCCCGGCAGATCGCGCGGGCGGTCAGCCTTCCCTTTGCTTCCGCCAGCGCGTTCGTGATGGTGCAAGCGCGGCTGCCGGAAGCGCAAACCATGTTCACGGTGGCGCAGGATCATCATCGCTGCATCGTGCGCGCGATCGAGGCGCGCGAGGGCCAGCGCGCAGAGGCGCTGATGCGCGAGCACGCCCGCCTGGCGCGCCGGAATCTCGAACTCGCGCTAGGCAATCGAGAGATGCGTGGACTCGTGCCGGGCTCGAATCTCATCACTTTTCTGAGCCACGCCGCGGCGCGGAACTGACCTACTCGTCCGGAAGAACAATCTCGGGAGGATGCACTATGAAATTGCTTTCATGCTGCGCGGTCGCTGCGATCGCACTCGCCTTCGCATCCGTGGCGCAGGCTCAGGACAAGCCGGTCCAGCTCAAGTTCTCGCATTGGGTCCCGCCGACGCATCCCATGCACGCCGCCGCCGTCGCCTGGGCCGAATCCATCGACAAAGCCTCGAACGGCTCCATCAAGATCACGATCTTTCCCGCCCAACAGCTGGGCAAGGCGTTCGATCACTACAACATGGGCCGCGACGGGATCACGGACATCTCGCACGTCAACCCCGGCTACGAACCGGGCCGGTTTCCGATCGTCGGCGCGGCGGAGCTCCCGTTCGTCTTTGCCAACGGCAAGGAAGGAAGCGCGGCGCTCGATGCGTGGTATCGCCGATACGCCGGGCAGGAAATGAAGGACGTCCGCTATTGTCTGTCGTTCGCGCACGATCCGGGCACGTTGCACTTCGCCCGCAAGAAGGTGGTGATGCCGGCGGACATGTCCGGGCTCAAGGTGCGTCCGCCGAATGCGGTGATCGCCAATTGGATGACGCTGCTCGGCGCCAGCAACGTGCAGGCCGCGGCGCCTGAGATCCGCGACGTGCTGGAAAAGGGCGTGGCCGATGCCGCGGGCTCTCCCTGGGGATCGATGCTGCTGTTCGGCATCGAGAAGGTCACCAAATATCACATCGACTCGCCGCTCTATGTCTCGGAGCAGGTCTGGGTGCTGAACAAGAGCAAGTATGATTCGCTGTCGCCGTCGCAAAAGCAGGTGATGGATGCGCACTGCACCAGCGATTGGGCGCTGAGAATCGCGGCGCCATGGGCGGATTTCGAGTCGGACGGCCGCGGCAAGATCAAGGCCATGCCCGGCCAGGACGTCTATGCGCTCAGCCCCGACCAGCTTGCCGCCTGGCGGAAGTCCGCCGAACCGGTGGTCGCCAACTGGGAAACCGCGGTGCGCAAAGCCGGCCAGGATCCGCAGGCGATCTTCGAGGATTTGCGCAAGACCCTTGCCGAGCACAAGTCGGGCTATTAGCGCGGATACCGGTGACTTGGGATCGGAGCGAGGGCAGTGCGCGGCGCCATCGTGTGTCGCTCCCGAGGGAGCGTGCCGTAGTGCCGGTCGTGCACGCACGGCGTCCGCCGCTCATCTGACGGGACATGGGCGATGAAGCGAAGCGAGCAGCGCATCTTGACGACGCATGTGGGCAGCTTGATCCGCCCCAAGGCGTTGCTGGATGCCGGCAAGGATCGCGACGGCGCGCGCCGCGACGCCTATGAGCAGGAGCTCACCCGCTCGGTGGCGGAGGTCGTATCGCGGCAGGCAAAGGCGGGGATTGACGTCGTCAACGACGGCGAGTTCGGCAAGTCCGGCTGGGCCAATTACAGCCTGGAGCGTTTGAGCGGATTCGAGCCGCGGCCGGACAAGCTCTACCCGGCGGTCTGGCTCGGCCGCGACCGCATCCGCTTCGCCGATTTCATGGCCGCGGAGTTCCCGCGCGGTACCGTCGGCACACCCGGACACGCCTGCATCGGCCCCATCGCCTATCGCGACCATGCCAGCGTTCGGCGCGATCTCGCCAATCTTAAGGCTGCCGCCGCCGCAGCGGCCGTTGAGGAGGTCTTCTTCACCGCGGTCGCGCCCGCGAGCGTCGGCTACGATGCCGCCAACGAGCACTATCCGAGCGAGCGCGATTATGTGTTCGCCATCGCGGAGGCGCTGCGGGAGGAGTATCTCGAGGTCCACAAGGCCGGTTTCGTTCTGCAGGTCGACGATGCCGTGCTCGCCAACATGTACGACCATCTCGTGGCGCAGAGCCCGCAGCGCTATCGCGAATGGGCGGAGCTTCGGATCGATGCGCTCAATCACGCGCTGGAGGGCATACCCGAGGATCGCATCCGCTACCACGTCTGCTTCGGCAGTTGGCACGTGCCTCATGTCGCCGACGCGGAGCTCGAGGACATCGTCGATTTGATCCTCAAGGTGCGGGCCGGCGCCTATTCCATCGAAGCGGCCAATGTGCGCCATGAGCACGAGTGGTACGTGTGGCAGAGGGTCAAGCTTCCGGCCGGCAAGATCCTGATCCCGGGCGTCGTCACCCATCACACCACGACCGTGGAGCACCCGCGCCTGGTCGCCGAGCGCATCGTCACCTTCGCCAAGCTGGTCGGGCGGGAAAACGTGATCGCCGGGACCGATTGCGGCTTCGCCCAGGCGCAGGACATCCAGCGCGTTCATCCCCAGGTCATGTGGGCGAAGCTCGAAAGCCTGGCCGAGGGCGCTCGCCTGGCGAGCAAGGAGCTGTGGGGCGGCTGATCGCCAGGCTGAATTGGATTGCTGATTACCATCGGCGCGACCGGCGCAGCCAATTCGTTCAACTTCGCGAGAACATGTGTGAGCAGTTGCGAGGTGGACGAGTTCCGTTGCCAATGACGAGGCGGCGTGTCAGGCTCGCTCGCTGTTGCTGCCGACAAGAAAATAAATGCCGGGAGGTTTGAATGCTCAGGGCGCTCGTGCATTGCGGGTTGGTGTTTGTTGCGCTGTTCTCGGCGCCCATGTTGCAAGCCGCTGATGACGACATCATTGCACCGACCCGGATCGAAAATGTCCGCGTGCGCGACGGCGCGACCATCGCGGTCGCGATCTATCTGCCGAAGGACAGCGGCCGTTATCCGACGCTGTTCGCCGCGTCGCCCTACCGCTTCGACAACAACCTGCTGCCGCCGACGCCGCAGTTTCTCTGGCGCGAGACCGGGCCGATCAAGTGGTACCTCGATCACGGCTATGCCTTCGTCCATATGGACGTGCGCGGCACGGGCCGTTCGGGCGGGGAGTATCGATTCCTCGACAGCAAGGAGCAGACCGACTTCTTCGATGTGATCGAGTGGGTGGCGCAACAGCCATGGTCGGACGGCAAGATCGGCGGCATCGGGCAATCCTATTACGCCATGACGCAGTGGTTCATGGCGGCGCAGAACCCGCCGCACCTTGCCTGTATCGCGCCGTATGACGGGCTGATCGATGCCTATACCGGCATCGCGTATTCCGGTGGCATCCCCGGCAAGTTCACCAGCGCCTGGTATAATGGCGAGTTGCGGCCGCTGAACCAGTATCCCTCGACCGGCCCGGCGAAGATGCTGCCGTGGGATCTTGCCGACGAAGCCAACAAGCATCCGCTCTACGACGCGTTCTGGAAGGAGCGCGCGGCCTTCGAGCAGCTCGACAAGATCAAGATACCTGTGTTCTCGATCGGCATCTGGGCCAAGGTCGAGCTGCATCTGCAGGGCAATATCGTCGGCTACCAGCGCGTCAATGCTCCCAAGAAGCTGCTGGTCACCGGTTCACCCAACGTGTTTCAGGCGGCAGCGGACTTCAACAGCATCGCCTTTCACGAAAAATACCTGCTGCCGTTCTACGATTGGTGCCTGAAGGGCCAGCAGACCCCGTACGTGAACGAACCGGCCGTTCGCTATCATCTGATGGGCGCCAACACGATGAAGGCGACCGACAGCTGGCCGCCGAACAATATCTCGTATCGGTCGTATTACCTTAAGAAGGGGCCGACCGGATCGGTGAAGTCGCTCAACGACGGCGCGCTCGACACGGCGCCGCCGGCCGCCGGCGGCGGCGAGACGGTATTCAATTATCCCGATCCGGGATGGCGCGCCGGCGTCGTCACCTTCGGCCCGCAAGGACCCGACACCGTTGCCCGCATCCTGACGTTCACCTCGGCTCCGCTCGAGGCCGACCTCGAAGTCGTGGGGCCGATCAAGCTTGTTCTGCACGCGGCCTCGAGCAACACCGATACCGATTTCATCGTGAAGCTGTCGGAGCAGTTTCCACAGGCCGCGGCCGAGCAGGGGAACGTACAGCCGCGCTTCCGCGTGGTCAGCAAGGGCTGGATGAAGGCGTCGCACCGCGAGCTCAACACACAGCTGTCGAGCGAATTTGCACCTTGGTACGCGCACACCAGGGTCGAGCCGCTCGAGCCGGGCAAGGCCTACACCTTCGAAGTGCCTGTCATGCCGACGGCCAATCTCTTCAAGAAGGGCAGCCGAATCCGACTGGAGCTTGCCAACGGCGACTCGGCCATTACCGACTTCGTGTTCGAGCACGTCTATCTGCCGAACAAGATCGGCAAGGACACGATCTTTCATTCCGCCGCACAGCCCTCGCGGCTTCTCCTGCCGGTCGTCTCCAGCCAGCGCGCGGAAAAATAGCTCCGGGCGCCGCCGGGATTTGCCGAAGAGACTGAGCCCAGTCTCCGCCCCGTCCGCTATCGGAATTTCCGATAATGGCATCGCCAATCGGTCTTGGACTTGGTTCTCGCACCTTGACCATACTTGACGGCCGGGAACATCGACCCGTGCAGCGGCCGATGGGTTTCGCATGCGAGGCGTTGCGACATGACGGAGTCACACGCCCATCTCCGGATCGGCATCGACACCGGCGGCACCTTCACCGATATCGTCTGCGTCGATGGCGCCTCGGGCGAAATGCGCGTCACCAAGGTCGCCAGCACCCCGTCCAATCCCGCCATCGGTCTCGTTCGCGGCGTCAAGGCCATTCTCGATGCCGGCGGCGCCTCGCTGGATGACCTCGCCGGACTCGCGCACGGCACGACGGTCGCAACCAACGCGCTGCTGCAGGGCGAGATCGCCGGGCTTGGGCTGATCGTCACGGAAGGCTTCAGCCATATTCTGGAAATCGCCCGCCAGGCGGTGCCCGAGGGCTACGGCAATTCGTATTTCTGGGTGAAGCCGGAGCGCATCGTGCCGCTGCGCTACGTGCGTGAGGTCGGCGGTCGGCTCAATTTCCTCGGCAGGGAGCTGCGCCCGCTCGACGAAGCAGGCGCGCGCGCCGCGGCGCGGTTCTTTCGCGCGCAGGGCGTCAAGGCGATCGGTGTCTGTCTGTTGCATTCCTACGCCAATGCGGCGCACGAGCGCCGCGTGGCCGAGATCGTCGCCGCGGAATACCCTGACGCAACCATCTCGCTCTCCTGCGACGTTCTGCCGGAATACCGCGAGTATGAGCGCGCGGTGACGACCCTCGTCGACGCCTTCGTCAAACCGCATATGGGTCGCTATCTCGAACGGATTCGCGACGAGCTCGGTCCCGGCCTGCGCGAGAAGCCGTTCCTGGTGATGCAGTCGAGCGGCGGCGTCGCCAGCCCGGATCAGGTAATGCGCAAACCGATCACCACGGCGCTGTCGGGGCCGGCCGCCGGCGCGCTCGGCAGTGCGGTCATTGCCGAGATGGCGGGCTTTCCCAATGTGGTCACCCTGGACGCCGGCGGCACCTCGACCGATCTCTGCCTGATCGAAAGCGCCAAGCCGCATGTGACCAATGGCGGCGCCGTCGGTCCGTTCCCGGTGCGCATCCCGATGATCGACATCGAGACCATCGGCACGGGTGGCGGCTCGATCGCCTGGATCAGCCGCGAGGGCCATCTCAAGGTCGGGCCGCGCAGTGCCGGCGCGGAGCCCGGCCCCATGTGCTACCCGAATGGTGGCAGCGAGCCGACCATCACCGATGCCAATCTGGTCATGGGCCGGATCCCCCCGGCACTGATCGGAGGCGGCATTCGCCTGGACGCGGATCGCGCACGGGCCGGCATCGCCGCGCTCGCGGCGCGGCTCCCCGGCAACATGAGCACGGAACAGCTGGCCGAAGGCATCATCGAGATCGCCAACTGGAACCAGTCGAATGCCATCCGGCAGATGACCATCCAGCGCGGCATCGATCCGCGTGACTTCGCGCTGCTCTCGTTCGGCGGCTCCGGCCCGGCGCAATCGCCGGCGGTGATGGAGCTGATCGGGATGAAGGCCTGCATCGTGCCACCCAATCCCGGTAATCTTTCCGCCTTCGGATTGTTGGCCGTCGACTGGCGCACCGACCACATCGTGACCAAGGTCATGCACGAGGACGCCATCGACATTGGGGCTGTCGCGGACATCTATGCCGGTCTCGAAGCCGACGCCGCCACCACCCTGGAGCGCGACGGCATCGAGCGTTCGCGCATCCGGCTCGTGCGCGAGGCCGACGTGCGCTATGCCGGCCAGTCCATGGAAGTGCGCGTGCCGGCGCCCTCGGGCGCGGTCAGCGGTGCGTTCATCGAGGGTCTCGTCGCTGCGTTCCACGCCGCCCATCTCAAGACCTTCGGCTACAACTACGCCGGCCAGCAGAAGGTGGAGCTGGTCAATTTCGCGGTGTCCGGTTTCGGGATGATCGACCGCCCGAGCATTCCCAAGCTCGACATCGGCCCGGCCGCGGCGCCGAAACGCGACAGCCGGCCGGTGTTTTTCGCCGGCGCCTTCCGGGAGACGCCGGTCTACCAGCGGGGATCACTCGCGGCCGGGTTCCGGCTCGACGGACCCGCGGTGGTCGAGGAATTCGGCTCCACGACCGTGGTTTTTCCCCACCAGCAGCTTGAGGTCGATGCCCACGGCATCCTGATCGTGCGGCCCGCGCGCCCACCGCTGGGGAGGGCGCGATGAACGTGCACGCCACAGGTGAGCCGTGGCCGACCGCGCCCAAAACGCCGGCGCGCGAGGTCGACCCCATCGTGCTGCAGATCGTGGAAGGCACGCTCAATTCCATCGAGGCGGAAATCGAGTACGCCATCGAGCGCACGGCACGCTCGCCGATGATCCGCGAGGCGCACGACTATCGCGTTGGCTTGTTCGACCGCTACTGCCGCAAGCTCACCGGCCGCTCCTACTCGGCGATGCCGAATGCGGTCGTGCGCGACTTTTCGCCTGAGACCATGCAGCCGGGCGACGTGTTCCTGATGAACGACACGTATCTCAGCGAAGGTTCGATCGGGCACTTGCCCGACCTCTGCAGCACGGTTCCGGTCTTCCATGGCGGCGAGGTCGTCGCTTATATCCAAGCGTTCGGCCATCACGACGATATCGGCGGCCGCGTGCCGGGCTCGATGCCAGGGACGGCAGCGACCGTGTTCGAGGAAGGCCTCGCCGTTCCGCCTATCAAGCTCTACAGCGCCGGCGTGCGCAACGAGGCCGTCTTCACCATCGTGAAGCGCAACACCCGCGTGCCCGACATGCTCGCCGCCGATCTCGACAGCGAGGTGCAGGCCTGCCTCATGGGCGCGCGGCGCATGGCGGAGCTGTTCGAGCGGTTCGGGCGCGAGACGGTGGAAGCCTGCTTCCAGGCCATCCTCGACAAATGCCGCGACATCTTCCGCCGCGAGCTGCTGCCGAAGATCGCCGACGGCGAGTACCGCTGGGAAGACTACGTCGAGCATGACGGAGTCACCGATCCCAAGCTGCACAAGCTCGCGATCACGATGATCAAGCGCGGAGACCGCATCACCCTCGACTTCACCGGCACCGATCCGCAGTCCACCGGCCCGATCAACTGGCCCGCCGATTATGCCGGCGGCGCGTTCCTGATCAAATGGATCGCGCCGATCCTGCGCAATCTCGCCGACACGCCGGAGCGCGCGGCGGAGATCCACGTCAATGAAGGCGTCTGCGAAGTTTTCGACGTGGTCTTCCCGCCCAAGGGCACCTTGATCACGCCGGAATGGCCGGCTGCGACCAACGCGCGCTCGTTCGTGCTGCTGCGCTGCTTGGGACTCCTTGCCGGCGTCGTCGCCCAGGCGGTGGACGGACGCATGCCCGCGGACCAGGAGACCATCCGTTACACCGGCTTCTATGGCATCGACGCGAACGGCAAGCCGTTCCTCTCCCGCGAGGTGCTGGGTGGCGGCTCGGGCGGGCGCTACTACGCCGACGGCAACGACGCCATCCATATCGTCCCGGATTCGCGCAACCAGCCGGCCGAATTCACCGAAACGCGATTTCCGCTGCTGGTGGAAAAGCTCGCCTTGCGCATGGACTCCGGCGGCGCCGGCAAGCGGCGCGGGGGCCTCGGCTACGAGAAGCATTACCGCGCGCTGGTGGACTGCCGCACCATCGTCACTGCCGATCGCGTGCGGCTCGGCTGCTATGGCGTCAATGGCGGCAAGGCGGGGCTCCCGTTCTGCGTGACGGTCGACATCGAAGGTGCGCCGCGCGATCTCGGCGGCCTCGTCGACGGCGAGCCGGTGCTCGCCGGTCAGGTGGTTCGCGTGCTCACCACCGGTGGCGGCGGCTGGGGCGACGCGCTGGAGCGCGAGCCGGAGCTGGTGCAGCGCGATGTGATCGAGGGCAAAGTGTCGCTGGCAGCGGCGCGCGACGATTACGGCGTTGTCCTTGTGCCGGGAGAAAGCGCAGGCTCCTGCATATTGGACGAACAGGCGACCGTGAGCCTGCGGGCGAAGCTTCAGGGCCGGCGCCGCAAGGACCGGCCGATCATCGATCGTGGCGACGGCTACGAGAAAATGCTCCGCGGCGAGGTGGTGCCGTGGACGCGTTCGGCCTGAAGGCCGGCACGACAGTCGAGGAAGGAACGGAATGGCCATCGAGGTCGCAAAGGTCGAACTGAAGAGCGTGCAGGACGCCTCCGGGCTCGAGGCCTGCATCCGTAAGGGTCAATTCACCGCCGATCAGGTGATCGCCGTGATCGGCAAGACCGAAGGCAACGGCGGCGTCAACGACTTTACCCGCATTCTCGCCGATCAGGCGTTCCGTCGCGTGCTGCTGAAGAGCGGCCGGCGCTCGGAAGCGGAGATTGCCCGCATTCCGATGGTGTGGTCGGGCGGCTGCGACGGCGTCATCACGCCCCATGCCACCATTTTCGCTCGCAACGAGAAAACCGGCAGCGCCTCGCAACCCCGCCTTGCCATCGGTACGGCCATGAGCGCGGAGCTCAAGCCGGAGGATATCGGCCGCCCGGCGATGGTGGAGAAGGTGGCCGCGGGCGTGAAGGCGGCGATGCGCGACGCCGGCATCGACGATCCGAAGGACGTGCACTACGTGCAGACCAAGACGCCGCTGCTCACGATCGAGACCGTGCGCGACGCGGAATCGCGGGGCCAGCATGTCGCCTGCGAGGTGCACGATTCCATGGGCGTATCGAATGGCACCACCGCGCTCGGCATCGCGGTGGCGCTGGGCGAAATCAAGATGCCGAGGGCGGAGGAGATCTGCCGCAACCTCGACCTCTATTCCTCCGTGGCCTCGTGCTCCTCGGGCGTGGAACTGACCCAGGCGCAGGTCGTGCTGCTCGGCAACAGGCCCGGCGCCGGCGGCCGCTATCGGATCGGCCATGCGGTGATGAAGGACGCGCTCGACATCGACGGCATCTACGAGGCCATCCGCAATGCCGGCCTCGATCTGCCCGCGCGGCCGCGCGCCGAGGATCTGGGCGGACGGGTGGTCAACTGCTTCATCAAGTGCGAGGCGGATCGCCGCGGTACACTGCGCGGCCGCCGCCAGATCATGCTGGACGATTCCGATGTGCACCATCACCGCCATTCGAAGGCGGCGGTCGGAGGTGTGGCCGCCGCAGCGATCGGCGATCCCGCCGTGTTCGTTTCCGTCGACGCGATGCACCAGGGCCCGCAAGGCGGTGGCCCGGTGATCGCCATCGTCGACATCGGCGAGTGACGACGGCACGAGACTTGCAATTCACCTGCCGGGCCGGCCGTGAAGTGCCGACACCCGGTAAACCTGGAGAGAGTGCAATGCACAACGTTCACGCGATCGCTCGCCGCCACGTGTTGGCGGCCGTGGCCGGGCTGATGGTGCTCGCGACGGTTCCCGCCGCTGCCCAAGACAAGGTCAAGGTCGGCGTGTTTCCGGTGAGCTCGTCGCTGCCCTATTTCGTGGCGCTCGAGCGCGGCTTCTTCAAGGAGCAGAATATCGAGCCCGAGATGGTCCGGTTGATCGGCGGACCGCCCAACATCGCCGCCATGATCACCAACCAGATCGACGCCGCGGCGGTGCTGGTGACCATCGAAGGCATGAACGCCGACCTGAAGAAGCCCGGCGTGGCGATGTACATCTCGCTCAACAGTCAGAACAAGACCTATCAGATGGAGCAGTTCGTCGTGCGCAAGGGCTATCCGGCGAGTTCGCTCAAGGATCTCAAGGGCGCGAAGATCATGTCGGCGCCCGGACCGGCCAACGTGACCATGGCGAAGGCGGCTTTGGCCGCGGCGGGCCTGAAGGAAGGCGATTACACCATCGACCAGCTCGACATGGCGCAACACGTCAACGTCATGCAGGCCGGCACGTTCGACGCCGGCTACACGCTCGAGCCGAACGCTTCCACCATGCGCAAGATGGGCGTCGCGAGCACCATCGAGGCCGGCGTGATTGCGCATTACGTGCTGGGCGACCCCAATGCCAATGCGTTCGTCGGCGGCTGCGCGCTGACCAGCGACTTCATCAAAAGCCGGCCCGACGCGGCCAAGCGTTTTACCGCGGCGTGGGCGAAGGCGGTGGCGTTCATCAACGGCAATCCGCAGGAAGCGCGCAAGCACCTGCTGAAGAACACCTTCACGCCCGAGGATGTGGTCGATACAGTGCCGATGATCCGCTATTACATGGTTGGCGACCTCACCGCCAAGGACAAGGCGGACTTCCAGAAGTTCATCGACTTCTCGGTGCAGACGGGAACGCTGCCCGAAAAGGTGGACGTGACCAAATTCATGCAGACGTTCTGAGATCAGCCCCGCGAGGTTTTCACGTGCTCACGCCGGCCGCGGAGATCAGGTCGGGTGCGGGAGCCACGGGTCCGGCTCCCGCCCACGTCACCGTTCGCGGCCTGTGCAAGCGTTTCGGCGCCACCACGATCTACCACGACTTCGATCTCGACATCCCGCGCGGCAGGCTGGTCTCGGTCTTCGGCCCGAACGGGTGCGGCAAGAGCACCCTCATCAATATGATCGCCGGGCTGATCCCGCTGGACGCCGGCGAAATCCTGTTCGACGGCAAGCCGCTGAGCCAGATCAAATTCGGCTACGTGTTCCAGAACTACCGCGAGGCGCTGTTCCCTTGGCTGCGCTCGCTCGAGAACATCGAGTATCCGCTCAAGCTGATGGGCGTGCCCAAGGCGGAGCGCCGGGCGCGGGTGGAGCGGCTGGTGGCCCATCTCGGGGTGAAGATCGATCTGACCAAATATCCCTACCTGCTTTCCGGTGGCCAGCAGCAGCTCGTGTCGATCATGCGCGCGCTGGTGGTCGAGCCCGAGATCTTGTTTCTCGACGAGCCGTTCTCGGCGCTCGACTACGAGATGACGCTGTTCATGCGCGAGCAGCTGCAGCGCATCTTCATGGAAACGGGAACCACGACCGTCCTGGTCTCGCACGATCTCGAAGAGGCGGTCTACCTTGCCGACAGGGTGCTGCTGCTGTCGCGGCACCCGGCGCGGATCGCCGACTATGTCCATTATGAAACACCGCGCCCCCGCAATGACGAAACGCTGTCGCAGCCGGAGTTCGTGACCACCAAGGCGCATTGCCTGGAAATCTTCCAGCGCGAGGTGCGGCGCGCATGAAACGGTTCGATCCATATCTGCCGGTGCTCGGCGTATTGGCGCTGATCGTCCTGTGGTACGTCGCCGTTTGGGCGCAAGTGGTGGATCCGGTGCTGCTGCCGCCGCCGACCGACACCTTCCGCGCCATGTGGACAGGCATGACGCGGGGAAAGCTCGGCAGCGACTTTCTGCACACGGTGGAGCGCACCGTCTACGCCACGGTCATTGCCGCGGTGATTGCAATCCCGCTCGGCATCTTTCTCGGCGCATCGGAGCGGCTTTATCGCTCGGTGGAATTCGTGATCGATTTCTTCCGTTCGACGCCGGCCTCGGCCATGTTCCCGCTGTTCCTGGTGCTGTTCGGGGTCGGCGATCGCACCAAGATTTCGGTGGCCGCATTCGGGGCGGCGCTGGTGATCCTCTTCAACGTCGCCTACGGGGTGATGAACGCGCGCAAGACGCGCCTGCTTGCGGCCAAGGCCATGGGCGCGTCGCGCCTGCGCATCCTGACCGATGTCATGCTGCTGGAGTCGCTGCCGCAGACCTTCGTCGGCCTGCGCAACGGCGTGTCGCTGGCGCTGGTCATCGTGGTGGTGGCCGAGATGTTCATCGGCTCGACCGACGGGCTCGGCAACCGCGTGTTCGAAGCGCAGCAGCTGTTCGCCATGCCCGACATGTACGCCGCCATCTTCGCCGCCGGCGCGCTCGGCTACGGGCTCAATCTGCTGTTCCTCCTGGTCGAGCGGCGCTTCGTGCATTGGGCCGGCAAATAGAAGAGACTTTTATGGTTGACGTGAGCCTCACCCGCAGGTCCGCGCGCGAATTGGCGCGGCTCATCCGCACAGGCGACGTGAGCCCCGTCGAGGTGCTCGACGCCCATCTCGCGGTGATCGAAGCGATCAACCCGAAGCTCAATGCGATCGTCACGCTGGTCGCCGAGCGGGCGCGGGACGCCGCGCGCGCGGCGGAAACGGCGGTCGCGGACGCCGAGCCGCTCGGCGCCCTGCATGGCTTGTCGATCGCGATCAAGGACATCACGCCGACCGCGGGCATCCGCACCACCTTTGCTTCGCCGTTGTTCAAAGACTACGTGCCGGCGGAGGACGCCGAAGTCGTGCGCCGCCTCAGGGCCGCAGGTGCCATCGTCCTGGCCAAGACGAATACGCCGGAATTCGCCTGCGGCGCCAACACCAACAACGCGCTGTTCGGTCCCACCCGCAATCCGTGGAATCCGGCGCTGAGCCCGGCGGGATCGTCGGGCGGCTCGGCGGTGGCGGTCGCCACCGGCATGGTGCCGCTCGCGCAAGGCACCGATTTCGGCTGCTCCATTCGGATTCCCGCCGCGTTCTGCGGCATCGTTGGCATTCGCCCGACGCCGGGCCTCACGCCGAACGCGCCGATGCCGCTCGCCTGGGATCCGGGCCAGGTTCACGGCGCACTGGGCCGCGATGCCGAAGACGTCGCCTTCATGCTCGACAGCATGGTCGGCTTGAGCCGCCTGTCGCCGATTTCCGTCGCGCCGCCCTGGGCGAGCGCGCTCGCGGAGGTCGAGCGCTCGGTGGATGCCAAAGGCCTGCGCGTTGCTTACGTCGCCGATATAGCAGGCATCGGGGTCGAGGCGGAGATCGACACGATATGCCGGACCGCGGCACAGCGCCTGCGTGACGCCGGGGCCGAGGTGGAGGAGATCGCCTTCGACGTCTCCGACGGCCGCGCCCCCTATCAGGCCTGGCGCGGGCTGTGGATGGTCGGTCAGCAGTACGCCAACCTCAGCGAGCTCGAGCGCTTCGGACAAAATCTGCGGGGAAACGTGCAAGCCGGCCTGAAGGTGACGGCCGTCGACATCGCTGCCGCCGAGCAGAAGCGCCTCGAAGTGTTTCACCGCTTCCGCATGCTGTTCGATCGCTTCGACGTCCTGCTCACGCCCGCGGCGCCGGTGAAGCCGTTCCCCGTGGAGATGAATTTCCCCACCGAGATCAATGGCCAGAAATTCGAGAACTATATCGAGTGGATCGCGCCCGCGTTCCTGATCACGCTGGTCAGCTTGCCCGCGGGCAGCGTCCCCGCCGGCATGACGGCGGATGGCCTTCCGGTGGGCATGCAGATCGTGGCGCCCCGGTTCGAGGAGCCGTTGATCTTGCGGGTGGCCAAGCTCGTGCAGCAGTCGAGCGGTGTGGGCTGGCCGCCCGTAGCCGTTGCCGCACAATGATCCGAACTTCGGAATCGGGACATCGGCGCGCTCTGTCGTCATTCCGGGGCCGCCGATCTCGGGTCTACCCGAGATCGGCAGTCGATGCCCAAGTCGGGTAAACCCGACTTGGGTGCGTAGCGAGGGAGCCCGGAATCCATAGCCACCGCTTGTGATCATGGATTCCGGGCTCGCGCCACCGATCTC
>Ga0114129_10004126_pt1 | contig 20523 bp, 9 predicted proteins | sample RhiMetdeltSRZDD1_FD_80071 | JGI IMG/M metagenome (GOLD analysis project Ga0114129, IMG submission 80071) | Populus rhizosphere microbial communities from Tennessee, USA - Rhizosphere MetaG P. deltoides SRZDD1 (version 2) (version 2) | ecosystem: Host-associated > Plants > Roots > Rhizosphere >... | reverse complement strand
TCAACAGATTATTAAAGAGATGCGCGCGGTCCAGCAACAATACTTGCTTGAAGGTTGGCAGGGGTTATCAGAAGAAAACGAAAAACTCGAATATCGCATCGGCGATGAAGAAGATGACAATTCCAGGAAGCTCGAAGTTCCGATCAGCCTGCGCGATCAAATTTTGGGCCATATCATGCTCGAGAGTCAGACAGAGTGGACACCGGACCAGCACAGCCTTGTGGGCGCGGTCGCAACACAAGCCGCGATTGCGCTGGAAAATGCGCGTCTGGTAAGCGAAAGCCGGCATATCGCATTACGTGAACGCATGGCTGCTGAGATCAACTCAAAGATTTGGTCATCCGCAACGATTGATGGCGTCCTCCAGACCGTTGTCAAAGAACTGGGCCGTAGGCTGGATGCATCAAGCGCTACTATAGAACTCAACATTGATGATCATATAGGAGATGAAGCATGAGTAACCACACTCCTTCTCCGCAAACAAATCAGGATGAATTCTTCTCCCAGAAGCAATGGCGTGAACGCTTCCTTAATGTTGTGCTTAGAGGCTCTTGCATTCTGGGTTTCATTGCGATAGTGCTTTATCTTTTTAGCTCATCAACAACACTGTATAAAGTTTTGGCAGTGACGACCTATGGAATATTGGTACTAGTGACCTTATTGGACAAACTACAATTTCGCATCAGAGCAGGTGTTTTTCTTTTCCTTCTATATTTTGCAGGTTTCAGTTCACTCATTGATTATGGTATTGCAGAGGCCTCTATTCTCTTTCTCGGCCTTGTTGTGATGACCAGTCTGTTATTTTCTCTTCGGGCGGGAATTTACTCTGTCATTGGAGTGACAGTCTTGAGCATTGTTCTCTTTGGCTGGTCAAGCTCTACTTTCGAGGCCTCGGCAAGATTAACTGCGATTCTTTTGGTGGTTTCTACGATTATTGCAATTGGGCTGTACACCTTTCAGGAAGAATTTACGAAGACGCAGACAGCTGCCATCCAAACGTTTGACACACTTCGGAATGAACGTTTAACACTGGAACAGCGAGTAGAGGAACGAACAGCCGGATTGGCTCGAAAAACCGAGCAACTCCGCGCAACATCCTATATCGCACGCAAAACAGCTGAAGTACAGGATTTGGCTTCTCTATTAAATACAGTGGCAAGATTGGTCACCGATCAATTTGGGTTCTACCACACGAGTATCTTTCTCATCAACGAGACTGGAGATCATGCTGTGCTACAGGCCGCGTCATCTGAAGGTGGTCAACGAATGATCGAAAGAGGACACGCACTGTCTGTTGGGACGCAGGGCATTGTAGGATATGTGGCAGCTCAGAAGAAACCACGCATCGCCCTGGACGTTGGAGAGGATGCCGTTTTCTTCAACAACCCAGATCTGCCGATGACTCGCTCCGAGGTTGCTCTGCCATTGTTGATTCGAAACAAGGTTCTTGGCGTATTGGATATTCAATCTGACAGGCCGCAGGCATTCGGTACTGAAGATATTGACGTTCTTCAAACTCTTTCAGATCAGATTGCGATCGCCATCGAGAACGCTCGTTTGCTGGATGAAACCCAGGCCGCCATCATACAACTCGAGGCGCTAACCGGGATCCGCACGCGTGAAGTGTGGACCCAAAAACTTCGTGACAACAACCGGGTCTTTACTTATACTCCTCTGGGATTGCGCGCCGATAAATTGCCCCAGAACAATGAGAACGCGATCACCGCTTCAATCATCCTGCGCGGACAAAAAATTGGAAATATTTCGATTGCAAGAAAAGGTGACTCAAAATGGAGCAAACTAGATGAGAGCCTGCTGGATGAAGTAGCGAGCCAAGTTGGTCTAGCAGTTGATAATATCCGCCTTCTCGAAGAAGCGACCCAACGCGCCAAACAGGAACAGACTGTTGGCAAACTCGCGACCCGCTTTAGTCAATCATTAGACTTAGATACCCTGTTACAAACTGCCGCACGCGAACTTGGACAACTCCCCGATATCTCAGAAGTATCGGTGTTTATTGGGCAGCAAAACGAACAAGACTCTCAACCCAAACAACGCTCAAGGCGCAATACGATCTAACATGAAACAACCAAGCAAATCGCAAATTGATATTGATGGAGCAAACGAGCGCCTGGCAAAGACGTTTTATTCGAATGGGCGTTATAACCCTGTTTTGTTGGTAGTAGCCGGATTAGGGTTTGTTGTAATTTTTCTACTGACACAATTCGGTATTCTTGGAGAACCTGCTCCTCAATTACTCTATATTGGTGTTATTACATTGTTGTTTGCAGCTGCAGAGATTCCAGTTTTGGCGCTTGCCCGACAGAACAAAGGAGTTGCCGCAAATTTCTATGGCGCAGTCATTACAGGGATATTTGCCATCCTCTTAACCTTGTTCTGGCACGGAATTGCACTGGTTGCCATACTCATTGCGTTAATCACACCAGTAATGGCACTCGCAAATGGTCTGCCGCAAAAATACATTTCCCGACTTTTCCTGCTACTTATTGTCATCGTTAATGCCATTCTTTATGCCAACGTAAATTCGCCATTCGAGCGTCTTGAAAACAGCTCATCAGCCGCGATTGCTGGCATTATTTTTCTTGTTGCTACTGGCATCTTGCTATTGGGGGTCACAACCATTTCGCAAAGCAGAAATTTCCATAGTATCCAAAGTTTGCTGCTTACATCGTTTGTCATTATCGTGACGATTACAATTTTTATGACTGTTGCCTTATCCGCCGTCGGAGCATATACCACCAACCAGACTCAAACTTTTAACACACTCCAGGCCATAGCAACTCTTAAGGAAAATCAGATTGAAAACCTGTTATCCGATTTTCAAAATGACACGCGGGTACTCCTGGCAGATGCCGAATTTACTTCAAACGCGCTTGAGTCTCTCAAAGCCACCGGCGTTACTCCTGAGTCGGAAGTGAGCATCAAAAAATTAACCCGTTCGCGAATGGTGGATGTACTGGGTGGAGAGGAAGAAGCCTATAACGAAATTATGGTGCTTAACACTCAAGGAGATGTAGTTATATCCACGCTTTCTCAAAGAGAAGGAACAAGCTTTGTACAACAGCCTTTCTTCCGCGATGGCTCCTTGAAATTTTTTGTCGGGTTTTCAGATGAGCCTTCTTTTGGCATCGATAATCTGATTATTGCCACGCCCATCCTGGATGAACAGGGACAAGTTATCCAGGGTGTTCTTGTACTTCGCTCAAACGCTGTTCCTGTTAAAAGGATTATGGAGAATACTCCTGGTTTTGCTGAATCAGAGACCTATTTGGTGGACGTCAACTTTAAGCCTGTCACTAAGACGCTTACGCCAATCGAGTTTATTAACACGCAAGCAACCTCAGAGGCTGTCTTGAAAAATGTTTCTCAAGGCAAAGCCATTTATTTGAACTATGCAAGTCAACAGGTGCTCGGTTACTACGAATGGTTCCAACCGATGCAACTGGCAATGATTGCCGAAGTTCCAGTAAATTTTGTGTTGAATAACTCTTTGAAGGCACTTACGGGAAGTGCATTGCTTGCCTTGTTTGTGGCCGCGATTGCGATTGCAGCGGTTGCAGTATCTGCCCGCGCCATTGCAGACCCGATCAAAACGCTTGCGCAAACTTCAGAAAGTTTTGCTGCGGGTAAATTATCTACGCGAGCCATTGTAGATCGTGAAGACGAGATTGGCGCTCTTGCAAAGGCCTATAATCAGATGGCAAGCCAGCTTCAGGAAATCATCGGCAAACTGGAACAACGCGTTGCAGATCGCACACAAGACCTTGAAAACCAAAGTTTCAGGCTCCGTGTGGCAGCAGAAATTGCTCGAGACGCGGCCTCCTCACGAGATCTACGCGAGTTGCTAGTACGAGCTGCAGATTTGATCATCAATCGCTTTAACTTTTATCATATTGGTATTTTCTTACTCGATAGCAATAAGGAGTACGCTGTCCTCGTTGCATCCCCTACTGAGGCTGGCAGGCAGATGATCGAAAATGATCATAAGCTTCGCGTGGGAGAGGTAGGAATTGTAGGACGCGTTTCTGCCACGGGAGAGCCTCGTATCACGCTGAATACAGGAGATGACGCGGTTTTCTTCAATAATCCATACCTCCCGCAGACGCGCTCAGAAATGGCATTGCCATTAAAAGTTGAAAATAATGTTATCGGAGTGCTGGATGTACAGAGCGATCAGCCACAGGCGTTCAATGAGGAAGATATCGCAATCATGCAAGTCATGGCAGATCAGCTTGCAACAGCAATTGAGCGCACACGCCTGTTACAGGAGGTAGAAAAGAACCTGAAAGAACTTGAGGGTGCATACGGTCAATTCACACGCGACAACTGGAAAAAACTATCGAATGGCACTGCAACCGGCAATATGGGCTATCGATTTGATAATGTCCGTCTTGAGCCGATTACCAAGCTACCTGAACTCGCGGATGATGCTTTCAAAACGGGCACAACGATCAGTTCCAATGGCAGTCACATGGCAACAAACAAGGAGCAAACCGTTGCCATACCCATCAAATTGCGTGAGCAAACCATTGGTGTTGTCAGTCTAAAGCTTAAGGAAGGTTATGATAGTAATACCATCTCAATTATAGAATCGGCTGTAGAACGTCTTGCGTCAGCTATGGAAAGCGCCCGCTTGTATGAAGAAGCACGTATGCGTGCAGATCGTGAACTATCTATTTCCCGCGTAACCACAGCCATTAGTGCATCCACAGAATATGAGCAAATCCTGCAAACAACCGTCAGAGAGATTGGCAACATATTAAGTGACACAGAAGTTTCTATTCAGATTCTAGAAGAACCAGCAGGTGTTAAACGGCCCGAACGGAGAGAGCAGTAAGATGCAAAACGCTTTTCGTAAATTCTTTGCTCCTCCTGTCTTCTCTGAAGATGAAGACAAAACGCGTTCCGCCGCGATTCTAAATATCCTGGGTTGGAGCACCATGTTCATCGTGGTGACACTCCTCATTATTCGTATTGTTGAAGGCCGGGATATAAATCTGGTCGAAGTTAACTTAGCATTGACACTCATAGTGATTGCCATTGCATTCATGCTCTTCTTATCTCGACAGGGATATATCAGAACTGCGGGACTTCTTTTCGTTACGACGATTTGGATGGGACTATCTTATCTGACCTGGATTGCCGATGGCATTCGAGATGTGGCCTTTTTTGGATATTCCGTTCCCATCTTAATGGCGGGTCTTCTGCTCGGGTGGCAGGGGGCAATCAGCTTCACGATCTTAAGCATTTTCTCTGGCTGGGCACTGGCTTACGCAGAAACGTACCAGCTCTTTTTCCCTACTTTGGATGAACCGCTAAACTTTGCGCGCGATATGACTGGCGTCTTTGCATTGGTGGGCATCATCATCTATCTAACAATTTCCAACCTTCAAAATGCATTGAACAAATCCCGATCAGTAGCCCAGGAATTGTCTCTTTCCAATCAGGCACTGAATGGACTACGAGTCGATCTCGAAAAACGGGTCGAGGAAAGAACCTCTGAGTTGAAGAAACGCGCTACGCAACTGGAAGCAGTTTCCAGCGTTGCGCGAACGATTGCATCTGTCCAGGACATAGACACGCTTCTTCCGGCCATAACCCGATTGGTCAGCCAGCAATTTGGTTTTTATCACGTTGGAATCTTCCTTTTGGATCAGCAACGCAGGAATGCAGTCCTGAGCGCCGCCAACAGTCAGGGGGGGAGACAGATGCTTGGTCGCCAGCACAGTTTGCCATTGGATTCGCACAGCATTGTTGGATACGCAACCTTGCATGGTGAGCCCCGCATCGCGCTAGATGTTGGAACCGATTCCATCTATTTCAACAACCCCGACCTCCCAGATACACGCTCGGAAATGGCCATTCCTCTTCGGGTGGCTGGAGAAGTGATTGGCGCCCTCGATGTGCAAAGCACGGAAACAAACGCGTTCTCTCAGGAAGATATTAACGTACTCACCACGCTGGCAGACCAGGTCGCGATTGCCATTGAAAACGCCCGTTTGTTCGGGGAAGCCAAAAAGGCCCTAGGGGAATCCCAAACCATGTTTGAGAAATACACGCAACAGGAATGGAGCAATTTCGCGCGACAAGTGAAACCAAACGGATTCGTCTTTGATGGAAAACAAATCCTTCCCTTGGATAACAATCCGAGGCGTGAACCCATCAAGGCCGTGATTCAAACTGGGAGCCTCTCCCTCGAAAAAGCATCGGCAACGATCGCTATCCCCATCAAACTTCGTGGTCAGACGGTTGGCGTGCTGGATGTGCGCTCCAAAAAGGGGCAGCGGCACTGGAAGCCAGATGAGATCGCCATGCTCGAGGCCGCTGCGGAACGTGCTGCTCTAGCTCTGGAAAATGCCCGTCTGGTCGAAAGCGCTCAACGGCGCGCTGCCCGAGAACGCGCGATCGGAGATATCTCCACCCGTATCGGCGCAGTGGGTAATTTAGAGTCTATTCTTCAGACGGCCGTCGAAGAACTGGGACGTAAGATTGGCGGCGCGACTGAGGTTACTCTTGAAATCGGTAGCGATGATGGAGAGAATAACAGGTAATGCCATGTTGAAACAAGTCGGCACTTTTTTTAAAGCCCCCTTCTTTCCCGATGATGAGGACAAAACCCGCAAAGCGAGATATGCCAACGCAATTGCCATATTGTTTCTAGCAGTGATCATTCTTTATGAAACTGTCCTACGATTTTATTTGCACTATGCCAAGTTTTCACTTATAGATCTAATCTTGCTTGGAATCGCAGCCATTTTCGGCACAGGTCTGGTCTTGTTAAGAAGAGGGTTTGTCAGATTCACCTCCATTTCACTTGTTGTGATTATCTGGATGGCATCAAACAGCATCGCAGCCAGCGGTTTTGGTGTAAAAGATGCTTCTTTTATTCTGAACTTTGCCATCATCTTGATAGCTGGATTATTATTGGGCTGGCAGGCATCGCTCTTTATTACTGTCATTAGTATCTTTTCAGGGTGGGGGTTAGCAGTTGCAGAAGAGAGGGGGTTAATCAGCGTTACTCCTTATCCTGTGACATCATTTGCACGCGACGTGGATTTCATCTTTGTCATCAATGCCACCATTATTTATCTGCTTATTAATGGATTGGAGAATGCACTGAGAAAGTCCAGAGTAAACTTTGATGAACTGGAAACAGCAAACATCAACCTCAGTTTCACGCAGACTGAACTAAAAAACCGCTCTGAAGAATTGCTGGTTGCAAACAAACAACTAGAAAATAGCACGAAAAAACTCCGCGCGGTTGCGGAGGTGACCAGCACAGCCGCGTCGTTAAGGAATTTTGAAAATCTCATTTCATTGACGACAAATATTATCAGCGATGAACTGGGATATTACCATGTCGCTATCTTTTTGCTGGATGAACAAAGGCAATATGCAATTCTGCGCTCTGCCAACACAGATGGCGGCTTAAGAATGTTGGCGCGCGGTTTCAAGGTACCGGTAGGTCAATTGGGCATTGTCAGTTCTGTGGCACAAACAGCTCAGCCACGTATTGCCCTGAACACAGGCGAAAACAAAGTACTTTTTAACAATCCCGACCTTGCAGGAACCCAATCGGAACTTGCATTACCCCTCAAATCGGGGGATGAGATCATGGGAGTATTGGACATTCAATCGACTGAACCGAACGACTTTAGTGAAGACGACGTTTCAATCTTATCCATCCTTGCAGATCAAGTCGCTATTGCTCTTCAAAACGCGTTGCTGTTTGATGAATCGCAAAGAGCTTTACGTGAAGCAAACGTTGAGTCGTTGCAGGCCTCTAGTAGAGCCTGGAAGGACTATGGAGAAATGATTGAGACAAAGGGTTATCGGTATGATGGCATCAAATCTGAGCCTCTGAAAGATGCGCGATCTTCAAAAGGTGAAAATGAGGCTTTGTTGATCCCGGTTCAGTTACGCGGACAAACCATTGGTCGCTTAAAGTTAAGCGCTGCCGATCCCTCCCGTCAATGGACAGATGACGAGCTGATCATGGTCTCAGCAACCGCTGAACGGGTTGCGCTGGCCCTTGAGGGCGCGCGTCTGCTTGAGGAAGCTCAAAAACGCGCAACCAGAGAAGCCTTTCTTTCTGAGATTGCATCAAAATTAGGCACCTCATTCCAGTTGGATTCCATCCTGCGCGACACAGTGCAGGAACTGGGACAAACGCTGAAAAATTCTACAGTCTCCTTCCAACTGGTAAATCCCTTGTCCAATATTGCAGAATCTTTGGAAGGCCAGGGTAATCAAAATGAGTAATCAGTCTCTCCGTTTTTCCGAAAGAAAACCTGACAAGCCCAAATCGTCCCGCCTTGTGCAGCTACTGACTGGGATTGGCAAGCTCACTTATCCGCAAAAATTCGTATTTATTGCGCTAATTTTTGCTTTGCCGTTAATTGCCTTCCTGCCGCTTGTCTTTGAGCAATCCACATACATTGATCGGTATGGGTATAAGGAGGCACAGGGAACCATTTATTTGCGGGGCCTTTGGCAATTGACAAACAGCCTGCAAACGCTTCAGTACACCAGCGGCGAATATTCTAATGGCATAGGCTCATTCACAGCTGTGGATGAAGCTCGCGCCGATACCGAAGCCGACTTTCAAGTGCTTGAAACTGTTCATCAGCAATATGGCAGTTCACTGGCGCTTGACTTTGATATCAACGAACCAAAAGTTCAATTGCAGGACTTGAAGGCTAACCTTCAGGATAATCCCAAGCCGGAGAATGTCGCCGATTTAATTTCTAGCATTGGCCAGTTGAAGAAAGAAGTCGGAGACGCATCCTACCTTATCCTTGATCCTGACTTGGACACATACTATATGATGGATACGGTCCTTCTCAAGATGCCCGAAAATCAAGCCCTGCTGTTTCAAATGTTACTAATAACAGATGATGTAATAGACAATCAGGCTTCAACACCTGAAAGGGAAGCGCAGCTCGTTGTTTTGATCGGCCGTCTGGAAACCAATCTTAACGTTCTGGATCACAACATTCAAACGGCATTACAAAATAACACCTCAGGGACTATGCAACCGCTGGTAGATGCGCCCCGGCAAAACTATATCAACTCATCCCTGTCATTTGCGAACCTCATAAAAACCAATCTACTTGGAAACCAGCTGACACAGGTCAGTGCTGAGACCCTCGACTCTTCTTACTTTGAGGCACGCCAGGCCGCTGACGCTTTTTACGAGAGTGCATCACGGGCGCTTGAAACCGGCATACACACTCGCATTACGAACTTGAGCGTCCGCCTCTACACTGTAGCAATCATCGCTATATTGAGCGTTTTGGTTGCGTTCGTAATTGGTTTGCTTACCATGCGCGCAATCAGCGGCCCGCTGGTACAGTTGATTTCGGCAACAGAGCGTTTGGCTGCTGGTGAAATGACCGCGCGCGTTCCGATTGCAAGAAACGACGAAGTAGGGCAGGTTGCCCATTCCTTTAACCTAATGGCGCAGGAATTACAAGTAGATCGAAGCGCAATTGAAGCACGCACCCGCGATCTTGAAATTGCCCAACAACAAAGTGAGCGCCGCGCAACGCAACTACAAGCCATAGCTGAACTCTCGGAAACCATCGCACAATTGCAGGAGTTGAACCAGATCGTCCCCACTGCGACAAGCCTCATTAGCGAGCGCTTCGGCTTTTATCATGTTGGCATCTTCCTTATGGATCAAAACCGAGATTACGCGATCCTGCAAGCTGCGAACAGTGAAGGCGGAAAACGGATGCTCGAACGCAGGCATCGACTTAGATTGGGCACAGGCGTGGTGGGTTTTGCCGCGCAAACTGGACAACCCCGCATCGCCTTGGACGTTGGGACCGATGCCGTTTTCTTTGACAACCCTGATCTCCCAAATACTCGCTCCGAAGTTGCCCTGCCTCTGAAAGTAGGAGGCGAAACCATTGGCGTGTTGGATGTTCAGAGTACAGAGGTGGGTGCTTTCACAAATGAAGATCTTCAAGTTCTAACAGCGCTCGCCAATCAGGTGTCCATCGCGCTTGAAAATGCCCGTCTGTTAACCGAAACACGCGCGGCACTCGCGCAAGTGCAGGAAGTTTTTAACGAATACACAAGGCTAGAATGGAGTCGGACCATTTTACAGACAGAACAGCCAGGGTTCCGCTATCAAACAGGACGCATAGAAATGCTGGAGAAGGAATTGCAAGGTTCTGAGGTTGTCTCAGCAGTCCAAAGTGGTGAAGTGAGGTCAAACCAAACCAATGGGTCAAAAGAGAAACGTGCTGCTGTAGCGGTCCCCGTCAAACTGAGAGGCGAAGTCATCGGCATTCTGCACATCGAATCGCATGATCCACTTAAACAATGGCAGGCTGATGAGGTCAGTCTTGTGCAGGCGGTCGCAGAACGTGCAGCGTTCGCAATGGAAAACGCACGTTTGTTCCAGGACGCGCGGCGGCGTGCTGCCAAGGAACGTTTGATTTCAGAAGCCACTGCTCGTATCAGTGGTGCGCTTAACATCGAAAATATTCTGCAATCGACAGCAGAGGAATTGGAACGCGTTCTGGGTGGCTCTGAAATCTTAATTCAATTCCAGAGTAGGGAGCAATCGTGATTTCGGATCAAAATTTACTCCCCTCTGCATCACCACAGCAACGACGCAACACCTGGTGGTTGTGGATAACTATTCTTACTGCACTCCTGTTTACAGGCTTAGAATTAATTTCGCTTTGGAATACCAGTCGGAACCAATTCTGGGCTGCCCTGCCAATTATTGTTGCAGCGCCTCTTTGCTTTTGGCTAATAAGGATAGGACGGCAGGTTACAGGCGGCATCCTATTTATCGTCTCAATTGCCCTTCAATCCATCCTTATTCCATTGGTACAAAGTGGACTGGGCGTTCCGAACGCAATCATATCGTTAGTATTGATCTCTGGCATTTGTCTGACAACATTACCACGGAGATATGTTGGGCGTGTTTTTATAATTAGTCTGATCGTTTCAATTGCATCAATCTTCATTGATTCATTTGGAAACTCCAGCCGCCTGATGGCGGGCTTTGGGGAAGACCGCTGGATTTTCTCGTTCCTGGTGCTGGCGATGTTTGCAATCTTCTTTGCCAGAGAATTACTACTACTGGATCTTCGTACAAAAATCGTAACCGGCATTATTGGAACAGGTGCAATAGTATTGTCTGTACTGGTTGCCTTCGCACTTTACCAGACCCAACAAATTACAAGTGCCCTTTCCCAGCGACTCGATACGAGTGTGAATCAGCTCGCAGAGGAACAATTAATCAATACGGCGTTTACACAGGCCAATCAGGCAAATCAAGCCTTCGAAAACATAACGGAAGAAGTCGTTGGCCTATCCCAACATTGGGTTTCATTGGAGGGCCACAAAGCAGTTCTCAGTCAAGGCTCATATTGGGATGCCAGTGCCAGTATCGCACAACTCAATGGAGGTCAATATGGCAATTCTGCCACTGACACATCTTCAGTATTTGTTCCCATTCGGGTAAAAGTGGATAACTCGGTCATCGCGGACCTGAACACCTCAGCTTATCTGGACTTTTATGTTCCCGAACTTTTGGAATCACACCCATCCTTGCTTGCAATGTATGCCATCGATACAAGAGGGGTCACCCGCTATTATCCTAATATCAATCTGGCATCCCTCCTTCCCCCAGATTTTGATGCCACCAAACGACCTTATTTCTTGATTTCATCCCCCTTATACAATCCTCAGCGTGGGCCGCGTTGGACGATTCCTTATATTGATGCGACGGGTGGCGGGCTTGTTGTAACCGTTGCCTCCCCAGTTTATGAAAACAATCGATTCATCGGCGTCGTAGCCGCCGACATGAAATTGGGTGATATCACCAAACAGATTGGTTTGCTCAAAATTGGGAAAACAGGATACACATTCATGATTGACGATGCAGGGCGTATTCTTTCCATGCCGCAAGCCGGATTTGATATGTTTGGCATCCGCCCGGAGGATATGAATAGTGAGGAGTTCTTCAAACAAACCATCCTGGGAGCGGGCACTGACCAGCTCCAGGCCGTGACAAGACGCATGACCTCAGGCGGAAATGGTCTTCTTACTGTTGATGTCAATGGTATTGAAACATATATTTCCTTCTTTCCGATACGGACTAATGGATATAGCATTGCATTGGTTGTCCCGGCTTCAGAATTACAAGGTGCAATCATTTCAGCACGCAACCAAACCCAACAACAGCTCCGGTCCGCAGCACAAGTAGCAGCAATTCTCTTGATTATTCTGCTGGTAGTCTCAGTTGCAATAAGTTTGGGGCTGGGCAGAATCATTGCAGCCCCTATACAACGCCTTACACAGGTTGCAAGTCAGATTTCAGCAGGAGATCTGAACATCCAGGCAACCGCTACAACCAGCGATGAGATTGGCACCTTGGCACATTCGTTCAATACGATGACCTCACGTCTTCGAGAAACACTTGATGGATTGGAACAAATGGTGGGGCAGCGCACCACCGAACTTTCCTTGGCCAATGAAAGAAATGAACGACGTGCAAAGCAATTTGAATCGATTGCTCACATTGCACGTACCATCAGTTCTACACGCGATCTTAATGTTTTGCTTTCACAAATTACTACCGCGATTAACCGTGAGTTTGGTTTTTATCATGTTGGAATTTTCCTTTTGGATGCGTCGAAGCAGTACGCAATTCTCAGTGCAGCAAACAGTGAAGGCGGGCAAAGAATGCTGGAAAGAGGTCACAGACTAAAAGTGGCTGAGACGGGCCTGGTCGGATATGTAACTGGAACAGGTAAACCTCGCATCGCACTGGACACCGGAGCAGATGCCATCTTTTTCGACAATCCAGACCTGCCTCAGACTCGCTCTGAACTTACCCTCCCATTACACGTAGGAGAAGAAATCATCGGCGCGCTTGACGTTCAAAGCACTGAACCAAATGCCTTTTTTCCAGAGGACATTAATATACTCTCCACCCTTGCAGACCAGGTGAGCATCGCCATTCAAAATGCGCAGCAATTCGAACAGACACGTCAGGCATTGAGCGAATCAGAACTTCTCTCACGGCAATTCATCCAAAGTGGCTGGCAGCAATTCACGAAACACAGGAATCTCATTGGAATTCGCCACACCGGTACCCGGGCATCTTTGCTATACAAGAAAAACGGTAAAGATGAAGGCCAATCTGATGGATCACCGTCCAAAATCAAAGGACGTGGTACATCTTTATCACTGCCCATCAAATTGCGTGGCGAAGTGATTGGCTCGGTAGATATCCATGCACCGGATAACCGTCCCTGGGATCAGGATGAGCTGGATATTGTTACAGCCATTATCGAGCGTGCCGCGATCGCGATGGAAAACGCGCGTTTACTGACAGAAAGTCAAAAGCGCGCCGCCAAGGAACGCACGATTGGTGAGATTTCATCGAAGATCAGTGTGCAGAGCGATATTAATGAACTCCTAAAAACGGCTGCACAGGAATTAGGCCGCACCTTGCCAGGTGCAGAAATCGCGATCCAATTCAATAAGGGTACAGAATGATCCGGAGATTGTTCAGCCCGCCCACGTTTGAACAGGAGGGAAAGAATTTCCGCGCAAAATTTATCAATGGATTCGCGTGGACTGTCATCTTATTGCTGTTGCTTGTCCTGATACCCCAACTCGGACACCCAAATTTTTTTACCATTGCTGTTTTCTCAGGCTTGATTGCAGTCATGGCGATTGCACTTTACTTACTTCATAGGGGGAAGGTAGAGGCGAGTGGAATCATGATCGTTGTACTTGGCTGGCTCGGGGTTAGCGTACAAGCCTATGCGGCAGATGGTGTCAAAGATGTTATTGTCGTTGCCTTCCTGGCACTGGGCTTGCTGGCAAGTATCATTGTAACCTGGCGCGCAGGTGGCATTGTTATCCTGAGTGGTATTGGTATGATCTGGGCCCTTGCACTATTACAAGTCAACGGAGTTTTCACACCCAGCTCACAAAATCCAATTGCATTTGCCCGTGATCTTTCATTTGTTTTCATCGCAGTGACTGTGCTGGTCTATTTTAGTACTACGAGTATGCAAAACGCAATTCGCCGGGCTATGACAAGTGAGCAAGAGTTGGCGCAATCAAATCAGAATTTGCATGAATTTAATCAAAGTCTCGAGGATCGCATTTCGAGTCGTACTGCTGAGTTGGAGATGGCAAACCAGCGTAATGAGCGACGGGCCCGGCAGTTCGAAGCGATCGCGCAAGTGGCACACGCCACCACTTCCATTCAGGATGAAGACACGCTCCTGTTTCGACTTGCACTGGTGATCAGTGAGCAATTCGGTTTCTATCATGTCGGCATCTTCCTTTTAGATGATCAACGTGAAAATGCTGTCTTGCGCGCATCGAACAGCGAAGGTGGGAGAAGGATGCTGGCACGCAGGCATAGTCTCAAAGTTGGTCAGATAGGAATTGTTGGCCACGTTGCCTCTTCAGGAAATCCACGCATCGCCCTGGACGTGGAGGCGGACGCAGCTTTCAAAGACAACCCTGATCTCCCTGAGACCCGTTCTGAACTGGCTCTGCCCCTCAAAGATGTGGGGCAAATCATTGGTGTGTTGGATGTGCAAAGTACAGAATCGAATGCGTTCCTGCCTGAAGATACAGAGACCCTCTACACGCTTGCAGATCAGGTCGCGATTGCCATTCAAAATGCGCGCTCCCATGAAGCAACTCACAGATTGCTTGAAGAAGCACAACGTACATCTGAGTCTTATCTGAAAGAAGCTTGGCGACTGTTACAGACACAGGAAAAAAGGATTGGCTACCTCATTTCAGACAACACTCTAAAACCACTTGAAAAATTTATTGATCATCCATATATCAATAGGGTGATCTCGCAAGGAGAACCATTGGTCCAGAATGGAGAAACCGGCACTCTTGCCGTTCCCATCCATTTGCGAGGAGAGGTGGTAGGTGTTTTGGATATCCGTGTGCCTACGGGGCATGACTGGGACCCAGATGAAGTGGATATCGCCAAGGCTGTTGCTGACCGTTTATCGCTCGCATTGGAGTCAGCAATACTCCTGCGAACAACACAACGACGCGCAGAGATCGAGCGTCTCACAGCCGATATTTCTGGCAAGATCGGCGCATCTGTTAATATGCGCAACGTTTTACAGACCGCGGTCGAAGAACTGGGTCGAGTCTTGCCAGGCTCAGAAGTGGTTATCCAGTTCCAAAGCGGGAAGGAGAATGGTTCCAAGTAACCAGAGTATATGATTATGTTGAATTCACTATCAAAATACTTCGCTGCTCCAGTCTTCGCCGAGGACGAGGAAAAAACACGTTCTGCCTGGTATCTCAATGTAATTGTTTTGAGTAACATCCCGATTCTGTTACTCTTCATCATTGTACGGACTGTTGGCGGCGCCGAACCTCTTGGTATTGATAATTTAATACTGGCCGCGATCATTACTATCCTTACTGCCGTTTGGTTTTTGATGAAAGCGGGACGAGTACGTCTTGCTGCGTACCTGCACGTTTCCACAATCTGGCTCGCAAGCACGATGATTGCCCTGAGCGGGAGTGGTATCCGAGGGACTGCATTCACCAGCTATTTTGTTGTTATGCTGATGGCAGGCTTGTTACTGGGATGGAAACCTGCTATCGGATTTACCATTCTCAGCGTAGTTGCTGGATTCGGACTGGCATACGCAGAAAATATTGGAATCATTAATTACGTTCCCGGTCCCGCCTTGGGTGTGGCGATCGAAGGCACAGTATTAGTCCTTTTCGGCGCAATATTCCTGTACCTGATCATCAGCAGCCTTCAAGGTGCGGTAAAGAGATCGAATACAAATGCAGGCGAACTACGAGCAAGCAATCAGCAACTGACTGAGCTTCGTGATGAGTTGGAGCTACGTGTAGAAGACCGTACTCGTGAACTCGCCCGTCGCAACCAGGAACTGGATCAAGCCAATTCACAAATACAGCGCCGAGCCACGCAATTCGAAGCACTGGCTCAGGTCACACGAGCCATTACTTCGATTCGAGATCTTCAGGAATTATTGCCTCACATCGCGACTGTGATCAGTGATCACTTTGGTTTTTACCATGTTGGCATCTTCCTTTTGGATGATGCCAACAAATTCGCTGTATTAAGCGCTGCAAACAGTGAAGGTGGGAAACAAATGCTGGAACGCAGACACCGATTACGCGTGGGTGAGCAGGGTATTGTAGGTAATGTAACGTTGACAGGCACTCCACGTATTGCCATGGATGTAGGTGTGGATGCCGTCTTTTTCGACAATCCTGAGCTCCCTGACACACACTCTGAAATGGCCTTGCCGCTAAAAAGCGGAAAACTTATTGTTGGCGCATTAGATGTACAAAGCACAGAAAGAGGTGCTTTTACACAGGAAGATATCCAGATGCTTGGTTTGCTTGCCGATCAAGTGAGTTTAGCCATCGAAAACGCTCGCCTGTTTGATGAAACACGCCGGGCACTCTCAGAAGCAGAATCGATCAGTCACCAATTAACGCGTGAGGCATGGGCACGTATGCCTGTGGAAAACAAGTTGCTTGGTTACCGCTATAGTATCGCTGGATCGTCCCCCCTCAATGGGCCGCTGGATTTAACGGAATTGAATAAAAGTAAGAGTAAGGGCAATCAAAAGGAATCCAGTCAGGTTGTAGTGCCGATCGAGTTGCGCGGTGAAACGATTGGCACGCTGGTCGTTCAATCCCCATCAACAGCTGCGTTGAACCAGGATCAAATCGATCTTATCAAGGCAGTTGCTGAACGGGTGGCACTTTCTGCTGAAAATGCTCGTCTTTTCGAAGAAACAACTCGACGCGCAGAACGCGAACGATTGGTGTCAGATATTACCGGCAAGATACGAAGTGTGAACGATCCACAATCTATGATTCAAACAGCAATGGAAGAATTGCGCAAAGCCTTGGGCGCCAGCAAAGTGGAAGTGATACCACAGGCAGTGAAGGGTGCCGAATAATTTTCAATGGATAAAACGAGAGGTAATATGGCATTTACAATTGCAATGTCAAATGAAAAGGGTGGGGTTGCAAAAACAACCTCTACATTATCTTTAGGCGCGGCGCTGGCTGAACTGGATCATCGCGTTTTGCTGATTGATCTTGATCCACAGGCGAACTTGAGTCTTGCCTTGGGTCTTGAAGCTGGAGAAGTGGAATTCAACTCTGCAAGTGTATTGATCGAAAATGTTGCACTCAAAACCGCTATTCGCCGGACCGAGGTGAAGAATCTGGATCTTGTCCCCTCCAACTCGCGTATTGAGACCGCAGAACAATTCCTGCCAATGCGAAGCCATTATATGGCGACGCTCCGCACCGCCCTGCAAGCTGCTCCTCTTCCTTATCAATATATCCTGCTTGACTGCCCTCCTGCTTTAGGAGCAATCACACTCAATGCTCTTTCCGCGGCAGACCTGCTCATTATCCCAACCCAGGCGGAATACTTTTCTGCATATGCTCTGAGAAACATGATGGGCACCATTCGCCGCGTTAGACAGGAAAGCAATCCAAATCTTGCTTACCGAATCCTTGTCACATTGCTTGACCGCCGAAACCGTACCCATCGTAATATCTTCGAACAATTACAGGCTACATTTGGGCAGGGCGTTTTCACGACCGTGATCGAAATTGATACAAAACTTCGCGAGAGCCCGATTGCAGGCGTACCTATTACACAATATAAGCCTACAAGCCGCGGCTCACAACAGTATCGTGTCCTTGCTCAGGAGTTAATTGAATATGCCAAAGAAGAAGCCAATCGACAAGCGGCTTAAGAATTTATTTGAAGACGTAAAACCTGAACAAGCTCCCGCGGAATTAAAGCCCGCGTCACATAAACGCGCCTCGGAACAGAAACCTCCTCAGCCCACTGAGATCAATTCGGTTACAAGATCCTGGCAGGCTGTTGATGTGATAAGTCAGGTTGCACAGCAGGAATCAGTTATGTCGCTGGCATTCCAGGCCGGACAAAATTCCTGGGCGACCTTACAAGTATTGGATGAATCAGAGCAACGCACATGGAGTCAGGATGAACAATTACTTGTAAAGCAGGTAGCGGATCAGCTTTCCTTAGCGCTTGAAAATGCAAGGTTATTCCAGGAAACTCAAACTCGTGCAGAAGAGCTAAGCGTGCTCAATGAGATGGGTCGTGAGCTTTCCACGAAACTGGAGGCTACGGCAATCGCCGAGGTTGTGTATCGTTACACCAGCCGCTTGATGGACACTAGTAATTTTTTCTTTGCCCTCTACGATCAGAAAAATGAAGAAAAAAGTTTTCCTTTAGTTTTTGAAGAGGGCCAGCGCGTTCAACTGTCACCCAGTAAATTAGGAAACCGTGGTTTTTCAGATTACATCATTCGCAACAAAAAAGTGGTATTTGCGCCAAATGATGTACTGAAGCACATGGAGTTGCTTGGGATTGAATTCGTTGCGCTGAATGAGGATGAGACTCCTTCTCAATCCTGGCTGGGCGTGCCACTCATGATTGGTGAACGTGTCCTTGGGCTAATCTCAGTGCAAAGTGTTCAGAAGCCAAATCTTTACAATGAACACAATCGCGATATTTTAACAACCATCGCCAGTCAGGCTGCCATCGCTATTGAAAATGCACGACTCTTCCGAGAGGCTCAACGTCGCGCTCAGGAGACCACTATTCTTGCAGAGGTCGGGCGGGAGATCTCAGTTACATTGGATCTGGAAACGGTACTTGCCAAAATTGCAACATACGCAAGAGACTTGTTTCAAGCAGAAAGCAGCGCCGTATATCTACCAGCACCAGAGGGTATCGATTGGCGCGCGATCTCAGTAATCGGTGCAGATGCAGAAGAGATCAAGAACGATGCAATTCACACCGGCGAGGGCATTCTCGGGAAGATCATTTTGCAAAAAGCGGGTCAGACGGTAAATGATGCCAACAACCAACCCGAAGCACTTACTATCCAGGGAACCGTCGAGAGACCCTTTGAGCATATCATGGGAGTCCCTATCTTATCTGTGGATAAGGTATCTGGTCTTATGGCTGTTTGGCGCACAGGTCAGGGCAACGAATTTACTCCGGCAGAATTGGAATTCTTAACTAGTCTGGCTCGTCAAGCAGCAATTGCCATCCAAAACGCCAGCCTGTTCCAGGAAACCCAAAAATCGGAGTCTGAACTGCGCGCGCTATTTGCATCTATGAATGATGTAATTATCGTGTACGACAAGGATGGTCGCTATGTTCGAATTGCTCCAACCAATCCGTCTCTGCTGATACGGCCTCCTGATGAAATGATAGGCAAGTATATAAAGGAGATTTTACCGCCAGAATTGCACAACCAATTTATGGAGGCAATTCATCAGGCATTGAGCAGCAATGAGATCATAAGAATTGAATATCCCCTCAATATTGCCGGAAACAACTTATGGTTCGACGCAAACATTTCGAAATTAAGTGAAGCGCAGGTGTTCTGGGTCGCGCGTGATATTACAGACCGCAAATTTAATGAGCTTACACAAATTGCTATCACGCAAATCTCTGAAAGCGTGCTTTCATCCAAAACGATGGATGAATTATTTCAATCCATTCATGAGGCGGTTAAGCCACTCCTGCCCGTGAATAATCTCTATGTTGCACAACATGATCCTAATACCAATTTGATCACCTTCCCCTATCATTCAGATGAAATTGATGAAGATTGGTCTCCGCGAAAACTTGGCAGAGGGCTTACAAGCTATGTGATTCGCACAGGTAAGCCATTACGCACCACTCCAGAAATTTTTGCGGATCTGGAAGCTGCCGGTGAAGTAGTTAACGATGGCGTCAGAAACGTAGATTGGCTTGGTGTACCACTGCGATCAAAACAAGTCGTTTCAGGTGTTATCGCTATCCAGTCTTATGATCATAGAACCCGTATTACGGAACAACATAAAGAGATTCTTTCCATCATCGCGACGCAAGTTGCATCTGCTGTTGAACGCTTCCTTGCAGAGCGTGAGATCCAAAAATTCAAACTTGGTATCGACCGTTCCGATAACGCTGTTTTTATTACAGACCTGGAAGGCGTCATTCAGTATGCCAACCCTGCTTTTGAAAAAGTTTATGGTTTTTCACCTGAAGAAGCAATCGGAAAGACTCCGCGCATTATCAAATCAGGTCTTATGCCTGATGAACAATACAAACAGTTCTGGGAGACTTTACTTTCGGGCGGAACGGTTTCAGAAGAAATTACAAACAAGACGAAGGATGGCAGCCTGATTCCCATTGCAGGAACGAATAGTCCTATTCTTGATGAGAGCGGAAAAGCGATCGGCTTTCTGGCCGTCCATCAAGATATTACCGAGCGAAAATTATCGGAAGAGATTTTGAAACGGCGCAACGATTATCTTGCCGCCTCCTCAGAAATTGGACGCCTGGTTACATCCACTCTTGACCTCAACACGATCTTTACCCGGACCGTCAACCTGATCAGCGAAAGATTCGGCTTTTACTACGCCGCGATCTATATC
>Ga0114129_10004124_pt1 | contig 20529 bp, 21 predicted proteins | sample RhiMetdeltSRZDD1_FD_80071 | JGI IMG/M metagenome (GOLD analysis project Ga0114129, IMG submission 80071) | Populus rhizosphere microbial communities from Tennessee, USA - Rhizosphere MetaG P. deltoides SRZDD1 (version 2) (version 2) | ecosystem: Host-associated > Plants > Roots > Rhizosphere >... | reverse complement strand
TCTGGATGCGACTGAACGCGCTAGGGGCACGGTCATGTGTATTGCCATCGATCCAGGGGGAGCATCCCAGAGTCCGAGTCGCGAGTTCATGGCGCGCCTCTCGCGCGAGCTTCCGGTGCGTCGAGCTGCCGAGTGCGATGCGCGCCCGAAGGGAGCGGTTGAAGCGATGACGCTCCGTCCAGCCATCATCGTGACGGCTGGACCCATGGAGTGGATTGCGGCCGACGAAGCATGGGTGAGGGTGTCCTACTTCCGCAGCGCCGCCTTGTCCGCACTCCGCAGATACCGCGTCGTGCGGGAGCGCGAGGGCTGGGTATCGCTGGGGCCGATTCTGCTCGACGGTCCTGCGTAGCTGTGTGAGTACTCAATGAAGAAGCGGCCTGCTCTCCCGACAGCGCTCGTGTCCTTGTGCCTGCTCTCGGTGCTCAGTGCCCTGCTGTACGCTCAGAATAGGTCAGCGCCGGTACCAGACAACGAACTGCTTCGCACGGTCGCGTCTTTGGACCGCGACGTCTTCGATGCCTACAATTCCTGTGACCTCGAAAAGTTCGGTGCGTTCTTCACAGAGGATCTGGAGTTCTACCACGATCAAACCGGGCTCACTCGTTCGCGCCAGAGCTTGCTCGAAGCGGTCAGGAACAACATTTGCGGCAAGGTGCGCCGAGAGCTCGTCCCAGGGACGCTCGAGGTGTATCCGATGCATGGCTACGGTGCGGTCGAGATTGGTGTTCATCGCTTCCATCATCCAGGGCGGGAGAAGACGGAGCCTGTCGGCGAGGCGAAGTTTGTGCACCTTTGGCAATACGCAGATGGTGTTTGGAGGATCACCCGAGTCATCAGCTTCGACCACCACGCTCTCGGGAAGTAAGCGTCATGAGGTTGCCCCAACCTGTGCCGGAGCTCCCGGTCAGTGATGTCCAGGCCGCAGGCAAGTCCTATGCCCGGCAGATGGGCTTTACCGTTGATTGGGCGTACGAGGACTCGTTTGCGGGTATTTCGAGAGACGACGCGCGAGTGTTCCTTCGACGAAGGACTCCGCAAGAGGCCAATGAGCGCTATAGCGTCCTCGTCTGGCTGAACATGGACTCCTCAGCGGAGGTCGATCAGCTGTATGCAGAGTGGAAGGAACGCGACGTACTCATTCTCGAGGAACTCCGGACCTCTCCCTACAACCTTCGCGAGTTTACTGCGCAGGACCCCGACGGTAACAGGTTTCGGGTGTTCTACGACATGGGAAAAGATGGCACCCGAGCGTTGGAGCCGTCGAACAACGCGTTAAGCTGACGAATGGGCTCGCCTCAGAGTGAGGAGGGGTGTCATGAATCGAAAGGAAAGTAGATCGTCCGCCGTCGTCGATGAGACCGACCGCGCAAGGCCACACGGCATCGTCAGCGTGCACGGCGTCCGATATCAAGTGAAGGATGTCGCGCGGGCTGTGACCTTCTACACGGAACACCTGGGATTCAACTTGGAACATCAGCAACTCCCCGCCTTTGCCAGCGTTTCGCTCGGACCGTTCATGCTGCTGCTCAGTGGCCCAGGGGCATCGGGGTCTCGTCCGCTACCTGGTGGGAAGCCCCAGGAGCCGGGTGGATGGAATCGAGTGGTTCTTCGCGTGACCGATCTTCCGGCGCAGATCGAGGCGCTGAAGAAGCTCGGGGTGAGTTTTCGCAATCAGATGGAAGTCGGTCCGGGCGGCCGACAAGTCCAGGTGGAAGATCCCGACGGGAATCCGATCGAGCTCTTCGAGCCGGCTCGATAACGTGGCCGTTTGAGCCTCCTAGGGCTGCGGGCTCGACGCGCGCAGGGGGGACCGATAGACTGTCCGTCGCATGGCCCTCGAGTGCGGCTTCAAGAAACGGCACGGCCGGCAGTTCTGCGTCACCGACTGCCCTGCGAGCGCTCCTGGCGGAGTCTTCGAGTACGTGCGGATCGAGCACGCCGGGGACCTGCCCGCGCCCGACCCGCGCACGATCGACGTAGCCGTGCTGGACATGAACCACGGCTGGCCCAACCTCGGACACGACTCGCTGGTGCACGCCGTGATGGACGCGGCTTGCGAGGTAACGCCCGAGCTCGAGACGGCCGGCCTGCGCGTGCGGGCGCTCTCCTTCGACGTTCGCCGTAACGGGCTGCTGCCGGAGGCGCCGGGTGCTCGCTTCACGCTCTACCTGGGCACCGGCGGTCCGGGTCATCTCGACCCGCACGCCAACGACGGTTTGCGCGCCGAGTCGCAGGGCATCCGCGAGAACCCGTCGTGGGAGGAGCCGACGTTCCGCCTGTTTGATGCGATTCGCAGCCATCCAGAAGCGGCGCTGCTCGCCGTGTGCCACACGTTCGGCGTGATGTGCCGCTGGTCGGGCGCCGCCACGCCGGTGCTGCGCAGTCCGGAGAAGGGCAAGTGCAGCGGTGTGCTCGAGAACATCCTGGCGCTGCCGGCGGCCGAGCACCCCTGGTTCCGCCGCTTTGCGGAGCTCCTGGGACCGAGCGCGCGGCTGCGCGTCGTCGAGAACCGCCTGTTCGACCTGATCCCGACGCGCGGGGGCTTCCCGACCGGAGCCGTACCGCTCGGTTTCGAGACGCGTGGCGTCGGCGGCGAGCCGGGGGACGCGATCACGATGATCGAGTTCGCGCGCGACGGGGGAGGCGTGATGCCGCGCGTGTTCGCGGTGAATCACCACCCTGAAATCGTCGACCGCTTCCGCCAGATGATGATCCTCGACCAGAAGCGCGACCGCGGCGAGGTGAGCGCGACCTGGTATCGCGAGCGCCTCGAGATCCTGACGCGCCAGTTCCCCGAGGAAGACGTCGAAGAGCGGCTGCACCTGACTTCGGACTTTACGCTCCTCGGCCCGCTGCGCTTTCACCTGTTCCGCGCGCTGCGGCGGCGGGCACAGGCGCTCTCGCTGCCGCTCGGCCTGCACGAGGACCGCGTGATCCAGGGCAGCCTGGGCGAGCCGGTGGGTGCGCGCCGCGCGGGCGAGGTGTTCTGAGGGCGGGACGATGATCCCGAAGCCGCCTTTTCTCAAGGACCTCACCCCCGAGCACGAGATCTCCGAGTTCCAGCGCCTCAGGCCGCGCCTCGCCGAGGTGTGGGACGCGCTCACGATGCGCGAGGAGGAACCCCACACCGCCGTCGTGGTGCCCTCGCTGACCCTCGACCAGAGTGAGCTCAGGAAGATCTCCGGCGTGAGCTTCTACGAGGAGCGGCTGTTGTTCCTGCTGATCCGCCTGCGCAACCCGCGCGCGCGCATGGTCTACGTCACATCGCAGCCGATCCATCCGGTCATCCTCGAGTACTACCTGCAGTTCCTGGCAGGCATTCCGGCGAGCCACGCGCGCTCGCGCCTCACATTGCTGTGCGCCGACGACGCCTCGCCACGCTCACTCACGGAGAAGATCCTCGAGCGCCCGCGCCTGATCGAGCGGATTCGGGCCGGCATCATGGACCCGCAGAGGGCCTACCTTACCGTGTTCAACTCGACGCCCCTCGAACGCAAGTTGGCGGTGCTGCTCGGGATCCCCCTGAACGGCTGCGACCCGCAGCTCGCCAGCCTGGGAACGAAGTCCGGCAGCCGCAAAGCCTTCCGCGAGGCGGGCGTGCCGCTGCCCGAGGGCTTCGAGGACCTGCACACGCTTCACGATATCGGCGAGGCGCTCGCCCAGCTGCGGGTGCTGCGGCCGGGGATCCGGCGCGCGGTGGTGAAGCTCGACGAGAGCTTCTCGGGCGAAGGCAACGCGCTCTTCCGCTATCCCGAGTCGGACTCGCGCGCGGCGATCCCCGAGTCGTTGCAGCAGGTTGAATTCGCGGTGCCGCAGGAGACGTCCGAGTCCTACTTCGACAAGTTCGCGAAGATGGGCGGTATTGTCGAGGAGTTCATCGAGGCCGAAGAGAAGCACTCGCCAAGCGCCCAGCTGCGGATCGGACCGCGCGGCGAGGTGCTGCTAATCTCGACCCACGACCAGATCTTGGGCGGCGCGAGCGGCCAGGTGTTTCTCGGCTGCCGCTTTCCGGCCCGCGACGAGTACCGCGTCACGATCCAGGATGCGAGCCTCAAGATCGGAAAGGTGCTCGCCGCGCACGGAGTCGTCAGCCGTTTCGGCGTGGATTTTCTCGCCTATCGCGACTCATCGGACGCGCCCTGGAAGATTACGGCGCTCGAGATCAATCTGCGCATGGGCGGCACCACGCACCCCTACCTGGCGCTACAGTTCCTCACGGGCGGCAGTCTCGACCCGGCGAGCGGCCTCTTCCTCTCGCCGAGCGGGCAGGCGAAGTACTACAAGGCCACCGACAACCTCTACTCCCCGCGCTACCGGGGGCTGCTGCCCGAGGATCTGGTGGACTTCCTGACCGTCAACAAGCTCCACTACAGCCACGGCACCGAATCGGGAGTGCTGTTCCACCTGATCGGTGCGCTGTCGGAGTTCGGCAAGCTGGGACTGACGGCGATCGCCAACAGCCCGGGGCAGGTGGACGAGCTCTACGCGCATACGCTCGACGTGCTCGACAAGGAGACGGCGTATGGCCTCTAGCGGCCCATCTCCCCACTCCTTTGGTCGAGGAGATGGGCCGCTTTCTGGCTTGTTCGGTCGTCGGATTCGTTGTCGGGTCGGTTCATCCCGCCGTTCTCGTCTGCCGTCTTCGTTCTGCCCCTGATTCGTAAGCCATGGATGTCCTGCTCGTCGACTTTGCGCTGGCCCTGGTGCTGGTGGGCCTCGCCTCGCTCGTCCGACCTCTGCGCTTCCTGAAGATCCGTACCCGTCGCGTAGCACTCCTCGTGCTCGCTGTGGGGTTCGCCCTTTTCGTCGTCGGCCTTTCCCTCCCCGTGTTCCCGCCTCGCCTGCCGGGTCCGCGCATGGCGATCGACGAGGTCCTTCCGTCCTACCAGTTCGGAGAACACCACGAGATCCTCGTCAAGGCCTCTCGGAAACAGGTAATGGCCGCGACGCGGGCCGTGACCGCGCGAGAGATCCGGCTGTTCCGCCTGCTCACCTGGCTGCGCTCGCCGCGCTTCTCGAGCGGCGGGCGCGAGAGCCTCCTCAACCCGAGCGCGGACCGGCCAATCCTCGACGTGGCGCTCGGCTCCGGCTTCGTGCTGCTGCGCGAGGAGGCGGGCCGCGAGATCGTACTCGGGGCCGTCGTCTGCTGCGCGCCACGCATTCCGCCGCGCTCTGCCGAGGAGTTCAAGGCGCTTTCGGGCTCGCTCGCGCGAGCCGCGATGAACTTCAACGTCGAGGACGCGGGCGGCGGAGTCTCCCGGCTCGTGACGCAGACCCGGGTCGCCGCGACTGACGCGGAGGCGGAGCGTGCCTTCGCGCGCTATTGGCGGGTGATCTATCCCGGCAGCGCGCTGATCCGGCGCATGTGGCTGCGGGCGATCAAGGCGCGCGCCGAAGCGGCTGCCTAGCCCGCATCAAGCCTTGAAACGAACCTGCGTTGCGTTCGCCTCCGCGCGGATAGCGAGCTCCATCGCCAGCAGGCAGTGGGCCTGGGGCATCGCCGTCTCCGTGCGGTTGAGCACGTCGTCCACGAGTTGCGTCCCGTAGGGCGGCTCCACGTCCTTAGTGTCGACGTAGCGCGTCTCCTTCTGGTCGACGACGAAGAGGTGGTTGCCGCCCTCGCGCGCTCCTCCGAGGTCGATGTTTTTCCGGATCTCGATGAAGCCCTCGGTGCCCAGGATCGTCAGCCGGCCGTCGCCCCAGGTCTTGAGACCGTCGGGAGTGAACCAATCCACTCGGATGTAGCCGGCTCCGCCATCGCCGCGAACCGTGGCGTCGCCGAAGTCCTCGAGGCCGGGGTGCTCAGGGTGGTTCACGTTCGCCACCTGCGAGGCGACCACCTCTGCCTTGGTCGAGCCCGTGAAGTACAGGAACTGGTCGAACTGGTGCGACGCGATGTCGCACAGGATGCCGCCGTACTGCTCCTTCACGAAGAACCAGGCGGGACGGGTCTTGATGTTGGTGCGGTGCGGCCCCAGGCCCACCGTCTGGATCACGCGGCCGATGGCCCCCGCCTTCACCAGCTCCCCCGCCTTCACGGTCGCCCGGTTTTCCAGCCGTTCGCTGTAGCAGATCGAGTAGATGCGCTTCGTCTCCGCCTGCACCTTGCGGACCTCGGCGAGCTGCTCCAAGGTGGTGATACCCGGCTTGTCGGCCATGAAGTCCTTGCCGTGCCGCATCACCCGCACGCCCAGCGGCGCCCGCTCGTTTGCGATCGAAGCGCTCACCACCAGCTGGATCTTGGGATCCTCCAGGATCTCCTGCTCGCTACGGGCAAGCTTGGCCTGCGGGTATCGCTTGGCGTAGGCCGCGGCTAGCTCGGGCTCCTTGGCATGGAAGGACACGAGCTCGCCGCCGCCGCGGATGACGGCGTCGGTCTGTCCGTTGATGTGGCCGTGGTTCATGCCGATCGCCGCGAAGCGTATGCGCTGCGCCTTGGGCTGGGGCGGCGCGGGCTCGGCCTGGATGGCCGGCGAGGCCGCTCCGCGCGAGACCGCGAGGGCCGCGGCCAGTGACGCAGCCGACGTCGTCAAGAACCCTCGGCGGTCGGCTCGGCTCGGATCACGAGTGATCTTGGACATGCCGCGGAGTCTAGCAAAAGCCTTCCCAGGCGGTATCCGCTTTCGGACGCGTCAGCCTTGGCGCGGCTCCGCCGCGATCAGCCGAGCCGCTTCCGCGCGCGCGTCCTCGGGCGTCGTGACGGCGCCGTCGAGCTGCTTCTCGTACACCGCGCGCAACACCCGGCCCACGAGCGGCCCCGGTGAAAGCCCGAGCCCCAGAAGGTCGCGGCCCTTGAGCAGCGGCTCGGGCGGCCGCTGCGCGACGCCAAGCGTGAGGACGCGCTCCCGGAACCACTCCATCGCGACAGGCTCGAAGACCCCCGGGCGGCGTCCCACGCAGTCGGCCCGGGCCACGCGATACAACAGGTCGGCCTCGACCTTCTTGGCGAGGCGGCGGATGGCACCGTCCGTCACACGCTCGCGGTCGTCGTAGAGCTGCCCCGGCTTGAGGTGTTGCGCCACGAGCGCCAGGACCTGCGCGCGCACGTCGTAGCCGTGGAGCGTGTGGACGTTCCAGCGGTCGAGCAGCGCCTCAGTTGGGGGCAGCCCGGCTTCCTCGTGGCCGCGCGAGCGGAGGCGGCCGTCCTCGAAGCGAGTGGTCGTCGGCTTGCCAAGATCGTGGCAGAGCGCTCCCAGCATCACTGCGAGCCGCCGCGGCTGGTCGTCCTCCAGGCCCTCGAGCACTCCCGCCGCTTCGTCCACCACCTGCAAGGTATGCGTCCAGACGTCCCCTTCGGGATGCCACTCGGGGTCTTGCGGGGTCTCGGCCAGCGGCTCGAGCTCGGGTGCGATCACCGGCAGCATCCCCCACTCGCGCATGAGCGCAAGGCCGAGCGAGGGCCGGCGTGCCTTCAGCAGCAGTTTCTCGATCTCGCCGAAGACGCGCTCCGCGGGCAGCTCCGCAAGCGGCATCGCGGCGCAGAGCCGGGCGGTCGCATCGTCCACTTGCAACTCGAAGCGCGCTGCGAACTGCACGCCGCGCAGCGCGCGCAGCGGGTCGTCCGCGAACGTGCCCGGGTCCACGGCGCGCAGCATGCGCGCCTCGAGGTCTCGTTGCCCGCCCCACGGGTCGACGAGCTCGCCCGTGGCCGGGTCGAGCATCACGGCGTTGATCGTGAAGTCGCGACGGCGAGCCGCTTCTTCGACAGGGAGGGCCGGATCGCCGCTCACCGCGATGCCGCGATGACCGGGGCCGACCTTGGAGTCGCGGCGCGGCAGCGAGACGTCGAGCGCGCCCCTCACCCCCTCGACCCCGGCGAGCTTGTAGACGCGGAACGCCTGGCCGACGGCGTCGACTCGTCCGGCTGCCGCCAGCACCGGCTCGAGACGCTCGGGCGGCAGGCCGAACACCTCGACGTCCCAGTCCTCGAACGGCAGCGATAGGAGGGCGTCGCGCACAACGCCACCCACGAGGAACGGCCGTCCACCCGCCTCGCGCAACGCCGCGAGCAGGCGCGCGAGGCGGGGAGGCATGTCGAGCCGCATCGCGCGCCAGCCTAGCACGCGGAGTCGAGGTGTTACTTTTCGTACTCGTTCCGGAACGAGTTGCGGGAAACCCCCCGTGAAGGGAACGGCAGGGGGCTTGACAGTGTACGGCTGTACTAGTACACTCGTACACTGTCATGGCGACTGCGCCTCGAATCCGGTTGAACCCGGCGCTGCCGACGCCGATCTGGAGCCAGATCGAGGACGCCGTTCGGCAGCTCGTCGCGTCGGGCGCGCTCGCGCCCGGGGTAGCGCTACCGTCGGTGCGGGACCTGGCGCGGGCGGAGCGCATCAACCCGAATACGGCGGCGAAGGCGTACCAGCGGCTGGTGGAAGCAGGCGTTCTCGAATCCCGTCGCGGCGAGGGGACCTTCGTGGCGCCGCGGCCGCCAGTGATGCCCGCGGCCGAGCGGTCGCGAACCTTGCGTGATGCGGCGCTGCGCTACGCCTCGCTGGCCGTGAACCTGGGCGCAAGCCGGACCGAGGCCGCGACGGTGCTGAGCACCGCGTGGCCGGACGGCGACGATCGAGGAGGAAGAAAGTGAGCACTGAGGGGGCGGCGGTGGCAGAACCTGCGGTGGCGGCCTCGCCTGCCGTGGCGGCGGTCGTGGAGGTACGCGGCCTGACCGTCCGCTACGGCCGCAGGCTCGTTTTCGACGGCCTCTCGCTCGCGGTCCCACGCGGGTCGGTTTATGCGCTGCTGGGGCGAAACGGCACCGGCAAGAGCTCGCTGCTGCGATGCCTGCTCGGCCAGCAGCGGGCGAACGGGGGCGAGGTGCTCGTCTTTGGGCAGGACTGCTGGCGCTTCCGCCAGGCCCTGATGGAGCGCGTCGGGTACGTACCGGAAGAGCCGGACGCCCCGCCCGAGCTCGATGCCCGCGAGCTCGCACGGCTCTGCGGCCGGCTCAACGTGCGCTTCGACGAGCCGGCCGTTGCCAGCCGGCTCGAGCGGTTCCAGGTGCCGCTGCGGACGCCGTTCGGGCGGCTGTCCAAGGGGCAGAAGGGAGCAGTGATGCTGTCGCTCGCGCTCGGACACGATCCGGAGCTGCTGCTGCTCGACGACCCCACGCTGGGCCTCGACGTCGTGGCGCGGCGTGCCGTCTTCGGGGAGCTGATCGGCGAGCTCGCCGACCGCAGCACGACCGTGCTCGTCACCACGCACGACCTCGCCGGAGTCGAGGGTGTCGCCGACCGGATCGGGATCCTGCACGCCAGCCGCCTGGTGCTCGAGGGCGAGCTCGAGGCGCTCAAGGCCGAGCACGGCGCCTCGCTCGAGGAGATCTTCGCGGCCGTCGCCGGCGAGCGGGCCGGCGACGCATCGCAGCGCGACGGCGCTGGAGCCCGGCAGTGAGGGCGCTGCTGGCCATCACGGCGCGCGAGCTGCGCGAACGCTGGACGCTGCCTCTCGCGCTCTTCGTGTCGGGCTTCGCGCCGCTCATCCTCGTCCGCTACGTGGATATCACGGCACGGCCGCTGGCGACGATGGCCGCGGTGGCGTCCGCGTGGGGGCTGGCGCTGCTGATGGGCGGCTCCGTGATCGCACGCGACCTCGCCGACGGCCGCCTCGCCTTCTTCTTCGCGCGCCCGGTGCCGTGGTGGTCGATCGCCGGCGGCAAGCTGCTCGCGGCCCTGCTGATGTCGATCGTGGGGTCGATCGCCGCCATCCTGCCCGCAATCGTCTTCGACTGGAACCCGGCCAAGGACGCCGAGGGTCTCGGCGACCTGCTGACGGGCGGCGGCATCGCGCTGATGCTCGCGCTCCTGCTGGCGCTCGTCTGTTTCGGCCACGTGGCGGGTGTCGTCTACCGCGCCCGCTCGACATGGGCGGCGGTCGACTTCGTGCTGTTCGGCGCCTGCGTGTGGGGAGGCGTGTGGCTCTTCTACGCGTTCAAGCGGCTCGGCGTCGTGTTGAGCGGTCCGCCGTCCAGCAAGTGGGTCCTGGTGCCCTCGTTCGTTCTGATCGCGGCGGTACCCCTCGCGGCCGCGGCGATGCAGGTGGCCATTGGTCGCAGCGACCTGCGGCGCGGGCACAGGGCGCTGTCCCTCGCCTTCTGGACCGGCGTGCTCGTCTGGATCGCGGCGCTCGGCGGGTTGCTGCTGCGCGAGCGCGGGGTGACGCCCGGCCAGCTCGACCATCGGTGGATCACGGGCGCGTCGCCCGACGGCCGCCTCGTGGGCCTGCAAGGCTTGCCCGGCCCCGGCCGCGTCGCTGCCTTCGTGTACGACACCGCCTCGGGCCGCTGGGTGCGACAGGGGATGGGCAGCCGGCCGGCGTTCGCCGGCGACGGCCGCCATGCCGCCTGGATGGAGGAGGCCCCCTTCTGGCGCCACGACCGCGCGACGGAGGTCCAGCTCGCACGGCTCACCGGCCCCAACCTCGCCGTCGAGTCGGTCGAGCTCGGCGAGCGGATCGAAGCCGAAGGCAGCGTCGGGCTGGCGCTCTCGCCCCAGGCCGACCGGCTCGCTGTCGTGCAGAACGCGATGCTCTCCGTCCACGAACTGCCGTCCGGCCGCACGCTCAGCAGCACGGCGGCGGCCGACGGAGACTGGATGGCGGCCGCCTTCCTCGCGGACGGCGAGCTGCGGGCGTTCCGGCGCGTGCGGGCGGCCCTCGGCGCGCCGGGAACCGGAGTCGTACCCGGCCGCATCGAGGTGGTCACGATGAGAGGCGGCGTGCCGGAAGGCGCGATCCGGCTCGACGCCGTCGGCCACGCGGTCCTGAGCTCGGCGCCCGACGGCGACCTCGTGCTCCTGCAGGAGCCGCTCAACCCGCGGGTCTTCTCCCTGCATGACGCCAGAAAGGGGCGACGCCTGAGGACCTTCGCAGGGGAGAACGGCTTCAAGGCGGCGAGCGCCCGCCTCCTCGCTGGCGGCGGCGTCGCGCTCATCGAAGAGCTGGCGCCGGCCAAGCGACTGCGCATCGCTCGCGAGGGGCAGCCCGATCTCCTCGCGCCGCTGCCTCCGACCGCCGCGTTCCTGAGTGCGGGGCCGTCGCGGGAGTGGCTGGCCGTCGGGTGCTTCGAGTTCGCGCGCGGACCGCAAGCTGGAGCGACGCTCTTCTTCTCGACCGAGACGGCCGAGCCGGGCGGTCGGGAGCCAGGGCTGCTGCCCACGCACGGCGCTCAACTCTTCGTGTCGGACGCGGGAGAGCTTGTCCGTCTGGATCCTTCGACCCGCGATCGCCGCGTCCTGCTGCCGGCTCCGCCCGCGCGCCACTGACGCGCGACGATCAGACGAGCCCGCGCTCGAGGGACTGGATCATCACCGCGAGCGCGCGACCCGAGGCCTCGCGGATCAGCTCCACGAGCGGACCGGTCTCGAGGCGGAACGCGGCCTTTAGCGTCTCGCGCAGGCGCGGACCGTCGCCGCCGACCAGGATCGGCGGCCCGAGACGCGCCCGCGCCAGGAGGTGAGCGGCGGCAAGCCGCGCCACGCGACCGTTGGCGTCCTCGAACGGCCGTATCTCCACGAGGCGCGCGAGCGCCACGGCCGCCTTCTGCTCCGGCTGCAGCTCCGCGCTGCCAGCTGCCTCGAGCCATTCGAAGAGGCTCGAGAGCCGGTCTTCGATAAACGCACAGGGAGCTCCGATCTCGCCTCCGGAGTCGGCCACCTCACGACGCCGAAAGCCGACCGGCCCTGCGAGCGCGGTGTGCCATGTGTTGACGACGCCGAGCGTGACACGCTCTTCTGGGGCCACCGCTCTCAGGGCCCGCCGCAGCGCCAGGACCGGCGGCGGCACCATCGCGCCGCCCGCTCCGCGCGCCTCGTCCCACGTGACGGGCGAGCCCGCAAGCTCCAGGCTGCCCACGAGCAGCGCGTCTTCCACCAGGCTCACAAGACGCGGGTCGTCCCGCCCGAGACCGCGCTCGGCGAGCAGGTGCGCGAGGCGCCTCTCGCGGACCGCGGCGCTCGGCTCGAGGCGCAGGCTCATGTTCCGGGCATTGTCCGCCGGGGAGCAACTCTGATCTAATGACTGAAGCTGACCCCGCCGAAAAGAGGTGTTGCGTGTCGTACAGAACCGCTGCCGTTCTCGTCGTTCTTTGCGTCGGAGGGGCCGCGCTCGCCGGCACAGAGGATGACGAAGACAAGAAGAAGGGAAAGCGGCCCGGCATCGAGCTGCGCTCGTCGCCACGCTTCGCGTTCTCGCCCGCGAGCATCCTCTTCGTCGCCGAGCTCAAGGGCGGCGACGACGTCGAAGAGCTCTACTGCCCCGAAGTCGAGTGGGAATGGGGCGACGGGGGCAAGAGCGTCAAGGAGGCGGATTGCGACCCCTGGACCGAGGGAGCCGCCATCGAGCGTCGCTTCTCGGCGAACCACGTCTTCCAGCGCGCCGGCGTCTACCGCGTGAAGGTCACCTTGCGCAAGACGGGCAGGAGCCTGCTGTCGCAAACCCTCGCCCTCACGATCCGCGCCGGCCTAGGCGATCAAAGCCCGGATCCGGGCTAGCCCAGGGGTGTGGGGGGCGGCGTCGGAGCCCCCCACCACGTCTGAAGAGTCCGGGCCTTCGCCTTAGCGAGACGCATTAGAAGGAGGCGGCCCGGCCTGACGAAGGCCGCGACGTCTTTTTTCGCTGGGGGGGAATGAGCGTGCCCCCCCAGATCCCCTGGCTAACTACCCGCCGACATGCTGTCCAGGAACTCCCGGTTGCCCTTCGACTTCGAAAGCCGCTCGATCAGGAGCTCCATCGCTTCGACGGACGAGAGCGCCGACAGCACCTTGCGCAGGATCCAGGAACGGTTGAGCTCTTCCTTCGGGACGAGCAGCTCTTCCTTGCGGGTGCCCGAGCGGTTGAGGTCGAGCGAGGGGAAGATGCGCTTGTCGGTGAGCTTGCGGTCGAGCACGATCTCGGCGTTGCCGGTGCCCTTGAACTCCTCGAAGATCACCTCGTCCATGCGCGAGCCCGTCTCGACGAGCGCCGTCGCGATGATCGTGAGGCTGCCGCCCTCCTCGACGTTCCTGGCCGCACCGAAGAAGCGCTTCGGCCGCTGCAGCGCGTTCGAGTCGACGCCGCCCGACAGCACCTTGCCCGAGGGCGGCACGATCGTGTTGTAGGCGCGCGCCAGGCGCGTGATCGAGTCGAGCAGGATCACCACGTCCTTCTTGTGCTCGACCAGGCGCTTCGCCTTCTCGAGCACCATCTCGGCCACCTGCACGTGGCGGTCGGCCGGCTCGTCGAAAGTCGAGGAGATCACCTCGCCGTGGACCGAGCGCTGCATGTCGGTCACCTCCTCGGGCCGCTCGTCGATCAGCAGCACGATCAGCACCACCTCGGGATGGTTGGTGGTGACCGCGTTCGCGATCGCCTGCAGGATCATGGTTTTGCCGGTGCGCGGGGCGGCCACGATCAGCGCGCGCTGGCCCTTGCCGAGCGGGCACAAGAGGTCCATCACGCGGGTGGTGAGCTGGTCGGGTGTCGTCTCGAGCCGGATCCGGTCCTGCGGGTAGAGCGGTGTCAAGTTGTCGAAGAAGATCTTCTCCTTGGCGCGGTCGGGCGGCTCGAAGTTGACCGCGTCGACCTTGATCAGGGCAAAGTAGCGCTCGTCCTCCTTGGGCGGGCGGATCTGGCCGCTGATCGTGTCGCCGGTCCTGAGGTCGAACTTGCGGATTTGCGAGGGCGACACGTAGATGTCGTCCGGCCCCGGCAGGTAGCAGTACTCGGGCGCGCGCAGGAAGCCGAAGCCGTCGGGCAGGATCTCGAGCACGCCCTCGGAGAAGATCAGTCCTTCTTTCTCCGCCTGGGCGCGCAGGATCTGGAACACCAGCTCCTGCTTCTTCATCGACGGCGCGCCCGGGATCTCGAGCTCCTTCGCCACCTCGATCAGCTTCTGGATGCCCATCTCCTTGAGCACGGCCAGGTCGAGGCGGTGCGCCTCCGCATCGGCTCCGTCGCCGCCCGCGACGGCGGCGACGGGAGGCACGTACGGCTCGTCTTCGGCCACGTCGCGCTGGGGCAGGCGCGGCCGGCGCGGCTCGCCGCCTCCCTTGCCGCCACGGCCACGACGGTGGCCGCCGCCGTCGCGCCGACCGCCGTTGCGCGGACCCGGCTCGCGCGGCGCCTGCTCCCGCGGCTCATCGGCGCGCGTCGCCTCGTTGCGAGGCGCTTCGTTCTGGGTTGCTTCGGTCTGGCCGTCCGCGAGGGCACCCTCGGGGGGAGGGGTGGACGACGGATCGTCGTTGGCCATTGCGGTCTACCCGGAAGGAGACGGCGGAATGGGGAGATGCGGGCGAAACCTGGCCCGCTCTGCTGGGATGTGCCAAAGATAGTGGAGGATGCGCGCAGCTGTCAACCGGGCGACCTCGGGGCCTCGCGGCCGCGGCTAGTCGTCGGAGGCGTGCCCGCCGGGATGGGTGCAGCCCGGGAAGGCGGCGTGGACCATCTGTCCCGTGAAGCCCAGCTCCTTCATGCCCTTCTCGGAGCTGTAGTAAGCGGTCGCGATCCGCTCCTTCAAGACGTCGAAGCGGTCGCGAAGCGTCGGCGGCTGCTTCGGCGGGTCGGGCACGAGCACGGGCTCTCCGGGTTTCCAGTAGCGGGGCATGCGCGACCTGGCGCCCGTGGACAGCGTGGTGAGCAGGACCGTCTTCTGCGCCGCGTCTAGCGACAGCCACGGCTTTCCAAAGCGGGACAGCGACTCCGCCTGCAGAGCGCCCAGGGCCGCGAGGAAGCTCCGCTGCCGATCACGTGTGTCGACCGCGAGCAGCCCGTCGACGAACGCCGCCACTCCGGCCTCGCTCGATCCGGGCACGATCGCCTCGGCGAGCGACGCGAGCGTCTCGAGCTGGTTCGCGTCCAGGAAGCCCGCGGGCGTAGGCGACTCCGCCGCCGCGGCCGCTGGCGAGGCTGCGGCGTGGACGTGCGGCGTCTCTGCGCCGGCGAGCGAGGGCGTCGTGAGCCCCGCACCCACGCTTCCGGCGAGCACCTGGAGAACCTGCCTGCGGCCCGGCGTGGGATCGGAGTTCGCGCCCATTCTGGTCCCTCACTTGTTCGAGGAAGCGGCGGGCTGACGCTAGCACTCTCGGGCCGCGCGCCGCAACAAGGGAAATTCGTTGACGCTTTGGGGCATGGCTGCTAGCTTCCGTATCGAGCGACGGAGGCTTCGAGTGTCGAGCAAGACTGAGGACAGCTATGACGTGCTCGTGGTCGGCTCGGGGGCGTCGGGGGGATGGGCCGCCAAGCGTCTGGCCGAAGCCGGCGTCAAGGTAGCGCTCGTCGACGCCGGACGGCCGCTCCGCGTCACGGATCTCCGCGAGCACGACTCGCCGCTCGAGCTGCCCTACCGCGGCGTTACGCGCGAGGTGGTGAAGCGCACGCGCCCGACGCAGTCGGACTGCTACGCCTGCACCGAGCGCAACTACGACTGGTTCTGCAACGACCTCGAAGAGCCCTACACCACCGCCGCCGGGAAGCCGTTCAGCTGGCAGGGCCGGATGCGTGTCACGGGCGGGCGCACGGTCGTGTGGGGCCGCCAGAGCTACCGGATGGGTGACCTCGACTTCAAGGCCGCGACCCACGACGGCTTCGGCGAGGACTGGCCGCTTGCCTATGCCGACCTTGCACCCTACTACGATCTGGTCGAGGACTACGTCGGCATCTCGGGACTCGCCGAGGGCCTCTACGAGCTGCCCGACAGCCGCTTTCACCCCGCGATGCCATTCAAGTGCGGGGAGCTGCGGCTGCGCGAGCGTGTGAAGCGCAAGCTCGGCTGGACCGTGACGATCGGCCGCGTCGCCAACATCACCCGCTCGCTGAACGGGCGCGCGCCGTGTCACTACTGTGGCCCGTGCTACTGGGGCTGCGTCACCAACTCCTATTTCAACTCGGCGTTCACGACCGTGGCCGACGCGCTCGCGAGCGGCAACTGCACGCACGTGCCGAACGCGATGGTCTACAAGGTGCTCACCGACGCGAGCACCAACCGCGCGACGGGTGTCCTCTACATCGACCGCGTCACGCGCGAGGCGCGCGAGGTCCGCGGCCGCGCCGTGGTGCTGTGCGCGCAGGCGCTCGAGTCGGCGCGCATCCTGCTGAACTCGAAGAACGCGCAGAATCCGGGCGGGCTCGCCAACTCGAGCGGGGCGCTCGGCCACTACCTGATGGACCACCTGTGGGTGGCGGGCGGCGCCAGCGGCGAATTCCCCGGCCTCGAGGAAAAGCCGTCGCTCGACGGGCCCAACCGGCCGAACGGCATCTACGTGGTTCGCTTCCGCAACGCCAAGGACGGCCCGCGCTCGAAGGAGTTCCTGCGCGGCTACGGCTTCCAGGGCGGGCAGGGCACGGACTTTAGCTTCGAAGCTCCGGGCTTCGGCGACGACTACAAGCGCGCCGTCAAGAACCCGAAGTCTTCCGTGCGGCTCGTGGGCTTCGGCGAGTGCCTCCCCTACTTCGAGAACTACGTCGAGATCGACCCGTCAGGCCAGGTCGACGCCTTCGGCATCCCGATCCTCAAGATCAACATGGGCTGGGGTGACAACGAGCGCAAGATGATCCCGGACATGGCCGTGTCGGCCACCGAGATGATGGACGCGGCCGGTGCCAAGAACATCGAACCCTTCGCAGCCACGGACCGCGTTCCCGGCTTCGGCATCCACGAGCTCGGGGTCGCGCGCATGGGCAAGCAGGCAAAGACCTCGGTGCTCAACCAGTTTCAGCAAGCGCACGACGTCAAGAACCTGTTCGTGATGGACGGTGCCGGCTTCACCTCCGGCGCCTGCCAGAACCCGACGCTCACGATCATGGCGCTCACGGTCCGCTCGAGCGACTACCTGATGAGCGAGCTGAAGCGCGGGAACCTGTAGCTCGCGCCGCCGCGCTTGACGCCTGGGGCCGCGTCGAGGCGCGGGCCGCCTACGGCCGATACCGCCGCGGCGGCTCGCTGATGGGCTGGATCTCGTTGGCCTCGAGCCAGGCCCGGATCACTGCCGCCATGCGCGCGTTCCGGCTCGCCAGCCAGAGCAGGCGGTCCTCCGGGAAGTAGCCGAGCGCGTCCTCGAATCGCAGGTCCGGGGCCGGCTGCTCGAGCGCGGCCATCAGCATGTCGCGGGTCCAGCCGTCGTCGAGCGACTCGACGAAATGGCGCATCCAGCGCTGCTCGGTTTCGGGCGGTACCGGCAGCACGGGCACCAGCCGCCGCGACGCAAGCCCTTCGTCAAGCTCCTGGTCGGAGAAGAGGTGGTCGTCGCTCCAACCGCGGGTCACGTACACGATGTCGCCGCTGCGGGTGTCGAGGAAGGCCTCCGACTCGCGAGAGCGCCGCGTGAGAGCGCGCTCCAGTCCCTCCCAGTCGATCGCGACTGCACGCGTGATCTGTTCCTCCCCGGCGAGAGGCGTCACTCCTAGCAGGGTGTGGAAAAAGTGCGTCGGCCAGCACCAAAGGCAGGCACAGCGCACGAAGCGGCGTTGGTTGTCGACAATGGCTCAACGGCTTGCACAACGGCCGGTCTCCCCCAGCGGTTCATAGTGATTGGCGATTGGGGTTTTTCCACACCCTGCTAGCTAAAAGGCCATCGTCTTCAGCGCGGGCGCTACGCTGAGCGGCGCACCGGTTGCCTGCTTCACCGCCGCGAGTGTCGTGTCGGGCGCGATTTCGGCGAGCCGCAGCCCCTCCTTGGTCACCTCGATCACCGCCATCTCGGTCACGATCAGGTCGACGCAGCGGAGCCCCGTGAGCGGAAGCGTGCACTGGGTCAGGATCTTGGGGCTGCCGTCGCGCGCAGCGTGCTCCATCGTTACGACCACGCGCCGCGCGCCGGCCACGAGGTCCATGGCGCCGCCCATCCCCTTCACCATCTTCCCCGGGATCATCCAGTTGGCGAGGTTGCCTTCCTGGTCGACCTGCAGCGCGCCGAGGATCGTGAGGTCGACGTGCCCGCCGCGCACCATCGCAAACGAATCCGCGCTCGAGAAGTAGGCGGTGCCGGGCAGCTCCGTGACCGTCTCCTTGCCCGCGTTGATCAGGTCGGGGTCTTCACGGCCCGGCTGCGGGTAGGGCCCCACGCCGAGCATGCCGTTCTCGGAGTGCAGCACGATCGAGACGCCCTCGGGCACGTAGTTGGCGGCGAGCGTGGGCATGCCGATGCCGAGGTTGACGTAGTCGCCGTCCTTCATCTCGAGCGCGGCGCGCTTGACGATGCGGATCCGCTTCGGGTCCGTCTCGGTCTGGCCGGAGCCGCTGGTCGTGCGCTTCTCGATGCGCTTCTCGTAGGCGGGGCCCTGGAACAGACGCTTCACGAAGATACCCGGAACGTGCACGGCGTCGGGGTCGATCGAGCCCGCGGGCACGAGCTCCTCGACCTCCGCGACCGTGACCTTGGCCGCCTGGCACATCATCGGTGCGAAGTTGCGGCTGGTGCGGCGGAACACCAGGTTGCCCGCCGTGTCGCCCTTCCAGGCCTTGACGAGCGCGAAGTCGGCGACGAGGCCCGCCTCCAGCACGTACGGCTTGCCGGAGAACCAGCGCACCTCCTTGCCTTCCGCCACCACGGTGCCGTAACCGGCGGGAGTGAAGAAGGCGGGGATCCCGGCGCCGCCCGCGCGGATGCGCTCGGCGAAGGTGCCCTGCGGGTTGAGCTCGACCTCGAGCGAGCCGTCGAGGAACATCGACTCGAACACCTTGTTTTCGCCGACGTAGGTCGAGATCATCTTGCGGACCTGGCCGTTTTGCAGCAGGAACGTGATGCCGAAGTCGTTGACGCCCGCGTTGTTCGAGACGACGGTGAGGCCCTTGGCGCCTTGATCGCGCAGCGCCCGGATCAGGTTCTCCGGGATCCCGCACAGCCCGAAGCCCGAGACCATCACGGTCGCCGCGTCGGGTATGTCGTGCACCGCCTCGGCCGCGCTCTTCACTACCTTGTTCATGGCTGCTCCCTGGGGCCGCGTGCCCGGCGGCTCGATGATAGCAGGCGGCGTTGCGACCTCACCGCCTAGGGCTCACGCAGAAGCGCCGGGGCGTGGATCTTCGGGCGGTGGGGACGCGGGTGCAGCGGGCGCGGGTGGAGCGACGGCCGGTGGCCGCTTCGGCCCCACCCGGGCTGCGAGCATGGCCGCCTTCGCCTTCACGTCCTCGGCGGCCGCAGTCGCCTTCGGGACGTCGCCGCGCTCGTACATTGCCGACGCGTCGGCCCAGCCCTGGCTCAGGGCGGCGAGCTCAGCACGCGCGGCGGCGAGCCTCTCGGGGGCGATGGCATCCAGAGAGGAGAGAAGCTTGAGCCGCGCGTCGATGGCTTCGAACTTCGCGGGCAACTCCGCGGACAGCGCGCTCCACGTAGCAGCCGACTGCTCCTTGCGGCTGGCGGCGACCGCCGCCGCGGCCGCGATCCGGTCCGGAAGCGCTTGCGCCGCTCGCAGCGCGTCCGTGTAGCGGCCGGCGGCGAAGCTCGCACGCGCCGCGCTCAGGATCTGTGAGACGGCCGCGAACTCCTCGGGCACGTACTTCTCGACCTCGGGAGCCGCGGCCAGCGCTTGCTCAGCGGCCTGAAGCGACTCTTCGGCAGGCCCCTTGTTGCAGGCGACGGTCGCGAGCGCCAAGAGGCCGGCGGCGCCCCGGCGGATCCTGCTGCGCTTCCCGAGCAAGCTCGCCACGAGTTGGCCCTAGTCCCGTCGCGACGGCAGGTTGAGAGCCATCACGGCGAGCGGGAAGAGCGCCACCACGAGCGGCCACCAGGGCCGGCACGCGATCAGCGCGACCGCACAGAAGACGACCGCGCTCTCCAGCAGGCCGAAGAAGACGATCGTCTTCTGCAGGCGAGCGAGAAGCTGCGGACCGGCCTCACCTGCGCTCGCGGACGGTGCGACCAGGCCTTCTCCCCGCACGATCGTCGCGACGAGCGGGGCGATGGCCGCAAGCCCCACCGCCATCCACGACACCACCTCGGGCCCGGACCCGCCCTGGTCCTGGGTGTTGACGACTGCGGCCACGCCCAGGATCGCCGCGCTGCTGCCGATGAGGGCGCGCGGCACGATCACCAGCGCCGACTGCGGGTCCGGCCGGCTGCCGCTGCTCACGGCTTCCTCCTCTCGAGAGAGCGTTCGAGCGCCGCAAGCGCCCGGCGGACCTCGACACGATTCGCCGCGAGGATATCCTGCCAGAGGGCACGCGGGCTCCTGGCCAGGCGCGTCATGTCGCGGAAGCCGGGGCCGGCCCGGCGGATGTGCCGCCCGGCGACGGCGTCGCGGCGCGCCGTCTCGAAGAGCGCCCAAGCGACCACCTGGGGCGCGTGGCTCAGGAAGGCCATCACGCGGTCGTGGCTTCGGGCGTCGATGCTGGCAGGAAGCGCGCCCGCGTCGCGCACGAGCGCGCGCAAGGTGCGGTTCGCGCGGGCGCTTCGCGACGGCACCAGCCACCAGCTCTTGCCCTGAAACAGCCCGGCCGTCGACGCCGCGAAGCCTCGCTTCTCGGTCCCGGCCATCGGGTGGCCGCCGACGAAACCGCGCAGGCCCAGGCGCGCGGCCTCGCGCACGATCTCGCCCTTGACGCTCGAGACGTCG
>Ga0114129_10004120_pt1 | contig 20541 bp, 20 predicted proteins | sample RhiMetdeltSRZDD1_FD_80071 | JGI IMG/M metagenome (GOLD analysis project Ga0114129, IMG submission 80071) | Populus rhizosphere microbial communities from Tennessee, USA - Rhizosphere MetaG P. deltoides SRZDD1 (version 2) (version 2) | ecosystem: Host-associated > Plants > Roots > Rhizosphere >... | reverse complement strand
GTGCGCGCGGCGAGCAGCTCCGCGACGCGATGCATGAGCGCGCCGGCGTTCGGCTTCGAATTGTCGAGCACGCCGATGGTGAGGCCGGCGAGACTCGGCTTGCGTGGCGCGAGCCGCGCAACGTTCGCCTGACCGCCCGAGAACGGACTCCAGAGCTTCATCGGCGTGCAGTATAGCGCCGACCCGCGCCCGCGGCGACGGCGGCCAGCGCAACGGCGACCGCTGCCGCGAGGAACGCCTCGGCGAACGCGGGCTGCAACCCGACGCTCTCGCGGCGCGCCGCGAACAGACCCGCGAGCACGAGCACGCCGCTGACCACCCCGAGCGTGCGCGCCAGAAATGCGAAGCCGCCGGCGACGCCCTGCTGCGTGCCCGCGAACGCGCCCATGATCAGCGCCATGTTCGGCACTTGAAACAGGCCAACGCCGAAACCGGCCGCGAACAGCGCGCCCGCGATGATCGGCATCGGTGTCGCGGCATCGCAACGGCTCAGCAGGAACAGGCCGAGCGCCTCGAGCGCGAGCCCGACGCTCATCGGGCCCCGAGGGCCGAGCCGGTCGGCCGCCAGGCCGGCGACGGGCGCCGCGAGCGCAGTGCCGAGCGGTGTCAGCGTGAACGACAGGCCGGCGGTCGTGGCGTCGAGCCCGCGCACGAGCACCAGGTAGAACGGCGCGAGCAGCCACACCGAGAAGATCGAGGCGTTGGCGACGAACGACAGCGTGCCGGGCCCGAGGACGGCGCGCCGCAGCACGTCGGCGGCGGCCACGAGCCGCGCCGCCGCTCCACGCGCGGCGGGCAGGCCGACGAGCGCCCAGCCGAGCACGAGCAGCGCGACGGGGACGCGCACGTAGAACGTCGAGCGCCAGCCGAGCTGCGCGACCAGCGGGCCGGCCACGAGCGGCCCGACGGTGAAGCCCACGCCGATCCCGGCGTTGAGAAACCCGAGCGCACGCCCGCGCGCCTCGGGCGTCGCCGCGAGCGTGACGATGCCGGGCGCCGTCCCGTACACGAGGCCACCGCCGAGGCCCTGCAAGACCCGCGCGGCGAGCAGGCGGTCGAACGTCGAGGCCAGCCCGCCGAGCGCGAGCGCCACCGCCGTCAGCGCGAGCCCGGCGCGGAACACACGCGCGTGGCCCACGCGATCGGCCAGCGCGCCGCCGCCGAACGCGGTCAGCGAATACGTGAAGACGTAGCAGACGATGACCCAGCGCACGCGCTCGGGCGGCTCGGCAAAGGCGGCGGCCATCGCGGGGAACGCGACGTTGATGATCGAGTCGAGCGAGATGACACCCGCGCCGGCCGCGGCGATCCAGCGGATCACGGCTGGTATGATGGCACGCCATGGAGCTGAAGCCCGGCGCCACACACGAGATCACCTGGACGGTCACGCCCGACAAGACGGCCGACGCGATGGGCAACCGGGGCGTGAAGGTGTTCGCCACGCCGTGGCTCATCGGCATGCTCGAGGACGTGTGCGGCGCCATGATCAAGCCGACGCTGTCGCCCGGCGCCACCACGGTCGGCACGATGGTGGAGATGCGTCACCTCGCGGCCACGCCGGTCGGCATGACGGCGCGTGCGAAGGCAACGCTGCTCGAGGCCGACGGCCGGCGCTTTCTGTTCTCGGTCGAGGCGTGGGACGACAAGGAGAAGATCGCCGAGGGCCGCCACGAGCGCTTCGTCATCCCGAGCCTCGAGAAGTTCCTGGAGCGGGCGATGAAGAAGGGGCAGGCCTGATGCCGATCCAGCTCAACCGCGCCGTGCTCGGCAAGGAGTTCCCGCCCTACGCCGTCGCCGTCGAGCGCGGCCGCGTCAAGGAGTTCGCGCGGGCGATCGGCGATACGAATCCGTTTCATCTCGACGACCGCGTCGGCGCCGCGTCGGAGTGGGGCGACATCATCGCGCCGCCGACGTTCGCCATCACGTTCCGGGACGAGACGGCAGACACCAACGCGCTGCTGCGCGAGCTGGGCACCGACATCTCCCGCGTGCTGCACGGCGAGCAGGAGTTCGAGATCCATCGACCGCTCCAGCCCGGGCGCACGTATCTCTGCCGCGCGCGCGTCGCGGATATCTACGAAAAGAGCGGCAAGAGCGGTCCGATGGCCTTCGTCGTGCGCGAAACCACGGTGACCGACTCCGACAACGAGATCGTGGCCGTGATGCGCGGCGTGACGGTGGTGCGGCTGTGACGGACGTGGTGCGGCGGTGACGCACGCGGTGCGGCCGTGAAGTACGCCAAGGTCTACGCCGAGGACGTCAACGTCGGCGACGAGCTGCCGCCGCTCGTGAAGGGCCCGATCCAGCAGATCCAGCTCACCCGCTACGCCGGCGCGTCGGGCGACTTCAATCCCATCCACCAGGACGACGAGTTCGCGCGGGCCGCGGGCATGGGCGGCGTGTTCGCGCACGGCATGCTGTCGATGGGCTTCGTCGGCCAGGCCCTCACCGACTGGGCCGGCGCGGGGCGCGTCACGAAGCTCGGCGTGCGTTTCGCCGCGCTCGTGCGGCTCAAGGACGTGGTGACCTGCCGCGGTCGCGTGGTCGGCAAGTCGTCGAAGGACGATCGCCACCTGGTGGATCTGGAGGTGTGGGCGGAGAACCAGCGCGGCGAGAAGGTCGTGACCGGTCGCGCGACGGTGGCTCTGCCCTCGCGCGGGTAAGCGCTCGTTGCCGCGCCCGAGCGCGCGGCCGGCCTAGCCGCGCGGCATTTGACCGCGCGACGCCACCCACTCCCGCAGCGCTTCGCGCGTGGACGGAAACGCCAGCGCCTGCCACGGGATCTGCTCGGGCGTCACCCACTCGAGCAGGTCGTTCTCGGAGCACGTCGTCAGCGTGCCGTCCACGACGCTCGCGCGGTACACGATGATCACGGGCGAGCCGGGATAGGAATAGACGTTGTGCAGGCCGGTCAGCTCGACCTTGAGGCCGGTCTCCTCGAAGGTCTCACGCATGGCCGCATCCGGCACGCTCTCGCCGAAGTCCACGAAGCCGCCGGGAAACGTCCACAGCCCCCGCCCCGGATTGATCGAGCGTCGCGTGAGCAGAATACTGCCGTCACGCTCGGGAATCGTGCCGGCCACGACCTTGGGATTGAGATAGAAGACGAAGTCGCACGCCGCGCACACCGCCTGCTCGCGGAGGTCCGGCGGCACCGGCGCGCGGCGCAGTGCGCCCGCGCACAGCGGACAGAAGCGCATGGTGCTCGGATCGAGCACGCGCAGGGCCTCGTCGGTCACGGATCCAGTCTAAACCACGGCCGTCGTCGCCTTGACCTCTGCGCGACGCGATGCTACAACCTCGCGCGTCGCGATCGCCCAACGCCCAGGAGGTCTTGCATGACCCGCCGTCATCTCGCGCTCGCCCTCGCCGCCGTGGTGCTCACGCTCACCGCCCTCGCCGCGATCACGTATGGGCAGTCGGGCGAGTACAAGATCGGCGTGCTGGAGCCGCTCACGGGTCCGCTCGCCGGCGAGGGCAAGCGGCATCTGGAAGGCTTCGAGATCGTCCGCGACATGATCAACGATCGCGGCGGCGTGATGGGCAAGAAGCTCGCCTTCGTCGTCGCCGACGCCCCCGACCCGACGGCGGCGGCCACCGAGGCCACGCGCCTGGCCACGCGCGAGGGCGTGAAGATCATCACGGGCACCTTCTCGTCGCGACTCTGCGGGGCGGCGAGCGAGGCGGCGGCGCGGCAGAACGTCATCTACTGGGAGACCTCGTGCGTCGATCCGCGCTTCAACAAGCGCGGGCTCAAGAACGTCTACCGCACGGAGATCGATGCGACGGGCTTCGGCTGGTACAACGTCGAGTTCATCGCCAAGCATCTGGCGCCGCGGCTCGGCAAGAAGCCGAACGAGCTGAAGATCGCCTTCCTCTCCGAAGATTCCTCCTATGGCCAGGGCGTCACCGAGTCCGCGCGCCAGCGGGCCAAGGACGAGTTCAAGATGCAGGAAGTGGCCGCGGAGTACTACAACTTCCAGACGATCAACGACTTCACGCCGATCATCGTGAAGTTCAAGCAGCTGGCGCCCGACATCGTGCACCACATCGGCTACACGAACGACGCGCCGCTGTTCTGGCGGCAGGCCAAGGAGCAGAACTTCCTGTTCAAGGCTCACGTGCACGCGGGCGCGACCGGCTACGGCTCCGCGGACTTCGGCAAGGCCGTCGGCAACGACGGCAACGGCGCCTTCGCGCTGCTCGAGCCGGGCCCCGGCTTCAAGATCGAGTCGCTCAAGCCCGAGGGTCAGAAGATCGAGAAGGAGTTCCGGGACGCGGTGCAAAAGCGCACCGGCTCGTATCCGCTCGGCGGCCATCAGCTCGCCGGCGGCGGCCTGTGGCTGCTCAAGCTCGTGCTCGACCGCGCGAAGAGCGACGACGCCGACAAGTTCCGGGACGCGGTGATGTCGCTCGATCTGCCGGTCGGCTCGATGATCAACGGCTGGGGCGTGAAGTTCAACCAGGAGGGTCAGAACGGGAACGAGCGCGTGCAGCACTACATGCTGCAATGGCAGAACGGCCAGCTCGTCACGGTGTGGCCCGAGGAATTCACGACCATGCGGGCGAAGTGGATCCCGCTGCCCGCCTGGGACCAGCGCAAATAGACGTCGTCGCGCAGCTCGCGGTCTCGACGGTCCTGCTCGGGGGCATCTATGCCCTCATCGCCGTCGGTCTCACGCTGATCTTCGGCATCATGCGCGTGGTGAACTTCGCCCACGGCGAGTTCCTGATGCTCGGCATGTACCTGGCGTACTTCGCCTTCACGCTGCGTGGCCTCGATCCCTATCTCCTGCTCGTCGTCGCGATCCCGATTTTCTTCGCGGTCGGGCTCGTCGTGTACGTGCTGATCATGAAGGGCGTCATCCACGCGTCGCACAACGTGCAGATCTTCACCACGGTCGGGCTGTCCACCGCGCTCCAGAACGTGGCGCTCGTGCTGTGGTCGGGTGATTTCCAGGTCTTCCGGCCCTGGGAGTCGTCGGTGGTGCTGCGTGTGGCCGGCACGGCGTTCAACCTCTCGCAGGTGATCGCCTTCGCCGTCGCCATTGCCCTCACGGTCGCCCTGATCGCGTTCATGAAGTGGACGCACACCGGCCGCGTGATGCGAGCCACCGCGCAGGATCGCGACGCGGCGACGCTGATGGGCATCGACACCGATCGCGTCTACCGGCTCACCTTCGCCATCGGCATCGCGTGCGTGGGCGCGGCCGGCGTGCTCGTCTCGCCGCTCTACGCGGCGTATCCCCAGGCGGGCCTGCAGTTCGTCACGCTGGCCTATGTCGTCGTCGTGCTCGGCGGTCTCGGTGACATGGCGGGCGCCATGCTCGGCAGCCTGATCGTCGCCGCCGTGGAGGTGGCCGGCTCGTACATCTTCGGCGCCGCGTGGAAGGAGGTCTTCTACTTCCTGCTGTTCATCGGCGTGCTCGTGTTCCGCCCGGCCGGGCTCTTCGGCCAGCGCGGCGCCGAGACGCTCGGCGTATGAGCCGGCTCGCGCCCGACCGCTGGGCGGCGATCGTGTTGTTCGCCGCCGCCGCCGTCACCCCGCTCGTCGTGCGCGACACGTTCATCCTCGACAGCGTGATCCTGATCTTGCTGTGGGGCGCGCTGTCGGCGGCCTGGAACGTCGCCGGCGGCTACGCCGGCCAGGTCTCGCTCGGCCACGCGTCGTTCTTCGGCATCGGCGCCTACGCGGCGGCGCTCATGAGCGCGCGCTACGCGCAGAGCCCGTGGCTCGGCCTGGGCGTCGGCGTGCTGCTCTCGATCGGCGCCGGCGCGATGATCGGCTATCTGTCGAATCGACTCAGAGGCCCGTATTTCGCGCTGTCGACGATCGCCTTCGCCGAAGTGCTCAAGATCGTGGCCAGCCGGTGGCGCGGCTTCACCTCGGGCTCCGAGGGCGTGCCGGTCCCCTTTCGTCCCGGGTTCTGGACGCTCGGGCTCGGACACGTGGCGTGGCTGTACCTGATCCTCGTGCTGGCGCTCGCCTGCTATGCGCTGCAGGTCTATCTGGAGCGCTCGCGCGTCGGCTATCAGCTGGCGGGCGTTCGCGAGGACGAGGACGCCGCCGAAGCGCTCGGCATCGCCACACGCCGCCGCAAGGTGCAGGCGATCGTGGTGAGCGCGGCGCTGACCTCCGCCTGCGGCAGCCTCTGGGCGCAGTACGTGGGCTTCGTGGATCCCACGCACGTGTTCTCGATCGATCTGTCGGTGCGCTTTGCGTTGAACGCGATCATCGGCGGCATGGGAACCGCGCTGGGCCCGTTCCTCGGCTCGGTGCTGATCACCTCGCTCGAGACGTATCTGCGCGCCACGTTCTCCGGTATCAAGGCCGGCTTCACCGGCATCTACCTGATCATCTACGGCGTGGTGCTGATCCTCATCGTGCGGTTCGCGCCGGAGGGCCTGACGGGCATCGCGGGCCAGCTCCGCGCGCGGAGGGCGCGTGCTCACGCTTGAGTCGGTCACCAAGCGTTTCGGCGGGCTCACCGCGGTGCGCGGGGTGAGCCTGGAGGTCCGCGCCGGCGAGCTGCTCGGCATCATCGGTCCCAATGGCGCCGGCAAGACGACGCTCTTCAACGTGATCTCGGGCTACTACCGGCCCGAGGAAGGCCGGGTGACGTTCGACGGCCACGACGTGACGGGCCTCCCCGCGCACGCGATCTCGCGCCTGGGCCTCACGCGCACGTTCCAGATCGTCAAGCCGTTCGGCAACCTCTCGGTCGCCGACAACGTGATGATCGGCGCGCTGACGCGGATGCCGCGCGTCCGGGACGCGCGTGGCGAGGCCGAGCGGGTCATCGCGCTGTGCGGGCTCGGGCCGCACGCGCGGGCGCGCGCTCGGGCGCTGCCGATCGCGCTGCGCAAGCGGCTGGAGGTGGCGCGCGCGCTCGCCACGCGCCCACGGCTGCTGCTGCTCGACGAAGTCATGGCCGGTCTCAATCCGGCCGAGCTAGGCGGCATCGTGGAGCTGGTGCGTCGCGTGCACGCCGAGGGCGTGACGCTGATCGTCATCGAGCACATCATGGCCGCGATGATGCGGCTCGCGCAGCGCATCGTCATGCTCCACCACGGCGAGAAGATCGCCGAGGGGACGCCGCAGGCGATCGCCCACGACCGCCGGGTGATCGACGCCTACCTCGGCGACGAGTTCAACCTTGCTGAGGCTTGACGGCGTCGACGCGTTCTACGGCGATCTGCAGGCCTTGTTCGCGGTCTCGCTGGAGGTCCCCGCCGGCGGCATCTTCGCGCTGGTGGGCGCCAACGCCGCCGGCAAGAGCACGACCCTGCGCGTGGTGTCGGGACTGGTGTCGCCGCGCCGCGGGCGCGTGCTGTTCGACGGCGAGGAGCTGGCGCGCGTGCCCGCCGCGCGGCGGGTGGGCCTGGGCATCGTGCAGGTGCCCGAGGGACGCCGGCTGTTTCCGTTCATGACCGTGCGCGAGAACCTGCTGCTCGGCGCCCACACGCCGCGCGCGCGCGCCGAGCGGCCGGCCACGCTGAGCTACGTCTACCGGTTGTTCCCGGTGCTGGAGGAGCGCGCGGCCCAGCTCGCCGGGTCGCTGTCGGGCGGCGAGCAGCAGATGTGCGCGATCGGCCGCGCGTTGATGGCACGACCCCGGCTGCTCATGCTCGACGAGCCGACGCTCGGTCTCGCCCCCGTGCTGGTCGGACGCATCTTCGACACCGTGCGAAGGATCAACGCCGACGGCGTGACCGTGCTGCTGGTCGAGCAAAACGTCCGCCAGGCGCTCACGCTCGCCACGCGCGCCTGCGTGCTCGAGTCGGGCCGGCTGGTGCTCGAGGGCGCCGGGCGCGACCTGCTCGGCGACGAGCGGCTCAAGCGCGCGTACCTGGGGATCTGACCATGCCCGTCTATCACGTGCGCTACACCTGTGCGGCCGACTACAACGCGCGGCGACTGCCGTACCGGCCCGCCCATCTGGCGCAACTCACCGCGCTGCGCGACGAAGGCCGCGTCGTGGCGGGGGGACCAGAACCGGATGGCGGCGCCGCGCATATCTTCTATCGCGTGAGCGACCGCGCCGCGCTGGATCGGCTGATTGCCGAGAATGAGTTCCAGCGCGCCGGGCTCTTCGTCGCCCACGCGGCGCGTGGCTTCAGCGATTTCGTCGAGCCGCTCGAGCGGCTGCCGCACGATGCGGGCTGGAAGGTCACGCTCGTCGACGGAGCGCCGACCGACCGAGCTCGCGCCCGCGCGGCGCTCGCGAAGCTGCGCTCGGAGAAGCTCGTGAACCTGGGCGGCTTCTTTGCCGATGGCAGCGCGCTGGTCGTCGTGCGCCTCGCCGACACCGCGGCCGCCGTGGCCACGCTCGAAGCCGCCGGCGGCTGGGACGCTGAGCACCTCACCGCGCGGCCGTGGAGCCAGACGCTGTAGTTCTCGGTCCTCGACGTGTCCGCGTTATAGAGTGGGGGGCCATGAGCGCACAGCGCGAGGTCGGCATCGACCGCAAGCGGCTCGAGCAATCGATCGACGAGCTCGGCCGCATCGGCGCGACGCCGCGCGGCGGGCTCACGCGCGTCGCCCTCACCGACGAGGACAAGCGCGGCCGCGACCTCATGGTGCGCTGGATGCGCGACGCGGGGCTGCGCGTGAGCATCGATCAGATGGGCAACATCTTCGGTGAGCGCGCGGGCCGTGAGCCGCTGCCGCCGGTCATGATGGGCTCGCACATCGACTCCGTTCCCACCGGCGGCAAGTACGATGGCCAGCTCGGCGTGCTGTGCGGGCTCGAGACGATCCGCGCGCTCGACACGCACCGCATCCGCACGCGGCATCCGGTGACGCTGGCGATCTTCACCAACGAGGAGGGGGCGCGCTTTCAGCCCGCCATGATCGCCAGCGGCGTGATGGCCGGGAAGATCGCGCTGGAGGACGCCTACAACGTGCGCGACAAGGACGGCATCCGGCTCGTGGACGCGCTGGAGCGCATCGGCTACCTCGGCTCCGAGCCGTGTGTGCCCCGTCCGCTGCGCGCCTACCTCGAGCTGCACATCGAGCAGGGGCCATTCCTCGAGGAGGAAGGGCGGTCGGTCGGTGTGGTGGACGGCATCGTCGGCATCTCGTGGTCGCGCCTCAGCATCCACGGCGTGCAGGACCACGCGGGGCCCACGCCGATGCGCATCCGCCACGACGCCCTGGTGGCCGCGGCCGAGATCGTGACGGGCGTGCGCACGATCGCGAAGGAGCTCGGCGGCGATCTCGTCACGACGGTGGGTAACCTGGTCGTGCACCCGAACATCCCCAACGCGATTCCGGGGAAGATCACGCTGTCCATCGACATGCGCGATCCTCGCGACGAGACGCTCGAGGTCGCGCGCCGCTGCCTGGACGCGGTGGTCAAGGCCGCCTGCGAGCGCGAGGGCGTTCGCTATGAGCTCGAGCACTACTGGCGCGTGCCGTTCACGCCGTTCGCGCCCGACGTCGTGGCCGCGGTGGAGCGCGCCGCCACCGCGGTCGGCGCACCGTTCCGCCACATCCTCTCCGGCGCCGGGCACGACGCGCAGTACATGGCGGCGATCGGGCCGACCGGCATGATCTTCGTGCCGTCGCGCGACGGCCGAAGTCACTGCGAGGAGGAGTTCACGCCGATGGACGACATCGAGCACGGCGCGGCCACGCTCTTCCTCGCCGTCCTGGACCTCGCGGAGCGCGTGTAGCACTCAACCCCGAACAAGGAGGACACATGAAGCTCGACGCATACGCCAAGGCCGTGCTGACCGTCATCGCGATCGCCCTCGTGGCCATCGCCGCGCAGCCGTGGATACGTTCAATGTCACCGTCGTCGGCCGAGGCGCAGGAGCCGAGGTTCGTGGTGACGATTCCCAAGTCGTGGGGCAAGATCGTCGGCTTCTCGAACAACAACCTCCTGATGGAGGCTTCAGACGGTACCTACCGCTCGGTCGACCTGGAGGCCAAGTCGGACGTCACGCGCGTGAAGGCGCAGGTGAAGATCCAGTAGCGCGCGTCAGGCGCGCAGCAGGAGCAGGACGCCGCCCGCGGCGGCCACGTTGTTGAGCACGTGCGCCGCCGTGTTCGGCAGCAGGCTCCCGGTACGCTCGTAGGCGATCGCCCACAAGAGCCCGCTCACGAACACGCTGCCGAAGCCCGCGGCGCCATAGCCATGGGCGATCGCGAAGACGGCGGCGCTCACCGTCGCGGCGAGCGGCCAGGCCAGGCGCCGGCGTAGCGTGGCGTAGAGCAGACCGCGGAAGACGATCTCCTCGAACACGGGCGCGAACACGACCGTGCCGAGCAGGCTGGCCGCCGCCACCACCGGACGGCCCCACGCGAGATCCTCGTCGAACCATTCCGTCCAGTGCGAGGTCATGCCCGTCGCCTCGCTGATCAGCCCCAGCGCGAGATCGGTCGCCGTGCCGACGCCGACCAGCAGCGCCGTCGTCCAGAACAACGCGCGCCGGCCGCGGGGTGCCGGCAGGTAGCCGAGCCCTCGGGTGAGGCCGACGCCGGCGGGCGCGAACAGCCGCCGGCGCGCGAGCCAGAGCAGCGGCGCGTACATGAGCGGCATGCTGATGGCCGCCAGCAGCGGATCGTTGGGACCGCGCCAGCGCCCGAGCGCGTAGACGCCGACGAGGACGAGCACGCCGCCGCCGGCTCCGCGCAGCAGCACCACGAGACCGTCGCGTAGCCGCCACGGCGGCGGCACGAGGGCGCTATCCACGCGCACGGGCCGCCCGCGCAGCACGAACACGAGGCCGGCGAGCCCCAGACCGAGCGCGATCAGCTCCGACGCGGTGAGCGCGCGCACGCGTCGCAGCAGCGGCGCGGTTCGCGCCTCGGCGCCCCTCAGCAGCGCCGCGCGCGCGCCGGTGTCGCCGGCGCGATCGGCCAGACGCAGCAGCAGCCGATCACGGAACCAGCCGGGCTCCACCATGCGCGCGGCGCTGTCCCGAAGACGGGACAGTCGGCCGTCGAGCGGCGCGTCCAGGTACGCGGCGGCCAGCGTATCCGCCGCGAGCGCGTCGCCGCGCGCGCGCCATCGATCGACCGCCTCGAGCACCTCGTCGATGCGCCCGGCTTCGCCGTACAGCACGGCGAGCCTCACCTGCACGCCGGGCTCGCCGGGCACGACGTCGGCGACCTCCTCGTACCAGGTGATCGCCTCGTCGAGCTCGTTGCGACCGTCGCTCACCGTGAGCTCGTAGAACCGCCGCTCCCACGTCGTCGCGCGCTTGAGCGCGTCCTCGAGATCCATCGTGCGCTCCACGATCAGCGCGAGCGCGCGTGCGGGATCGTCGATGCTGTCGAGCCGGCTGCCCGCGAGGTGCACGTGGACGGCGAGCGCCACGAACGCCGCCAGCAGCACGGCGGCGACGCCGGTGACGATCGCCCCCGGCCAGCGGCGCGGGGGTGGCGTGATGACGATCGCTTCGGTGAGCGGAGGTTCGGGGAGCGGCGGCGTGGCGTCCAGACGTTACTCGGCCGGCGGAAGCGCGTCGCCGGTGACGTACGGCGCGGCGGCGCGACGGCGCACGCGCAGTCGCACCATCACCGGCAGATGGTCGGAGGCGACGCGCGCGAGGCGGCTTCTGTGCGGGTGAAACGCCTCGCCCTCGAGCTCGACGTCCCAGTAGATGCGGTCGAGCCGGAAGAGCGGGAATACGGCGGGATGCGTGCGGCGCATGCGCCGCATCGGTGACTTGAACTCCAGGCGCAGCCCGCGCGTGACCGGCCCGCGGTGCCACTCGTTGAAGTCCCCCATCACGACGCGCGGGCCGCCGCACGAGCCGGCACGGATGAATCCCGCGAGCAGCTCGAGCTGGGCGCGGCGCTCGCGGAAGGCCAGGCCGAAGTGGCAGTTGAAGACGTGCACGGTCACGTCGTTGACCTCGACGTCCACCCGCAGGCAACCGCGTGGCTCGCGCAGCCCGTGACTGAGATCGTGCCGGACCGAGCCCACGACGGGCAGACGCGTGAGGATGGCGTTGCCGTAGCTGCCGTCGCCGTACGAGCGCGTCTCGCCCATGACGAGCTCCATCCCGAGCTTGCTCGCGAGATAGGCGGCCTGGTCGGCCGCGGGCATCACGTTGCCGTCGCCGCGGATGACTTCCTGCAGGCCGATGACGTCGGGATTCATCTCGGCGATGACGACGCCGATGCGGTCGAGATCGCGCCGCCGGTCCAGCCCGACGCCGCGATGGATGTTGTACGACGCGATCGTGATCGGCGTCACGCCGCGGACTCGCGCGAGGAGGGCTCGAGGTACTGCACGAAGTGCGGATAGAGCTGAACGGGGTGGTTCAACGGCTCGGGAAGCCGCACGCCGGGCGGCGCCACGACGAACGTGTGCAGCTCTTCCGGCGACGGGCCGGCGTGGGCGCCCGACTCCGCGATGTAGGACACGTGCCCCGGCGCGGCGTCGATGCCGTACACCACGAGGTCGCCCGCGCTGGGCATCGCCATGAGGTCCCTGACCGCCGAGACGACGAGCGCCGCGTCATCCCGGCCGGCAAACGGGCCGGGGTCTGCGTCGAGGCGGTAGCGCTTGCCGCGCCAGAAGCAGACCGGACCGTCCCCGCTCCGCGCGAACACGTAGCCGACGCCGGGATGCCGCGACAGCTCCTCCGCGAGCGCCGGCGAGTGCTCCTCGATGCGCTCGATCGGCAGCGGTGCGTCGTCGTCCACGAAGTAGACGAACGCGTTCGGACCCGCGCAGATCACGCGCACGTTGTCACGCTCGCGCGCCTCCTTGAGCTCGCCCAGCACCCAGGGGAATCCGTCCTCGATGTAGTTGAAGAACCGCTGGAAGAATCCGGGCGCGCGCCCCATCCGAAACGCCTTGATCCCGCTCGCGAGATGGTGGCGTCCGGCGGGCCGCTGCGGGCTGACCGGGCGCGTGCCCTTGGGAAGGAAGTCCTCGAACATCACGCGCTCGAACGGACGGCCGCCGGCGAGCTCGCCGAACGGCTTGCAGAGCGCCTGGCCATGATCGGACAAGATATAGAGGTCGTAGCGATGCTCGGGTACGCGACGACAGACGCGCCAGATCTGCTTGATCGAGTCGTCCACCCGGCGCAGGCTTCGCAGGGCGCGCGCGTGGCGCGGACCATAGGCGTGCGAGAACACGTCGTAGTCCAGATAGTTGACGTAGACGGCGGGCGCGCCGGCGTACAGATCACGCGCGACGGCCAGCGTGAACAGCTCTCGCACCCACACCGAGAGCCCGATCTTGATCGCGAGCCATTTCCAGCCGCGACGCCACTCGCCGACCGGATCGGCGAGCAGGCGCAGCACCGCGCGAAGCAGCTCGGTGGCGGTGATGACCGTGCTCTTCACCGCCACCCAGGCCAGCACGATCAGGGCAGACAGCGCGGCCAGAAGCCCGCTGCCGCTGGGCCGCTTCATGATGGCGAACGTGAAGAGATTGTCGGCGGCGCCGCCGGTGAACACGCAGCCGTAGCTGGCGCCGCCCTCGAGGATCCCGCGCCGTCCCGCGGCCTGGACGCGCTCCACACGCGCGGCGTCGCCCGCACGCGGGAAATAGACGTCGTCGCGCTGCCGCTTCTCGTGGTAGTGGAAGCCGGGAATGTCCGGGCGCACCCCGTACATCGCGGCCATCTGAAAGGCGGGCGTCGAGGACGGCAGCCCGACGAACATCGGATGTATCTTCCACCCCGCGCGCTCGATGACCCGGCGCAGGAACGGCATGCGCCCCTGGGCGAGGGCGAGCGCCAGCACGTCGCGTGAGAGCCCATCGATCTGCACGACGAGCAGGCGGCGATGCGCGGGCGTAGGCGCGCGGCCACGCCGCGCGCGTCGGATGAGGCGATCGACGAGACGCTGGAGGCCGAGCACCAGGTCGTCGAGAGACATTGGATTTCATTGTACTATCCCCTTCGCGATGGACCGGCAGCCTAGCGTCGTCGCCGACGTCCGGCGCTTCGTCGCCGAGGACGTACGGCCCGCCGCGCCCACCCTGGAGCACGCCGATACCTATCCGCACGCGCTCGTCGAGCGCATGCGCGCTCTCGGTCTGTTCGGCGCGCTGGTCCCACGCGAGTACGGCGGCCTCGGGCTCGACGTGACGACCTATGCCCAGGTGATCGAAGAGCTCTGTCGCGGCTGGATGTCACTGGCCGGCGTGATCAACAGCCACACGATGGCCGCGCTCATCGTGCTCCAGCATGGCACGGACGAGCAACGGCGCCGGCTGCTGCCGCGCTTCGCCGCCGGCGAGGCGCGCGGCGGCCTCTGCCTCACCGAGCCGCACGCCGGGTCGGACGTGCAGGCGATCTCGACGCGGGCGCGGCGCGCCGGCGCCGAGTACCGGATCAGCGGGACCAAGATGTTCGTGACCAACGGCCGCGAGGGCAACACGTTCGCGCTGCTCGCCGTGACCGATCCGGTCTCGCAGCCGCGTCACCGCGGCATGTCGTGCTTCATCGTCGAGAAGGGCGCGCCGGGGCTCGCCGTGGTGAAGTCGATCGGCAAGCTCGGCTACAAGGGCGTCGACACCGCGGAGCTGCTGTTCGAGGACTTCCCGTGTCCCGCGGCGAACCTGGTGGGCGGCGTGGAGGGCCGCGGCTTTGCCCAGGTGATGAGCGGGCTCGAGGCGGGGCGGATCAACATCGCCGCGCGCGCGGTCGGCGTCGCACGGGCGGCGCTCGACGAAGCCTCCGCGCGCGCGAACGACGCCGCACGGCTCGACGACATGACCGCGCGCGTGGACGCCGCACGGCTGCTCACGTACTGGGCCGCCGGGATGAAGGACCGCGCCGAGCGCTGCGATCTCGAAGCCGGCATGGCCAAGCTCTTCGCCTCCGAGACCGCGCACGAGGTGGCGCTCGACGCCGTTCGCCTGTGCGGCACCTCCACGTCGCTCGCCATCGAGCGCTGCTATCGCGAGACGCCGCTGATGATCATCGGCGAGGGCACCAACGAGATCCAGCGCACGATCATCGCGCGCCAGCTCGTCGAGCGGCACGGCGAGCGCGGCGGCAGCCTCGTCTCGCGCGACGGCGAGCCCGAAGAGCGGCGGCGCATGCTGCTCGCGGTGCGGCAGGTCGTCGACAAGAGCGTGGCGCCCGTGGCCGCCGAGCGGGACCGCGAGGGCGGCGTGCCGGAGGAGCTGATCACCCAGCTCGCCGATCTCGGCGTCTTCGCCGCCCTGGTGCCGCCGACCCACGGGGGGCTCGGACTGGACGTGACGGCGTGGACGATGCTCATCGAGGAGATCGCGCGCGCCTGGGCGGCGCCCGCGCTGCTCGCGGTGGCCCAGGGCGCCGTCGCCTCCGCGCTCGCCGTCGCGGGCGGCGACACCGCGCGGCATCTCCCCGAGCTCGGACGCGCCGAGGTGCTCGCGGCGGTGGTCCCCGTTGCGGCGGCGCTCGCCCGGCGCGAGAGCGCCGCGTGCGCGCTCGATGGCAACACGGCGCCGATCCCTTCCGCGGCCAGCGCCGGGCTCCTGGCGCTGACGCTCGCCGACGGCACGGCGTGGTGGCTGGTGCCGGCGTCGCTGCGCGGCGTGACGGTGACGCCGGCTGCGCCCGATCTCGGCCTGCGGGGCGCGCCGCCCGCCGTGATCTCGCTCCGTGGCGTGCACCTGCCGATCTCCCACCCTTCGGTCTCGGCGCCGCGGCTGCTCGCGGTGGCCGAGCTCGGCATTGGCGCCGTCGCCGTCGGCCTCGGGCAGGCGGCCTTCGAGGCGGCGCTGCGCTACTCGCAGCAGCGCACCACGTTCGGCAAGGCGATCTGCCAGCATCAGGCCGTGCAGCTCAAGCTCGCCGACATGGCCACGCGCCTGACCGCGGCGCGGCTGCTCGTCGGCGACGCGGCGGAGCGCGCGACGGCGAGCGAGTACGCCGCCGCGCGGCGAGCCAGGCGCTTCGCCGTCGACGCGGCCGTCGCCGCCACGCTGGAGTCGATGCGCATCCACGGTGGCTACGGCTACACGACCGAATTTCCCGTCGAGCGCTACTACCGTGACGCCGCCGCGCTGCTCGCGGCGGCGCCCGCGAGCGCGGTCTGATGGCGTACGGACGCTACTTCGAGGAGTTCAGCGTCGGCGAGGTCATCAAGCACTGGCCCGGCCGCACGATCGGCGAGGCCGACTGCACGTGGTTCGCCCTGCTGACGATGAACCAGCATCCGGTGCACAGCGATGCACACTACGCGGCGACGCAGACGCAGCACGGGCAGCGCCTCGTGCTGGGACCGCTGGTGTTCTCGATCGGCATCGGTATGACGGTGGCCGACGTGTCGGGCAAGGCCATCGCCAACCTGGAAATCGAAAAGATCACCCACGACGCGCCCACGTTCATCGGCGACACGCTCTACTCGGAGTCGACGGTGCTCGCGCTGAAGGAGTCCGCGCGGGGCGATCGCGGGACGGTTACCGTCGAAACGCGCGTGCACAACCAGCGTGGCGAGCGCGTCATGACGTTCAAGCGCACGGCGCTCCTCCCGAAGAGAAATCACGCAACGCTTGGGCAGCACGCGCAGCCACCGGCATCGAGAACAGGCCACCCACGCGACGAGCCGGGCTCGCGGACCCCGCAACAATAAAAATGCTGCAGGGCCTGCGGATTCTCGCCGTCTCACAGTTCGGCGCGGGCCCGTTCGGCACGCAGATGCTGGCCGATCTGGGCGCCGAGATCATCAAGATCGAGGACCCCGCCGTCGGCGGCGACGTGGCGCGCGAGGTCGGCCCCTATGCGAGCGAGCACGACTCCCTGTACTTCCAGTCGTTCAACCGCGGCAAGAAGTCGCTCACGCTCGATCTCAAGCATCCCGAGGGCCGCGCCGTCCTGCGCGACCTCGCGCGCGTGTCGCACGCCGTCTACAACAACCTGCGCGGCGATCTGCCCCAGACGCTCGGCGTCACGTACGCGGCGCTGAAGGACGTCAATCCCGCGCTGGTGTGCTGCTCGCTGTCCGGCTTCGGCCAGACGGGCCCGCGCGCGGCGGAGCCGGCCTTCGACTATCTCATCCAGGGTTACGCGGGCTGGATGTCGGTGACCGGCGAGCCCGACGGGCCGCCGGGCAAGTGCGGGGTGTCGGTCGTCGACTTCGCGGCCGGCTATGCCTCGATGGCGGCGCTGCTGGCGGGACTCTGGGACGCGCAGCGCAGCGGCGTGGGGCGCGACATCGAGCTCTCGCTGCTCGACAGCGCCGTGAGCATGCTGTCCTACTACGCGATCTGGGCGCTGAACCGCGAGTGGCAGCCCGCTCGCGTGGAGGACTCCGGGCATCAGTCGCTCGTGCCGGCGCAGAACTTTCCCACCCGCGACGGCTGGCTCGTCGTCTTCTGCAACAAGGAGAAGTTCTGGACGAATCTCGTCGAGGCGATGGAGCTGCGCGAGCTCGCGGGCGATCCGCGCTTCGCGACCTTCGCCGACCGGCTCGCCAACAAATCCGCGCTGCTGCCGATTCTGAAAACGCGCTTCGGCGAGCTGACGACGTCCGAGTGGCTGGCGCGGCTGCGCGGCCGCGTGCCGTGCGCGCCGGTGAACACGATCGCGCAGGCGCTCGCCGACGAGCAGATCGCGGCGCGCGACATGATCGTGGAGGTCAAGCACCCGCGCTTCGGAATTCTGAAGCAGGTCGGGACGCCGGTGAAGAGCGAGGGCGTGTCGCCGAACCTCACTCCCGCGCCCGCCCTCGGCCAGCACACCGACGAGATCCTGAGCTCGCTCCTGCACTACGAGCCGGGCCGCATCGCGGCGTTGCGCGCGTCGGGCGCGCTCGGCTGACCGGCTGGACTCCCTTGCCCGCTCACTTAAACTTCATTCATGCCGGAGCGGACGCTCACCGTCCCCGAGGTCGAGGACGTCACCCGCGAGGCGGTCGCGCCGCCGTGGATGACGATTCTCCACAACTGTGACTGCCACACCTTCGAACAGGTCGTGAAACAGTTACAGAAAGCGATCGCGTGCAGCGAGAGCCAGGGGTGGGAGATCGCGTGGCAGGTTCACAACACCGGCAAGGCGGTCGTGAAGATCGGCCCCGAGAAGGAGTGCGTGCGGGTCGGCAACATCCTGGCCGCGATCGGCCTCGTGGTCACGGTCGTGCAGTCGTAACGTTCACCTCCGAGCCTCGCCCTCATGTTCGTCGCGTTGTTCGCGCTCATCGCGGAACTCACGCCCGACAAATCAGTTGGTCACCCGAAGGGTCCCGCCCGTGGTGCGCGTGACGGCGCTGCTGACCCCCGTGACCGTGAGTGTGTAATCACCGAGGGGGGTGGGGTTCACTGTCGTCACCGACAACGTCGTCGACGCGCTCGCGGGATTCGGCGTGAGCGTCGCCGTGGCGCCCGGCGGCAGCCCGCGCACACTGAACGTGACCGGATCGTTGAAGCCCTGATTCGGCACGATGTTGATTCCGTAGGTCGCGGTATCGCCAGCCCGCACCGTCTGGATCCCGGGTGACATGGTCAGATTGAAGGTCCGGATCACGAGTGTCGCGGTCACCGTGCGGGTCACACCGCCGGCAACGCCGGTGATCGTGAGCTGGAAGGAGCCGGCTGGGGCATCGCTGAACGTGTTCACGGTCAGCGTCGACGAGGTGTCCGCCGGGTTCGGAGTGAACGAGGTCGTGTTACCGGGGATAGGCAGGTTCGCGCTCAGGGTGACCGCATCGCTAAAGCCGGCCGTCCGGTTGATCGTGACTGTGTAACTCACCGAGTTGCCGGGGACGACGCTCTGGCTTCCCGGCGACACGCTCAGCGTGAAGTCCGGCGTCGTCGGCGAATTCACGCCGAGTGTCACGGTCGTCGTGCGGGTCAGATCACCGCTGGTGCCAGTGACGGTCAGCGTGTAGCTGCCAGGCGGAGTACTGCTCGTCGTCGTCACCGAGAGCGTCGACGCCACCGCGCCGGGGTTCGGCGTGAACGTCGCCGTGGCGCCCGACGGCAGCCCACTCACGCTGAGCGTGACCGGATCGTTGGGGCCGCCGCTCGGCCGGCCGATGTTGATCGTATAGCTCGCGGTACCCCCACCAGTCGGGACCGTCTGCACCGAGGGTGACGCGCTCAGCGTGAAATCCGTAACAGTGATCACGACCGTCGCGCTGACCGTGCGGGTCACGCCGCCGGCAACACCACTGATCGTGAACGGGAAGGAGCCGGCTGGGGCCTCGGTGACCGTGCTTACCGTCACGGTCGACGAGGTGTCGACTGGATTCGGAGTGAAGAACGCCGTAGCACCGGAGGGCAGACCACTCACGCTCAGGGTGACCGGATTGGTAAAGCCGGCCGCCCGGCTGATCGTGACCGTGTAGTCGACCTGGCTGCCCGCGAAGACGCTCTGGCTCGCCGGCGAGATGCTCAGCGTGAAGTCCGGCGCGGCTCCCGACGCCGCGGCGCGGAAGTTGGCTCCCGACACGCTGTGCGGGATGCCCAGGTACTGATCCGTCCACGTGTGCGTCGTGGTCCCCGTCCCTGGGCCGATGTCGCCCTGGACCGAGGACGAGTCGGGCCCCCAGGCGATTGTCTGGTTCGAAGACACCCAGTCGTTCGTCGTGAAGCCGATGCTCGCGGTGCGATCGCCCGGACTGCTCGGAATCGTGAGAGACGTCGCCGCCGCGGGTGACGCGTTGAACGCGACGAATCGGCCGTTCGTGACCGGAGTCGTCTGATCGACGCCGGTGACGGTAATGACACCGACGTCGGCATGCATGGCGGTCGTCCACGACACCGTCGCCGTCTGCGGGCCGGACGGCGGATTGATGACCTGGAAGATGAGCGTGCGGATGGAGGCGGTCGTGCCCGAGTCCGTCCCGGCGACGAGCGTGCCAGGGACACCGCCCAGGCTCGCCGTGACGTTCGTCGCGTTGTTGGCGCTCATGGCGACCATGATCATCGCGGCGCGGTTGGCGCCGCTGCCCACGACGAACGCGGGTGTGGTGACCGAGGTCACGCTCCAGCGAAAGCCCGAGTCGACGGCGTTGTCGAACTGCACCGTCTGCGAGGTCGGGGCCGTGCCCACGGTGAGCCCGACGGCGGTGCTCCTCGTCAGATCACCACTCTGAGCAGTGATCGTGACCGTATAGGTCCCAGGCGGCGTACTGCTCGTCGTCGTCACCGACAGCGTCGACGACGCGGTGGCGGGATTCGGCGTGAACGTCGCCGTCGTGCCCGACGGCAGCCCACTCACGCTCTGCGAGATCACGCCGCTGAAATTGCCCGTCCGGTTGTAGGTCAGCGAGTACGTCGTGCTCCCGCCCGCCGCGACGGTCTGGCTGGCCGGCGACGCGCTCACCGTGAAGTCCGGCGCGCCTCCCGACGCCGCGGCCCGGAAGTTCGCTCCCGACACGCTGTGCGGGATGCCCACGTACTGATCCGTCCACGTGTGCGTCGTGTTCCCCGTCCCTGCGCCGATGTCGCCCTGGACCGAGGACGAGTCGGGCCCCCAGACGATCGTCTGGTTCGAAGACACCCAGTCGTTCGTCGTGAAGCCGATGCTCGCGGTGCGATCGCCCGGACTGCTCGGGATGGTCAGCGACGTCGCCGCGGCCGGTGACGCGTTGAAGGCGGTGAACCGGCCGTTCGTGACTGGACCCATCTG
>Ga0114129_10004118_pt1 | contig 20546 bp, 19 predicted proteins | sample RhiMetdeltSRZDD1_FD_80071 | JGI IMG/M metagenome (GOLD analysis project Ga0114129, IMG submission 80071) | Populus rhizosphere microbial communities from Tennessee, USA - Rhizosphere MetaG P. deltoides SRZDD1 (version 2) (version 2) | ecosystem: Host-associated > Plants > Roots > Rhizosphere >... | reverse complement strand
GCCCTGCGCTGAGCCTCCTGCGGCGCCGCGACCGCCAGCTCCGCCCTCGCTCCCCGCAGGAGCTGTGGCACTTGCCGGCCGGACCGGCGAATCAGCGCCCGCTCCCGCGCCGCTGCCGGCCGCTGCCCGGACGCCGACCGTCGCGTTGCCCTGGACGTAATTCATGTCCGACATCTTCGGATCGGGCGGCGGCAGCAGGCCAATCGACACGATGTTGGTCTGCGACGGGATGTAGACGATGTGGGTCTCGGGATCGTAGGCGCCGCCCTGCCAGTTCGTGCCGCCGATGTTGGACGGAAGCATCAGCGTGCCGAGCTGATCGAGCCTGCTCGCCACCGGAGGCGTGAACAACGGACCGAGCTTGTACTTCGCGACGAACTTGACGGCTTCGGCCTTCAGCTCGGGCGTGAAGTCGATCAAATCGTCGGTCGAGACGCCCTGACGGTCGTACGCCGGCGGTTTCGTCGGGAACGGCTGCGTCGGCGCATACCACTCGCCGGGCACCTCGCCCTTGGCCACCGGCCGCTCCTCGATCGGCCACACCGGCTCGCCGGTCACGCGGTCGAACACATAAAGAAATGACTGCTTCGTCGGCTGCGCGACAGCCTTCACCGTCCGTCCGTTCACGGTGATGTCCGCGAGGATCGGCGCGCACGGGATGTCGTGGTCCCAGATGCCGTGATGCACCAGCTGGTAGTGCCATTTGCGGCGCCCCGTTCGAAGATCGACGGCCACGAGGCTCTCGCCGAAGAGTCCCGAGCCGGGACGATGGCCGCCGTAATAGTCTCCGGTCGGCATTTCGACCGGGATGTATGCGATGCCGAGGTCCTCGTCGACCGATATCTGCGCCCAGACGCCGGTGTTGCCCGTGTACGACCACGAATCGCCTTCCCACGTGTTGTTGCCGAATTCGCCGGGCAGCGGAATTGTGTGGAAGATCCACAGGCGCTTGCCGGTCCGGACATCGAAGCCACGAACGTAGCCCTTCACGTTGCCGCGGCTCTTCGGCACGCCGCCCGAAGCGTGCGCGGCGCCGACGATCACCACGTCTTTGGCGACCATCGGCGTCGCATGGAGGCCGACCTCGCCGTTGATCAGATCGATGTCCTGATCGTCGTCCTTCTTGAGATCGACGACGCCGTTCTCGCCGAACGACTTGACGAGATAGCCGGTCTTCGCGTCGAGGGCGATCAGACGATAGCCGGGTGTCACATAGAGGATCCGCGAATCGTTGGCGCCGTCCGACCAATACGCGAGGCCGCGTCCTGAAAACTGCCGCGGCGCGGCGGCCCCGCGCGCGCCTTCGATTTCGCCGTGTACCCAGAGCAGCTCACCCGTCGCCGCGTTGACCGCGATGGCGGCGCGTCGCGTGCCGGCGGTCGCGTAGAGGATGCCGTTGACCATCAGCGGCGTGCCTTCGAGCTGAAACTCCGGGCGCGGGCCGAACATGTCGGTCTTCAGGCGCCACGCGACCTCGAGATTCTTGAAGTTGGACGCATTGATCTGATCGAGCGGCGAATAACGGGTGCTGCCCGTGTCGGCGGCGTACCAGCGCCATTCGCCGTTCCTGGCGCCTTGTTGCGCGACCAGCGGGGCGACAGCAAAAGCAACGGCGACCAGAACGTATAATCTCTTCACGCGGGATCCTCCTCCACGACGTTCAACGTACAACTTTCAACGTTGTTCAAAGTTGAAAGTTTACAGTTCTCAGTTTCCACGGTCTTTGACCGTGAATGCGGCCACCGCCTTCGCGGTGGCGCGCGTCGCACGGTCCCGCACGCTCACTTCAAGCTCGTACCGGCCGGCCGGAAAGCTCGCGAGCGGGACGCGCTGCACCGCGAACCCCTGCGTCTCCCACGGATCGGCGACCGGCAGATCTTCACCGTTCAGCGTCTGCGGCCGCGTCGCGTTGAACAGCCGCCGCTCGCCGTCCACGCGGAAGAACCGGTAGTCGGCGGTGACGTCGGCATCGGGCGATCCGTAGTTGCAGATCTGATACACGATCGTCAGGACGTCGTTCGTCGAAAACGTCTGCGTCAGATTCGGGGTCGCGTCGGCGACGCCGAACGTGTACGGCTGCTCGCTCTGCGCTTTCCGCGCCAGCGGCGCCGGCAGGACGTGAAAATCGCGCGTGAGCATCAGACTGCTCAGCCGCAGCTCGTCGTTCCAGAAATCCGGGACGGTGATGAGCCGCTCGAACACGACGGGCGAACGATCCTTGAGATGCCCGCGATCGGCGACGGCGACGTACAGGTCGTAGTCGCCCGCGGGCAGCGCAATCGCGCGCGCGACGAAATGCAGCGCGCCCGCGCGCCACGACTTCGCGTCGAAGAAGTAGTACTCCTCGAACGGGAAGAGCGAGGGATCGCGCGTCTCCCGCAGCCGTTCCGCACGCTCCGCTTCCGCTTTGTCGCGCTCCGCCCTGCGGCGCTGCAGCTCCAGCAGGGTGGAGCTCTCGGCCGCCGCCTGCGTGATGCCTCGCGACGACGAGATGGCCGGGCCGCCGACCGGCATTTCTCCGGGTGGGACCGAGATCCCTTCGGCCACGCGCGCCGTCGGCTGCGCACCGCGCAGCCACGCGCGCACCTCGGATTTCTGCTCGATCGCGGCGGCCGCACGCCGCGAGACCGCCCGGACGTACAGCGCGCCGGTCTTCAAACTATCCGCGACCGCCTCCAGCGAAATGACGAACGGCACGTACGCCTTGTGATCGCGCGACTTGAGGATGTGCGCGTCCCACGGGAAGCGCGCGTCGGCGTCCGCGCCGTTGCGCTGCGCCGCGTCGACGGCATCGAGCAGCGCGACCACGGCTTCACGCTCCTTCGGGCCGAGTGGGGCGCGATCCGACGGCCGCGCCGGTAGCTGCGCGGCGCCGCGGGCGCCGCTCGCGACGATCAGGACCGCCGTCAGCGCGCGGAGGTGTTTTCGAATGCGAGCTCCTCGACCAGGCTCATCGCGTCGTACGCCGTCAGATCCGGCTGCAGCGGGGTGACCGACACGTAGCCGTCGCGCACCGCCTGGTAGTCCGAGCGATCGTGCGGCTCCCATTCGTTCTGCCCTTCTTCAATCCAGTAGTACGGGCGTCCCTTCGGATCGTGCCGTTCGGCCACCGACGTGACGTGATTCCGCTTCGCCTGCACCGTCACGCGGAATCCTTTCGGCTCGCCCTTCGGGACGTTGATGTTCAGAAACGTCCGCGCGGGCAGCGGGCGGCGCAGCATCGCGTCGGCCATCGATGCGGCCGCGCGCGCCGCGTGGCTGAAGTCGTAGTCGCCGCGCGTCTGCCGCAGGGACACGGCGATCGCCGGAATGCCGAGCACCGCCGCCTCGAGCGCTCCGGCAACCGTCCCCGAGTACGTCACATCGTCGCCGAGGTTCCAGCCTTTATTGATACCGGACACCACGAGGTCCGGGAGCCCTTTGAACACCTGCGCGATCGCGATGTTGACGCAATCGGTCGGCGTGCCGTCGACGCCGTAGGTGTTCGCGTCGATCGCGTCCAGCCGCAGCGGATGGCGGAGCGTCAGCGCGTGACCGATCGCGCTGGCCTCCTGCATCGGCGCGACGATCGTGACCGACCCGAGCGGCCGCAGCGCGTCCGCGAGCACCCGGATGCCCTCCGATCGAAACCCGTCATCATTCGTCACGAGGATCCGGACCATGATCGCGGCACGATTGTATCTAATGTCCTGGCCGGCGCGGCACCGCGAGGAAGAGGCCGGCGGTTGCCGCCGCCGCCAGCGCGGCGCCGGCGCCGAATGCCGCGGCGACGCCGTACGCCTTCCAGATCGCGCCGAACATGACGCTCGCCGCCAGCGCGCCGAGGCCTTGCACGGCATTGAAGATCCCGAATGCGACGCCGCGGCGTTCGGGCGGCGCGAGATCGGCGACGAGCGCTTTCTCGGTCCCCTCCGCGAACCCGAAGTAGAACCCGTAGATGAAGAACCACGTGACGAGCGCGACGAGCGACGTGCTGACGGCAAAGCCGGCGTACACGACGGCATAAATGATCCAGCCGAGCGCGATCACCGATCGCCGGCCAGCGCGATCCGACCAGCTCCCGCCGAACACGGACACCGTCGCTTTCACCACGTGCAGTCCGGCCCAGAAGAGCGGCACGAACTTCGCCGAGCCGGCGGCGTCGGTGAGCTTCAGCAGCAGAAACGCATCGGTGGAGTTGCCGAGCGTGAAGATCGTCAGAACGATCATGAACGCCCTGAACTCGCGCGGGAGTCCAGACATAACGTCCGGCTTCACGCGGACCGTGTCGGTCGCCGGGTCCACGAGGACCCGGCCTACACTTGGCGCGCTCGCCGGGTCCACGAGGAACCGGCCTACATCTGGCGCTCGCACCGTCTCCGGTTCCCGCACGAAAAAGATCAACACGACCGCGATCGCACCCGGAACGATCGTCAGCGCGAACAGCGTGCGGTAGTGATCCGGATAGAACAGCAGGAACAGCGACGCCAGCGCCGGACCGACGATTGCGCCCGCGTGATCCATCGCGCGGTGGAAGCCAAATACCTTCCCGCGATTCGCGGACGTGGCCCACAGCGCCAGCATTGCGTCGCGCGGCGCGCTGCGAATGCCCTTGCCCACGCGGTCGAGCACGCGCACGATGAACACCTGCACCCAGCCTGTGGCGAGCGCGATGAACGGACGCGCCACCGACGAGATGCTGTAGCCAGCGAGGACGAGCGGCCGCTTGCGCGGCGACCGATCCGCGGCGCGGCCCGACCAGATTTTCAGAATGCTGTTGACGGCTTCCGCCGCGCCTTCGACGATGCCGAGCGACAGGGCACCGGCGCCGAGCACCCGCGTCAGGAAAAACGGGAGGAGCGGATAGATCGCTTCGGTCGCCGAGTCGGTGGCGAGGCTGACGAAGCCTAAGAGCCAGACGGCTCTGGGAAAACCGAACATGGCTAATGGCTAATGGCTGATGGCATAACGTCCATAGTCCATGAACGATATGCCATCAGCCATCAACCATCAGCCATGTCATCTTTTGGAGTAAGGCGCCACCGGTCCGTCGGCGACGACGCGCACCCAGATCTGATCGGGCTTCCCGTTGTGCTCGCGATACACGCCGAAGCCGCGATAGTCGCCGATCTGCGTGAAGCGAACGGACGAGTAATTGACCGCAGGGCCCGACGAGTAGTACCGCGATCCTCTGTACTCCAGCCAGATCCCGTTCGCCTCGCTCGGCCGGCGGATTGATTCGACGTAGGTCCGTGTCGGAATCGACATCAGCGTGTCGACGATCGGCGCCTCGCGGGGAGCCGTCTGTTCCGGACCTCGCGTGGCGATCGCCTCGAGCGTCGCCGGCGAGATCGGCTCGGGCGGGTTGGGCGTCGCGATGTCGACCGGAAATGCCGGGACGCGGCTGCCCTGCGTGCCGGCCAGCTCGCCCGAACGGCGGCGTTCGTAGCCGCGCATCAGCATGCGACCGACCGGCACGTAAATGACGCTGTGCGGCTCGAGCGTGGCGTCGGCGTAGACCGGCACGGACCGATACACGCCGACCTGCATCATGATTCCGCCGTCGAAGAATCGCGTTTCGCGCGTCGGGAAGTAAATGAGGCCGTTGACCAGCAGCGGTTCGTTGTTGAACTGCCACTCCGCGTACTGCGCGGTGACGGGAGGCGGCGGCGTTCGGAACTGGTAGACCTGCGCGTTACCGATCTTCGGCAACAGCACAGCCATTGATAGGGCGACGCCGCACATGATCGAACGCATGGCTGACCTCCTCGCCTGCGCGTCTCAACGCGCGTGCCATCGTACAATAAAGATGCCCCATGTCCACCCTGGCAGAAGTGATCGCACGCGAAACGCGCCCCGGGGAGTTGTACGAAAGGCTGCCCGACGGCAGACTTCGCTGCTACGCGTGTGGACACTGCTGTCCCCTGCCCGACGGCGCGATTGGCGTCTGCAAGGTCAGGTTCAACGATCACGGCAAACTCCTCGTGCCGTGGGGATATGTGGGCGGTGTGCAGTGCGATCCGATCGAGAAGAAGCCGTTCTTCCACGCCTATCCCGGCGCGCTCGCTTACAGTTTTGGCATGCTCGGGTGCGACCTGCACTGTGCCTACTGCCAGAACTGGGTCACGTCGCAGGCGCTTCGCGACCCGGCCGCCGTGGCGCCGCCGCTTGGCACATCTCCGGAACATCTCGTCCGCGACGCGCTGCGGCAGCGCGCGAAGGTGATCGTCAGCACCTACAACGAGCCGCTGATCACGAGCGAGTGGGCGGTCGCGGTCTTCAAGGAAGCGAAGGCGGCCGGACTCGGAACGGCGTTCGTGTCCAACGGCAACGGCACGCCGCGCGTCCTCGAATACCTGCGGCCGTGGATCGATCTCTATAAAGTCGATCTCAAGAGCTTCGACGATCGGCACTATCGCGAGCTGGGCGGCCGCATCGGTCCGATCCTCGACACGATCGGTCGCCTGCATGCGATGGACGTCTGGCTCGAGATCGTCACGCTGCTGATTCCCGGCTTCAACGATTCACGCGACGAGCTCGAACGGCTCACGTCGTTCGTCGCGAGTGTCTCACCCGACATTCCGTGGCACGTCACCGCGTTTCACGGCGATTACAAGATGACCGAGCCGGAGAATACGACAGCCAGGATGCTGGTCGACGCCGCGGCGATCGGCCGCGCGAACGGTCTCCGGTACGTGTATGCGGGGAATCTGCCCGGACAGGTCGGGCCGCTCGAGGACACGGACTGCGCCGCGTGCGGGGCGCGCCTCGTGTCGCGCTGGGGCTATCACGTTCGCGACTATCGCGTGACGCCCGACGGCCGCTGCCCGGACTGCGCGACGCCGCTGCCCGGACGATGGAGCGAGCGGTTCGATGGCCAGATCGCGTCACGTCCGTTCCTGCCCGGCACGTCCCGATTTACAATTCTCAGTTCCCGATGAACGACCTCTTCGGCCGGCCGCTTCGCAATCTCCGGTTGTCGGTCACCGACCGCTGCAACCTGCGCTGCGAGTACTGCATGCCGGAGGACGACTACGCCTGGCTGCCGCGCGAGGACGTGCTGCATTTCGAGGAGATCACCGCGCTGGTCGACGTCTTCACGTCGCTCGGCGTCGACAAAGTGCGGCTGACCGGCGGCGAGCCGCTGCTGCGCCGCGACATCCCGGCGCTCGTCCGGATGCTGGCGGCGAACCGCGCGATTCAGGATCTCGCCCTCACGACGAACGGCGTTCTCCTGGCCGACCAGATCGACGCGCTGAAGACCGCGGGGCTCGCCCGCATCACCGTCAGCCTCGACACGCTTCACCGCGATCGCTTCCGGTCGCTGACGCGCTTCGATCAGCTCGAGGCGGTCCATCGAGGAATCGCGGCGGCGCAGCGCGTCTACGGCTCGCTCAAGATCGACAGCGTCATCATGCGCGGCGTGAACGACGATGAGCTCGGCGATCTGATCGAGTACGGCAAGTCGACGAACGGCGAAGTGCGGTTCATCGAGTACATGGACGTGGGCGGCGCGACCCGGTGGTCGCCGGCTCGCGTCTTTGCGCGCCGCGAGATGCTCGAGACGCTGAGGAAGCGCTACGGCACCGTCACGCCGATTCTTGAACACACATCGGCGCCGGCCGATCGGTTCGTCCTGCCCGACGGCACGACCTTCGGCATCATCTCCTCGACCTCGTCGCCGTTCTGCCGATCGTGCGATCGCAGCCGGCTCACCGCCGACGGCATGTGGTATCTGTGCCTCTATGCGACGAGCGGCGTCGACCTTCGCGGACCCCTGCGCCGGGGCGCCTCAACCGAAGAGCTGCGCGCGTCGATCGCGGCGAGCTGGCGCGCGCGCGACGACCGCGGCGCCGAAACCCGCCTCGCGCTCGGCGACCGCCGCGCGTTCGTGCCCGTCCAGGATCTGCTGAAGCGCGATCCGCACCTCGAAATGCACACGAGGGGCGGGTGAACCTCACCAGCGTTCATCCGTACGTGGGACCCACTCGTCCCGGAAGCGAACAGTTTTCAAGGTTTTGATTACGATTTCGAACACGATTAAGTAACTGGTGTAAAATCACTTAGCAGGTTCTTACGTCGTGGCCTGCGATTTGCCCCTGCAGAAACGCTGATCGTTTTCCTCGTAGTTTCCGTCTAACTGCTGGAACAACCATGGATATAGCCCGTCCGTCCAATCTCAGGAAAAAGCGGATCCGCCAGGCTGTCTACGCGGGCGTCGGTTTACTCGCCGTCGTCCTCGTCAGCGTCGGCCTGTCGCGATTGAAGCCCGCGGCGCCGACCGTCGAACGCGCGGTCGTGTGGCCGGATACGGTCAAGCGGGGTCCAATGGTCCGACAGGTTCGCGGCCTCGGCACGCTGACGCCGGAAGACATCCGGTGGATACCCGCGACCACCCAGGGGCGCGTTGAAAAAATCATCCTTCGGCCCGGCACCCAGGTGAAGCCCGATAGCGTGATTCTCGAACTGTCGAACCCGACGCTCGAACAGCAGCTTCAGGATGCCGAGTTGAAGCTCGCCGCGGCCGAAGCCGGCTTGGCGAACCTCAAGGTCCAACTGCAGAACGATCTCCTTCAGGCCCGCGCGACGGCCGCGAACATCGAAGGCGACTACAACAAGGCGCGCATGAACGCCGAGATGAAGGAAGCTCTCGCCAAGGACAAGCTCGTGTCGGAGCTCGAGCTGCGCCAGGCCAAGGTGGACGCCGATCAGTTGAGCGTCCGGACCCAGATCGCGAAGGAGCAGCTCGCGAGCAAGGCTGATTCGATGCGCGCGCAGCAGGCGGTCCAGCAGTCGGCGGTCGACCAGGCGCGCGCGCTGCTCGCGCTGACGCGTCAGCAGAGAGCCGAGTTGAAAGTGCGAGCCGGCCTCGAGGGCATGCTGCAGCTGGTGCCAGTCGAAGTCGGCGCGCAGGTGGCGCCCGGCACGAACCTCGCCCGGGTCGCCAACCCGCAGCGGCTCAAGGCGGAAATCAAGATCGCGGAGACGCAGGCGAAGGACATCCAGCTCGGTCAGCCCGCGGAAGTCGACACGCGCAACGGGATCGTGAAAGGCCGCGTCGCCCGCATCGATCCGTCGGTCATCAACGGCACGCGAACCGTCGACGTGACGCTGATCGGCGAGCTGCCGAAGGGCGCGGTGCCCGACCTGAGCGTCGACGGCACGATCGAGCTCGAACGGCTCAACGACATCCTTTATATGGGCCGCCCGGCGTTCGGCCAGGATCAGAGCGTCGTCGGCCTCTTCAAGATCGGGCCGGACGGCGTCAACGCGGAGCGTGTGCAGGTCAAGCTCGGTCGCAGCTCGGTGAACACCATCGAAGTGTTGTCGGGACTCAAAGTCGGCGAGCAGGTGATTCTGTCCGACATGTCGGCGTACGACGCATACGACCGGATCCGACTGAAGTAGGGCGGGTCTTCGGACCCGCCGAACGCCGGGTCCAAAGGGCCCGGGCCTACAGGAGCACACAATGCCAGAGAACGGGCAGTCGCTGATCAAGCTTGACGGTGTCACGAAGGTGTTCTTCACTGACGAGGTCGAGACCCACGCACTGTCCGGGATCCACATGGACATCGGCAAGGGCGAATACGTCGCGATCGCCGGGCCGTCGGGCTGCGGCAAGTCCACGCTCCTTTCGATCCTGGGGCTGCTCGACTCGCCCACCGAGGGGCAGTATCTGCTGAACGGCCGGCCGGTCGCCGAGCTGGCGGCATCCGAGCGCGCGCGCGTCCGCAATCGCGAGATCGGATTCATCTTCCAGAGCTTCAACCTGATTGGCGACCTGACGGTCTTCGAGAACGTCGAGCTGCCGCTCACGTATCGCGGCATGAAGTCGGCCGAGCGTCGGCAGCGCGCCGAAGCGGCGCTCGAGCGCGTCGGCATGGCGCACCGCGCGAAGCATCTGCCCAGCCAGCTCTCCGGCGGTCAGCAGCAGCGCGTCGCCGTCGCACGAGCGGTCGCCGGCGAGCCGCTCCTGCTGCTCGCCGACGAGCCGACCGGAAACCTCGACTCGCGCAGCGGCGAGGCCGTCATGGACCTGCTGCGCGAGCTGCACCAGAGCGGCGCGACCATCTGCATGGTGACGCACGATCCGCGCTACGCGCGCCACGCCGACCGCAGCATCCACCTCTTCGACGGCCGTGTCGTCGAGGAGAGAATGGAAATGGCCGTTACTGAATAAAGCTTCAAGGGCTTAGGGAGAAGGGATTAGGGCTTAGAAGACCTCCAATCCCTAACCCCTGATCCCTAACCCCTACATGGTCTCCGATCTTCGTCAGGCTCTTCGAACCCTTCGTAAGTCGCCCGGCTTCAGCGCGCTCGTCGTCGTCGTGCTCGCGCTCGGCATCGGCGCGAACACGACGATCTTCAGCATCGTCAACGGCGTCCTGCTCAAGCCGCTGCCGTTTTCACACCCTCACAGGATCGTCGCTGTCGACACGACCATCCGCAACGAACCTGACGCTACGTCGTATCCCGATTTTCTCGACTGGCGCACGCAGGCCACGACGTTCGAGCGGCTCGCCGCCTACAACACTGCGGGCATCACGCTGACGGGGTCGGGCGAGGCGTTGGGGATGGCGTGCGCGGTGGTGTCGCCGGATCTCTTCACGCTTCTCGGCGTCCCGCCGCTGCACGGCCGCGTGTTCGCCGAAGACGACGATCGTCCCGGCGCGGCGCGGACGGTGATTCTCAGCGAGGCGTTGTGGTCGAAGCGTTTCTCGCGCGACCCTGCGGTGGTTGGCAGGTCGATCACGCTCGACGGCGATCCGTTCGTCGTCATCGGCGTGATGCCGGCGAGCTTCGAATTCCCGTTCGACGCCGAAGATCCGCCGCAGGTATGGCTGCCAATCCGCGCGTCGCGGTTCGCGTCGCAATGGGCCGAGCTGCGAAGCGCCGCGTTCCTCAAGGCCATCGGCCGAGTGCGGAACGGCGTCGACCTCAAACCGGTGCAGGCCGAGATGACGACGATTGCCGGCCGGCTCGCCGCGCAGTACCCGCGCAATCAGGGCCGTGGCATCCTCGTGCGTCCGTTTCAGGAAGTGCTCGTTCGTGAGTACCGTCTCGGGCTGATCGTGCTGTTGAGCGCGGTCGCCGCCGTCCTTCTGATTGCGTGCGCGAATCTGGCCAACCTCCTGCTCGCGCGCGGGTCGGCTCGCCGCCGGGAGCTCGCCGTCCGCGTCGCCCTCGGTGCCAGCCGCGGCCGCCTCGTCCGGCAGCTGCTCGCCGAAAGTATTCTGCTCGCCATCGCGGGCGGGGCCGCAGGCGGCCTCCTCGCGCTGTGGGGCGTCGACGCGCTCGTTCGCCTCAGCCCCCTGCAGATTCCGCGGCTTCACGCCGTCCACGTCGATCGCGGTGCGCTGCTCTTCACGGCCCTCATCTCGGCGCTCACCGGGATCGCGAGCGGCCTCGTTCCCGCGTTTCAGCTGTCGCGATCGAATCCCGGCGAGTCGTTGAAGGATGGAGAGCGCGGCGGCAGCGGACGCGCCGGCACGCGAACGCGCCACATGCTCGTTGCCGCCGAGATGGCAGTGTCGCTGCTGTTGCTCGCGTCGGCGGGACTGCTCGTCCGCAGCCTCGTCGCGCTGCAGCAGGTGAACCCCGGGTTCGCGACCGAGCGCGCGGTCGCGATGCAGCTGCTCCTTCCGGGTTCGCGCTATCCCGACGCCGCCGCGCAGCGCGCGTTCTATCGACGGCTGCGCGCCGAGCTCTCGGCGATGCCGGGCGCCGCGTCGAGCGGCGTGTCGACGACGCTCCCGATGTCGGGCAGCAATATCGACATCGGGTTCGCGGTCGAAGGACGGCCCGCCGAGCCCGGAGTGCGGACGTCGGCGATGTCCTTCAGCATCAGCCCCGAGTACTTCGCGACCATGGGCATCCCGCTCGTCAAGGGTCGTGCCTTCACCGATCGCGATGGTGACGGTGCGCCGCTGGTCCTGATTGTCAACGAAGCGATGGCCGCGAAGTACTGGCCGAACGACGATCCGATCGGCAAGCGAATCACCATCAACTACGGAAAGACGGGCCCGCGAGAAATCGTGGGCGTGGTCGGCAACGTCAAGCAGACCTCGCTCGCGGATCCTCCCAGGCCGCAGCTGTACGCGCCCTACGAACAGGTGCCGTGGCCGTTCGTGGCCCCTGTCGTTCGGACCGCGGGCGCGACCGACGCCGCCGCAGCGTCGATCCGCGCGGCCCTGGCGAGAGTGGATCCGCTGCTCGGCACGGGACCGCTTCAAACGCTCGAGCAGTACATCTCGCGAACCGTTGCGACTCCTCGCTTCACCACGCTGCTCGTCGGCGCGTTTGCCACGCTCGCCCTGCTGATGGCCGGCTTCGGCTTGTTCAGCGTGATGGCCTATACGGTCGCGCAGCGCGGACGTGAGATCGGCATCCGGATGGCGCTCGGCGCGCAGGCCGGCGACGTGCGGCGAATGGTCGTCGGCCAGGCATTACGTATCGGCGGAATTGGCCTCGTCGTGGGCCTGGTCGGCGCGCTCGTCGCGACGCGCGTGCTCGAGAGCCTGCTTTACGGAATCCAACCGAACGATCCGGCAACATTCGTCGCGGTCTCGCTGCTGCTTCTCGCGGCGATGATGGTGGCCGCGTATCTGCCCGCGCGGCGCGCCACGCGCGTCGATCCCATCGTCGCACTCAGAACTGAGTAACCCATGCTCATCTCTTTACGTAATGTCGAGAAGTCATATCCGGTCGGCGTCGGCCGCACGTACGTGCTGCGGCGCGTGAACATGGACATCAAGGAAGGCGAGTTCGTCTCGATCATGGGGCCGTCAGGCGCCGGCAAGTCGACGGTGCTGCATATCCTCGGGATGCACGACAGCGCGTGGTCGGGTGAGTACTACTTCATGGATCAGCCGGTTCATCGTCTCAATCCGAAACAGCGTTCGGAACTGCACAAGAAGCACATCGGGTTCGTCTTTCAGAGCTATCACCTGCTCGACAACCTGACTGTGTACGAGAACCTCGAAATCCCGCTGTCGTATCGGAATGTGAGCCGGAAGGATCGGCAGAGCATGGTCGCCGACATCCTCGACCGGTTCCAGATCGTCGGCAAGAAGGATTTGTACCCGAACCAGCTGTCCGGCGGTCAGCAGCAGCTGGTCGGCGTCGCGCGCGCGGTGATCGCGAACCCGCAGGTCATCCTCGCCGACGAGCCGACGGGTAACCTCCACACGGCCCAGGGCAAAGAAATCATGGAGCTGTTCCGGACACTGAACGAAAGCGGGACAACGATCGTGCAGGTGACGCACTCGGAGGTGAATGCGTCGTACGGCACGCGAATCATTCAGCTGCGCGACGGATGGGTCGTCGACGATTAACGTCCAACCAAAGGCCGCTGTCGAGCGTCTAAAGGGCGGCCGATTTCGTGGAGAACCGACGTGGGACTTGCACAACGCTGGCCTGTGGATTCGCTGGTAGACACGTCCGGCCGCTCGGACTCGCCGGTGCGCACTGAGTCGACGACGCCCCGCGTGCTGATTGCCGACGATCAGCCGGACGTCCTCGAGGCGCTGCGACTGCTGCTCAAAGGCGAGGGCATCAAGATCGACTCCGCCAGCTCGCCGGCGGCGATTCTCGAAGCCGTCGATGGCGAGGAATACGACGCGGTGCTGATGGATCTGAACTACGCGCGCGACACCACGTCGGGTCAGGAAGGCCTGGACCTGCTGTCGCAGCTCCGTGCGCACGACCCGACGCTCCCGGTCGTCGTGATGACCGCCTGGGGCAGCGTGGAAGTCGCCGTCGAAGCGATGCGCCGCGGCGCCCGTGACTTCGTGCAGAAGCCGTGGGAGAACGCGCGGCTCCTCACCATCGTCCGCACGCAGGTCGAGCTCGCGCGCGCGCTGCGCCGCCAGCAGCGGCTCGAGGCCGAGAACCGATCGCTGAAACCCGACGCGCGTCCGATGCTCATCGCCGAAGCGCCGTCCATGCGTCCGGTGCTCGAGCTCATCTCCCGCGTCGGGCCGTCGGAGGCGAACGTCCTCATCACCGGCGAGAACGGGACCGGCAAAGGCACGATCGCGCAGGCGCTGCACTCGGTGTCGGGCCGCGCGGGCAAAGGCCTCGTGACGGTCAACGCCGGCGGACTGTCGGAAGGCGTCTTCGAGAGCGAGCTGTTCGGGCACGTCAAGGGCGCGTTCACGGACGCGAAGGCCGATCGCGTCGGACGATTCGAGCTCGGCGACGGCGGCACGTTGTTCCTCGACGAGATCGCGAACGTGCCGCTGAACCTCCAGCCGAAGCTCCTGCGCGTGCTGGAGACCGGCGACTTCGAGCGCGTCGGCTCGTCGCGCACGCGCCACGTCAACGTCCGGATTCTGTCGGCGACCAACGCCAAGCTCTCGGAGGAAGTCGGGGCAGGCCGCTTCCGCCAGGATCTGCTCTTCCGGCTGAACACGATCGAAATCCAGCTGCCGGCGCTTCGCGATCGCCGCGAGGACATCCCCGCGCTGGCCTCGCATTTCCTCCGCCAGCACGCGCAGCGCTATCGCAAGAATCTCAGTGGCTTCGAGCCGGCGGCGCTGCAGGCGCTGCTCGATCACCCCTGGCCGGGCAACATCCGCGAGCTCGATCACGCCGTGGAGCGTGGCGTCCTGATGGCGCAGGGCGCGATCATCCGGCTCGGCGAGCTCGGCCTGCGGATCGATCGGGACGCGACCTCCCGCATCGAGGACATGAGCCTCGAGGAGGTCGAAGGGTTCCTCATCAAGAAAGCGATGGCGCGATTCGACGGCAACGTCTCGCAGGCCGCGAAGGCGCTCGGCCTCAGCCGGAGCGCGCTCTATCGACGGCTGCAGCGCTACGGCCTATAAAATGTCCGTGTGAGCACTGCCGGCGCCGGCGCGGACGCACCGATGGCGGCCGCGCTCGAGCCCGTCGAGAACCACCCGCACTCACGCCTGCGGTTCGACCAGCGGATCCTCCTGCTGGCCCTCGCCGCGGGCTTCCCCGCCGCGCTGGTCGCGCTGATCCTCCTCTGGACCGGTCCGTACACGCCGAAGGTCCAATGGACCCTGACGGTCCTCATCGTCGGCGTCTGGACCGGATGTTCGTTCAGCGTGCGGCACCGGGTCGTGCTGCCGCTGCAGACGCTGTCGAACCTGCTGGCGGCGCTGCGCGAAAGCGACTTCTCGATCCGGGCGCGCGGCGCGAGCGGCGACGATCCGCTCGGCGCGGTGATGCTCGAGGTCAACGTCCTCGCGTCCACGCTCCACAATCAGCGCCTCGTCGCGCTCGAGGCGGGCGCGCTGCTGCGCACGATGATGGTGGAGATCGACGTCGCCGTCCTGACGTTCGACGGCGGGCGCACGCTGCGGCTGGTCAATCGCGCCGGCGAGAAGCTGCTCGGCCATCCCGCCGATCAACTCCTGGGGCAGACCGCCGAGGATCTGGGACTCGCCCGCTGCCTGGACGGACCGACGCCCCGCATCGAGAACATCGCGTTTCCCGGCGGCACGGGACGATGGGAGCTGCGGCGGACGACGTTTCGTCAGGAAGGCCGGCCGCATCAGCTCCTGGTGCTCGCGGACGTGAGCCGTCCGCTGCGCGACGAGGAGCGGCAGGCGTGGCAGCGGCTGATTCGCGTCATCGGCCACGAGATCAACAACTCGCTCGCGCCGATCAAGTCGATTGCCGGCAGCCTCGAGTCGATGCTCTCGCGCGAGGAGATTCCCGACGACTGGAACGAGGACATGCGCAAGGGGCTTGCCGTGATCGCCGCGCGCTCCGATTCGCTGAGCCGCTTCACGACGGCGTACGCACGCCTCGCAAAGCTGCCGGCGCCGCGGCTCGATTCGGTCGACGTCGCCGCGCTCGTGCGCCGCATCGTCAACGTCGAGACGCGGCTCGGCGTGCGGATCGAGCCGAGCCCCGACATCACCATTCGCGCCGACCCCGATCAGCTCGAGCAGCTCCTGATCAACCTGGTGCACAACGCCGTGGACGCCGCGCTCCAGACGCGCGGCGGCGTGTCGGTCGCCTGGAGCGTCGACACGCGGAATCTCGAGCTGTGGATTCACGACGAAGGGGCGGGGCTGCCGAACGCGTCGAACCTGTTCGTCCCCTTCTTCACCACGAAACCCGGCGGATCCGGCATCGGCCTCGTGCTGAGCCGCCAGATCGCCGAGGCGCACGGGGGCTCGCTGACGCTCGAGAACCGCATGGAACGCCGCGGGTGCCGCGCGTTCCTCAGGCTCCCGCTGTAAGAATCATGCGATCGATCTCGCAGTGGGCCCTCAGCCTTTTCGCGTCGCCGATCGGCGTCTTCGTCCTCGCGATGCTCGATTCGACGCTCTTCTTTTCGCTGCCGTTCGGCATCGATGCGGTCGTCATCATCCTCGCCGCGCGGCTCAATGACCATGCGTGGGTCGTGCCGCTGCTCGCGACGGCCGGGTCGGTGACGGGCGCCGCGCTGACATTCTGGATGGGCGTCAAGATCGGCGAGAAAGGCCTGGACCGCTACGTCTCCGCGCGGCGGCTCGATCGCATCCGGCGGCGCATCCGGGAGAGCGGCGCGATCGCGCTCGCCGCGCTCGATCTGATCCCGCCGCCGTTTCCGTACACGCCGTTCGTCCTCGCCGCCGGTGCGCTCGACGTCGACGCGAGCACGTTCTTCGTCACGCTCGTCGTCTGTCGCCTCTTTCGTTTCGGGATCGAAGCGGCGCTCGCCGTGGTCTACGGCCATTCGATCCTGCGATGGTTCGAATCCGATCTGTTCCACGACATCGTCGTCGGCCTGATCGCGCTGGCGATCGTGCTCACCGCGCTCTCGCTCGTGAGATTGATCCGCTCCACTAGAACATCCGGCCGCCGAGCGGCACTTCGCGCTCGGGCGTGAGGAGGACGACGGCGCCGTCCGCGTCGGGGACGCCGAGCGTCAGCACCTCCGACATGAACGGTCCGATCTGCTTCGGCGGAAAGTTCACGACCGCGACGACCAGCCGATGGAGGAGCGCGTCCCGCGAGTAGTGCCGCGTGAGCTGCGCCGACGACTTCCTGATGCCGATCGCCTCTCCGAAGTCGATGGTCAGCCTGAATGCCGGCCTCCGCGCCTCGGGGAAATCCTGGACGTCGATGATGCGGCCGACGCGGATGTCGGTCTTGTCGAAATCGGCGTCGGACAGAGGAGCAGGATGTGCACGCATGTCCAGGGATTTGACACGAGGTGGCGGGCCGTTGTCACCCGCTCGTGCGTTTGATGCGCAAAACCCTGCGTCCGAGGCGGTACGCGCTTTGATTACCTGAGCCGCCGTGGCGGTCGCGCTGGCGCCAACCGGACAGCCGCGTACGGTCGGCAACGTCCTCATCGTCGAGGATGATGCCGACGTCCGCGACATGCTCGCGGCACTCCTGGCCATCGAAGGATTTCATGCGATCGGCGCCGAGGACGGCCTCGAGGCGCTCCACCTGCTGCGCTCGATGCGGCATCGGGCGCCCCAGACGCCGTGCCTCGTGCTGCTGGACCTCAAGATGCCGCGGCTCGGGGGGCAGGAGTTCCGCCGCGCGCAGCTCGGCGATCCGACCGTCGCCAGCGTGCCGATCGCGGTGATGTCAGGCGCGCTCGACGTCGAGCAGCGGGCGCAGGCGCTCGGCGCCGTCGCCGTCGTCGCGAAGCCGATCGACGTCGATCTCCTTATGAATGTCGTGAAGCGGTACTGCGCTTAAAAGGGGTGCTGATCGGCCTGCGAACGTGCTGATCGGCCCGCGAAGGTGCTGATCGGCCCGCGAAGGTGCTGATCGGATCGCGAACGTGCTGATCGGCGTGCGAAAGTGCGGCGTTAAACCCCGAGATCAAGCCGGCGGCGCACGAAGCAATCGACATTGTTCGTGTGGCGCGTCATGAGACCTGCCCGCTCGAGCCCCAGGAGCACCGCACGGCACGTTTCCGGACTGAGCCCCGTTTCGTCGGCGGCTTCCCCGGGCCGCATCTCGTCTCCGACCTTCATCGCGAGCAGCATGTCTTGAAGCCGATCGAAGCCGTCGTGCGGCTTCAGGCGGTTCAGCGTGATCGAATCCATAACCCGGTTTAGCGTACCAAACCAGTGAGCAACTGATATGCCGCGAGCATTTGCGTGAATTTCGAGCGGTTTCTCGGCGCAGGTGTCTCGACGGTGCACGCTCAGCAACGCGATTCGCAGCGAATCCCAACAGGCGGGTGTGCACAAACTACAGTGTTAAACTATTGGCTGAGATTGGGTTAGTCATGGCTACGTGCCCGCGCTGCATGGGCGCGCTGACCGACGATCACAAATGCCCGAAGGGCGGGTTCAGCCGCGTCATTTCGACGCTGCCGACCGTCGGCCTCGGCGCCATCGCCGGCACGGTGCTCTGCTTCGCGATCGAGGAGCGCCCCGCCGGGGCGATGGTCCTCGCCGCCGCGGCCCTCGGCGGCGTGCTCGCGTCCGCCGTTCGTCAGGCGATCAGCGGCTCGTCCCTCTAATATCCCGACGCTTTGTTCTCGTCTCCGATCCTCTTCCCATTCAGCCATGTGTTGGCGCACAGCGGATGCGTGAAGACCGAGGAGCCGTCGACGCTGCTGTACGAGATGTCGTCGGCGAACTGACCTTTCTCCGGATCGAGCAGCGCGATGTGCCGGATGCGTTTCGCAATCTCGTGATCGGCGCACGCGGTGTCGCCGCTCACGCCGAGACCGCCGACGCGCGCCCTGCCCTTGTAAAGCGGCACGCCGCCGCCGACCGTGATCGAGCCACCGCACACCTTTCCGTTCGTCTTGTCTGAGTTCCGCGGCGTGTCGATGCAGTCGGGTTTGAACGGATTCGGCTCCGCCACGCCCCATAGTGAATGGCCCGGCTGCGACAGCGTATAGAGCCGCGCGGTCGACAGCGCGAGGGTGTCCGTGCTGTACGCGTTCGCCGTGTACGCCTTCGCTTTCGCAATCGCCTGACCGGCCGGCCACGCGCTCGCGGGATCGTCGGTCGCGACCGCCGTCGCGCAGATCTCGCCCTGGCGGTTGACGATGGCGGCCCACTCCAGCTTTCCCGAGAACAATCCACCCGCCTCGCCGCCTTCGGCCGGCGCGCGGCGCAAGTACTCCTTCAGATCGGTCGCGCTCGGCAGGTCGCGACAGTTCGCCGCGGCGGCGCGCGCCTGCGGACCGCGGCCTTGATCGACAGCGGCTCCAGGCTGCGTCTGGGCCGGGCCCGGCGCGGGGGTCCGTGAGCAACCGGAGGCGAACGACGCCACGACGATGGCGATCGCGACCATGGACACGAGCGGAGCGCGCATAGGGATCCTCGTCAGCTGGGCGCCTGAATTTCGCTCGGCGTCCGCTACGTTCTCACGGCATGCATCGCCGAGAACGTCGCGATATGCGCGTCGACGATCCGCGTGCGCTCGTCTTCGTCCGGCTCGAGCGTCCAGACGCCGCGCTGCGACGTTCCGCCGAGCACGATGCCGTCGCTGCGCGACATCATGTGGATGCTGAGCCGTCCCGGCACCGGCTGCTCGTTTCGCAATCCGCCGTTCGTGTGGTAATTCACCTCGGCCTGCGGAACCATCACCGTCAGCTGCCCCTTGAGCGGCACGAGCTCCTGATCGCCGAAGAGATCGCGCGCGCCGAGGCCCGTGCAGTTGATCACGATCGGCTCGCGCAGCGCCGCGAGATCGCGCGGCGCGTCGAACTTGCGGACGACGATGCGGCCGCCGAAGAGGACGAAATCACGCATCAGGCAGTCGAGATAGATCGACGGCTCGATCCGGATGCTCGGAGATCGGATCGCGTACTTCGTCGGAAACGGATGCTCGCCCGGTCCGTAGATCTCGCGGCCGGGCGTCAGGCCGGCGTTGAGATTCGGCCGCTCGGGACTCCCTGCCGGCGGCGGCGTCAGATCCTCGCGCAGATCGAAGTTGTCGAGCCACGACACGCCGAAGTGCGGTCCGGCGAGCAGCTGAAGCTGGCGGTACGAAATGTCGAACGCGCGGAGATACTGCGCGTCCCAGTCGGGCGTGCGGCGATCGGTTTCGACGAGGCCCGACGACGGCGTGAAGCCGGCGAGCGACATGTTCGACGTGACGTTCGGCGGCACGGCCGCCGCGTAGATCGTCACGTCGAACCCGCGCCGCTGCAGCTGTCGTGCGCTCGTGAGCCCGGCGGCGCCGCAGCCGATGACGGCCGCCTGGCGCGCCTGGTGCTCGGTCGCGAATTCGGCCGCCATCAGGCCGGTGCCCCACGACAGCGACATGCCCGCGCCGCCGTGGCCGTAGTTGTGGACCAGCAGCTTGTCGTCCAGCTTGTCGGCCTTCAGCAGGAAGCCCGAATCACGATGAGGACGCAGGCCGACGGTGGTTCGGATGACGCGATCCCACGACGCCTGCACGGGCGCAAGCCGCAGCGGCGCGTGTTTCGTCTGCCCGGGCGCGATATGCGGCGCGCTCCGCGCGCCGCACGCAGCGACGCCCACGCCGACGGCGGCCATGCCGCTCGTCTTCAGAAACGCTCGTCTATTCATGTGAACACATTTCAGACTTCAGACTGCAGATTTCAGATTTCAACTCAATCTGCAATCTGAAATCTGAAATCTGAAATCTGAAAT
>Ga0114129_10004117_pt1 | contig 20547 bp, 12 predicted proteins | sample RhiMetdeltSRZDD1_FD_80071 | JGI IMG/M metagenome (GOLD analysis project Ga0114129, IMG submission 80071) | Populus rhizosphere microbial communities from Tennessee, USA - Rhizosphere MetaG P. deltoides SRZDD1 (version 2) (version 2) | ecosystem: Host-associated > Plants > Roots > Rhizosphere >... | reverse complement strand
CTGGATATGAATGCCGCACTCCAACTTCTGGCCCTGCCAGCGGCCCGATCGCTCGTTCGAGGGGTCGAGCGGTAGCGTCGTGCACGGTTCGCATCCGATGCTCGTATAACCGAGCTCGTACAACGGAAGCAGTGGGATCTCGTGGGTTTTCGCGTACGCCCACACATCGCGCGTCGTCCAGGCGGCGAGCGGGCTGACCTTTCGGATCTCGGCGTCGTGGGGAAGCTTGAACGGCTCGACTTCGGCCAGCGCGGCGCGTGAGGGCGATTGCTGGCGACGAAGTGCCGTGAACCAGACGTCGTGGCGCGCCAGCGCCGCGAACAATGGCCCAACCTTGTGACGATCGCAGCACGCCCGCGTGTCTTGCTGCCACAGGCCGGGAGATGGCGAAGCCGCCCGCAGCGTCACGAGGTTCAGTCCCCAGTCGTTGACGATCCGATCGCGGTACTCGAGTGTTTGCGGAAAGTGATGCACCGTGTCGAGAAACAGCACGGGGATGTCCGGAGCGATCTCGCGCAGCATGTGGACGAGCACGACGCACTCGGCCTGAAAACTTGACGTCACGCAGGGAGCCTGCGCGGTTCGGAGCTGCTCCGCGATCAATTCGGCAGCGGCAGTCATGTCAGTAATTCCTCCAACAACCGGCGCACGGCTTCTTCCGCTTCGGCTGGTGTCGCCGCAGCTCTCGCCGCGAGAGCGACCCTCGCGGCAGCGCCGCCGGTCCACTCGTTCGCATCTGCGCCGAGCGGACGCACAATCATCCCGGCGCCCGCAGTGAAATTCGACGCGGCGTCGATCAAGACGAAGCTTCCCGTCGTCCGATTCGCCTGGTAGGAGTCGAACACGAGCGGTCGCGAGACCGACACGTTGACGAGTCCGATCTCGTTCAGTTCCAGCGACCGGTCAACGTCAGCGGTCACGCTCCGCGTGCTGTGCTTAACGATATAGGTGCGCGTGGGGTCCAGGGCCCGCTCGTCCATCCAGACGACGTGAGCGGAAAACCGTTTGTCGACGTGGATGTCGCCAGTGGCGAGCACGTCGCCGCGGCTGATGTCGATCTCGTCCTCGAGCACCAGCGTCACCGACATCGGAGCGACGGCGGTCTCGAGATCCCCTTCCCAGGTAACGATGCGTTTCACGCGCGTAGTTCGGCCGGACGGCCACGCCGTGACGTCGTCACCGATCCGAACGGTGCCGGAGGCGATCTGACCGGCGTACCCGCGGAAGTCATGATCGGGCCGGAGGACCAGCTGCACCGGCAACCGGAAACCGGCCTGGCCAATGCGGCCGTCGACGGTCACCGTTTCGAGGTAATCGAGCAGGCTGGGGCCGTCGTACCACGGCGTGCGATCGCTCCTGGTGGTGACGTTATCGCCGTGCAGCGCGCTGAGGGGAATGGCCGTGAGGCTCGCGTTGCCAGCGAGGGCCGAGAACTCGTCGCAGATGTCGTCGAAGACAGAACGGTTGAACTCGACGAGATCCATCTTGTTGACCGCCAGCACGAAGTTCGAAATGCCGAGCAGGGTGGCGATGCGGGCATGGCGACGTGTTTGTGGACGCACGCCGTGTCGGGCGTCGACGAGCAGAATCGCGACGTCGGCCGTCGACGCGCCCGTCGCCATGTTGCGCGTGTACTGCTCGTGGCCAGGCGTATCCGCGAGGATGAACTTGCGCCGCGCCGTCGCGAAGTAGCGATACGCCACGTCGATAGTGATGCCTTGTTCGCGTTCCGCCTTCAGGCCGTCGGTGAACAGCGAAAAATCGATGGGCCCAGCCGTACGGTTTCGCGATGCGGCTTCAACCGAGCGCACCTGATCCTCATACACGGCTCTCGAGTCGTACAACAGCCGGCCAATCAGCGTGCTCTTCCCATCGTCCACGCTGCCCGCGGTGCAAATACGTAACAGTGTTGACAAGCTCTTACCTTCTGCCTTCTGCCTTCTGCCTTCTCCCTTTTGCTTTTCAGAAGTACCCTTCCCGCTTTTTGATCTCCATCGATCCATCCTGATCGTGATCGATGATGCGCAGCTGTCGCTCGGACTGCCGAACCGCGATCAGCTCGTCGATGATTTTCGGGATCGTGTCAGCGGTGGAGCGCACGGCGCCTGTGCAGGGCGAGCAGCCGAGCGAGCGCATGCGGCAGAGAACACGCTGCGGGCGTTCGCCGGGGAGCAACGGCACGAACGGCTGCTCGTTCACGATGAGGCTGTTGCCGCGGACGATGACCTCGCGCTCTTTAGCGAAGTAGAGCGGAACGACGGGGATCTTCTCGAGATGGATGTAGTGCCAGACGTCCAGCTCGGTCCAGTTCGAGAGCGGAAAGACGCGGATGCTCTCGCCCGGCTTGATGCGGCTGTTGAGCAGATGCCAGAGTTCCGGACGCTGACGCTTGGGATCCCACTGCCCCTGCGTATCGCGAAGCGAGAAGATCCGTTCCTTGGCGCGCGAGCGTTCCTCGTCGCGGCGCGCGCCGCCGAAGGCCGCATCGAACTTGCCAGCCTCAATTGCGTCGAGAAGTGCCTTGGTCTTGAGCAGTCCGCAGCAGCGCTGTGTGCCGACGGCAAATGGCTGCGTGCCATCGTCGAGTGCCTGCTGGTTCGTGTGGACGATCAGGCGCGCGCCGACGTGCGCCGCATACCAGTCGCGGAACTCGATCATTTCGCGGAATTTGTAGGACGTGTCGACGTGCAGCAACGGGAACGGAATCGGGGCCGGGTGGAATGCCTTCTGCGCCAGGCGCAGCATCACGGACGAATCCTTGCCGATCGAATAGAGCATCACGGGCCGCTCGAACTCTGCGGCGACTTCGCGGATGATGTGGATGCTTTCGGCCTCGAGGGCCCGCAGGTGTTCGAGGTTCAGGACGTGGCTGCGCGTCAGCGCAGCGCGGCGGTGTTCTTGAAGCGCCCCCGCTGAGGGGACGGTGAGATCTTCGATTGGCGTCAACATACAGGGCTCCCCGACACACGTGGACGAGCACGAACCGGACTGATCTGAGTTGAGTGGCTGGATAGGCCAGCGATCAGCGGGGAGAAAGCCTGGAGTTTTTCAGGAACAGCAGAGAACGCGCAGCTTTCTCACCGGCCGGTCGCCGGCACCATACAGGTGCAGCGACACCGAATTGAAAAGCAGCGCCGACAGCAACAGGCGAGAGAACGCATGCCGTCCCAGACAACCTAGCACGGACCCGAGGGGTGCCGCAACTCCGTGGGCGGAGGTGGCAGAGGCGCTGAGGAAGAGCTCACGCAGAGTTCGCTGAGGGGCAGAGAGCGCAGAGTGGGCGGCCGGCCGCGCCGGAGGCGCGGGTGGGGAAGGAGGCGCCAGGGCATCTGCACGTCGCTGTTGCGTCTGTGCGACGCGCAGATGTCCTGGCGCCTCCTTCCCACTCAGCCTGGGCGTCGCCCAGGCTGCCGGCCGCCCTCTGCGGTCTCTGCCCCTCCGCGTGCTCTGCGTGAGCTCTTCCTGCGCCCTGCGTGAGCTCTTCCTCTGCGCCCTCCGCCACCTCCGCACTCAATCAGGAAACCCGTTCACCACCCGATGAATTCCACCATCTTTCAGTATGGACACCCCAAAATTTAGCAGTAGCCCCACCCGATAATCGGCAAGTTTCAAGTAAGTGCGGATCTGCCGGAGATGCACGGGCGCGATCTGATCGACTGCCTTCAGTTCGACGAGCACGCACCGGTTGACGATGATGTCGGCACGAAATGCGCAGTCGATGTGTACGTCTTTGTAGGTCAGTGCAATTGGGTAATTAGTAACGACATCGAGTCCAGCCGCCGTGAGATCTCGTGAGACGCAGGTCGCATAGACGCTCTCGAGCAGTCCGGGGCCATACAGTTTGTGAAACGCGATCGCTGTGCCGATGATTCGTTCTGTGATCGAGTTCAGTTCCTCCCGGGTTTTGTTCTGCCGCTGCATGCCAACGACGATGCACGGGCAATGCCGGCGGAGTTTGACAGAGTTCTCGCACGGTGGGTGATCGAACGTTGAAAAAACTGATCTGGTTATGTGGTGTGGAGATCGCGGAGTTTGCAGAGTTCGCTGAGGAAGAGCTCACGCAGAGTTCGCGGAGGAGCAGAGATCGCAGAGTGGGCGGGTGGGAAGGAGGCGCCAGGGCATCTGCACGTCGCTGTTGCGTCTGTGCGACGCGCAGATGTCCTGGCGCCTCCTTCCCACTCAGCCTGGGCGTCGCCCAGGCTGCCGGCCGACCTCTGCGATCTCTGCTCCTCCGCGTGCTCTGCGTGAGCTCTTCCTCCGCCCTGCGTGAGCTCTTCCTCTGCGCCCTCCGCCTACTCCCGCGCGAAGACGCGCAAGCGGCGAGGGCGGACGTAGACCCGCTCGCCCTGGCCGACGCCGAGCGAGTCGAACATTTCGCGCGAGATCTCGGCGTGCAATATCTTGCCCTCTGCGTCCGAGAGATCCACCTTGACCAGCGCTCCGGCCGGGCTCGCGTGCGTCAGCGTCGCCCACAGTCCGCCTCCAACATCTTCGAGCGTGACGTCGAGCTCATGCGGACGTGCGTAACCCTCGGCGCGCGTCGTGCCGTTGGCCGGGGTTGGATGATCGATGACCACGGCGCCAAAGAACGCCTTGCCTGACTCGAGACGTCCGTGAAACACGTTGACGCGGCCGACGAAGTTGGCGACGAACGCTGTCGCAGGATGCTCGACGACCTCCTCCGGCGTGCCGTCCTGTTCGATGACGCCGTGATCGAAGATCACGACTCGATCCGCCAGCTCCAGGGCTTCTTCCTGATCGTGAGTGACGAAGACGCTCGTCAGTCCGATCTCGTCATGCAGGCGCCGCAGCCAACTGCGCAGCTCCTGCCGGACTTTGGCATCGAGCGCACCGAACGGTTCGTCCAACAGCAGCACCGCCGGTTCGACGGCGAGCGCGCGAGCGAGTGCAACGCGCTGACGTTGACCGCCCGAGAGCTGTGACGGCAAGCGGTTGGAAAGAAAGTCAAGCTGCACGAGCGTCAGGAGCTCGTCAACGCGCTTGCGAATCTGTTCCTCGCTCGGTCGGCGAGCGCGTGGTCGGACGCGCAGGCCGAAGGCGACGTTCTCGAAGACCGTCATGTGACGGAAGAGCGCGTAGTGCTGGAACACGAACCCGACGTTGCGGCCGCGTGCACCTTGTGCTGTTGCATCCTGGCCGTCGATGAAGACCGATCCCTCGTCTGCGCGATCGAGGCCGGCGATGATACGAAGCAACGTCGTCTTTCCCGAGCCGGACGGACCGAGCAGCGCGAGGAACTGACCCGTCGGCACCGTCAGGTTGATGTTGCGAATCGCGTGGAACTTGCCAAACGCGCGCGTGACGTTGCGGACCTCGATGCTCATGCCTGAGCCTCCGTCGGCGCACGATTGGCGGCCGCAAGCGCGCGCTGATGGCGCTGCTCGACGATTGTCTGAAGGACGAGCGTCACGACCGCAAGGATGGCGAGGAGGGACGCTACCGCGAACGAGGCCTGGAACGCGTATTCGTTGTAGAGAATCTCGACGTGGATGGGCAGCGTGGTTGTTTCTCCGCGGATGCGTCCAGACACGACTGAAACCGCTCCGAACTCGCCCATCGCCCGCGCCGTACACAGAATCACGCCGCTGATAAATGCCCACTTGACGTTCGGGAGCGTGACACGCAGAAACATCTGCCATCCGCTCGCGCCCAGCAGGCTGGCTGCCTCCTCTTCCTCACGGCCGGACGCTTCCATCACGGCGATCAGCTCGCGGGCGACGAATGGAAACGACACGAAGATTGTCGCGAGCACGATTCCCGGCACCGCGAAGATGACCTTGAGGTCGTGCTCGAACAGCCACGGTCCGAACCAGCCTTGACGGCCGAAGAGCTGCACGAAGATCAGGCCGGCGACGACCGGCGACACCGCAAACGGCAGGTCGATGAGCGTGGTGAGCACGCGCTTGCCCCGGAAGTCGAACCGGGTAATGGCCCATGCAGCGGCGACGCCGAACAGCGCGTTTGCCGGCACAGACAGCGCCGCAACGATAAGCGTGAGCGAGATTGCCGCGCGAGCGCCGGGATCGCGGATCGCGTCCGTATACGCGCTCCAGCCGTTCCGGAACGCCTCGACGAAGATGTAGACGAGCGGCACGACCAGGAACGCGACCAGGAACACGAGCGCGATCGTGGTCAGCGCCACACGCACGATGGCCGGCTCGGTCAGACCCGGCTTCGCGATAGTGGAGGCAGAATGATGCGACGCCACGTCAGTATCCCAACCGTCGCGCGCTCCAGCCCTGGAGCCCGTTGAGCACCAGCAGCAGGACGAACGACAGCGCAAGCAGTACGAACGCGATCGCTGCCGCGCCAACGTAGTCGTACTGCGTCAGCTTGGTGATGATGAGCAGCGACGCGACCTCGGTTTTCATCGGCATGTTGCCGGCAATGAAGACGACCGATCCGTATTCCCCGATCGCGCGGGCGAACGCCATGCCGAAGCCGATCAGCCACGCCGGATAGAGATACGGCAGGATGACGCGAAAGATCACTTGCCAGCGGTTGGCGCCGAGGCTGGTCGCAACCTCCTCGAGCTCCACGTCGAGATCGCTGATTACCGGCTGCAGCGTGCGCACGACGAACGGCAGACCGATGAAGACGAGCGCAATCGTGATGCCGAGGGGACTGAAGGCGCCTTGGATGCCGTACGGCGCGAGGAACTGCCCGAACCAGCCGTTCGGCGCGTAGAGGCTGGTGAGCGTGATGCCGGCGACGGCGGTTGGCAGCGCGAACGGCAAGTCGATGATTGCGTCGATGACGCGCCGCCCCGGAAACCGGTACCGCACCAGCACCCACGCGATGATGCCGCCGAACACGCCGTTGACGCAGGCGGCCACGAACGAGGCGCCGATCGTCAGCCGATACGAGGCGATGACTCGCGGATCGGTGACGATCTCCCAGAGCGCTGCCCAGCCGGTTTGAAACGATTTGACCGGCAGCGTTGTCAACGGCACGAGAACGATTGCCGCCAGATACACCAGCGTGAACGTCAGCGTCAGCCGAAACCCGGGCAGGCTCGATCGGCGTGGTTTCATCTGGTTCCCGGCCGATAGATCTGGTCGAAAATCCCGCGATCCCCAAAATGCAACTTGGTCGCGGTCTCCCATCCGCCAAATGCCTCATCGATGGTGAAGAGCTTCACGTTGGAAAACGTCGCGCTGTACTTCTTGAGCACGTTGGGATCGCGCGGGCGGTAATGATGCTTCGCCGCAATCTCCTGTCCCTCGGGGCTGCCGAGATACTCGAGATACGCCTGCGCTACGGCGCTCGTGCCGCGCTTTGCCGCGACTTTGTCGACAACGGCGACCGGAGGCTCGGCGAGGATGCTCGTCGGCGGCGCCACGAGATCCACCTGCCCTTTTGATTCCGCGATCGCCAGATACGCCTCGTTTTCCCATGCGAGCAGCACATCGCCCAACCCGCGTTGAACGAACGTATTCGTCGAGCCGCGCGCGCCTGCATCGAGCACGGGAACGTTCTTGTAAAGCGCCGTGACGAACTGGCGCGCCGTGTCATCGCTTCCGCCGGGGCGTGTCTTCGCGTAGTGCCACGCGGCCAGATAATTCCATCGGGCTCCGCCAGACGTCTTCGGGTTCGGCGTGATTACCTGGATGCCAGGCTTCACGAGATCGCTCCAGTCCCTGATGTTCTTTGGATTGCCTTTGCGAACCAGAAACACGATCGTCGAGGTGTAGGGCGTGCTGTTGTTGGGCAGCCGCTTCTGCCAGCCGCGATCGATCAGGCCGGCCTTCGCAATCGCATCGATGTCGTAGGCGAGCGCCAGCGTGACGACATCAGCGTCGAGCCCGTCGATGACCGCACGCGCCTGGCTGCCCGAGCCGCCATGCGACGGCCGGATCTCGACGGTCTGACCGGTCTTCGCCTTCCAGTACTTGGCGAAGGCCGTGTTGAACTCCCGATACAGTTCGCGTGTCGGATCGTACGAAACGTTCAGCAGCGTGATCGTTCCGCCCTGGCCCGACGGCAGAGATGTGACCGCCGCGACTGCCAGGGCGGCGACGACGAACGCCGTCGCAAGCCGTAGTGATGTGGATGACGTCATCGAAGGAACTCCACCGTCAAGGCTGTTTCAGAACGCCAGCTGCGAGCGAAAGATGATGACGTTCTCGTCGGCACGCGTGCCGGTGAACGTGTGCCGCTCGTAGGTGGCGTAGACCCTCACGAAATTGTTGAGAAACCAGTTCGTGCCGATGCTGAACTGGCGAGCTTTCTGGCTGGAGCCGGCTGCGGCGCCGCCGCTGGCGATGATGTCCGGATCCAACGTCAGCTCGGCGTACCGCGCGGCAACTTGCAGCGCGCCCCAGCTGCCCGCTGCCGGATCGAATGGTGCGCGAGGCCGAACACCGCGATCCGATGTCGGTTCTCCCGTGAGGACGTACGAACCGGTCACGCCCCACGCGTGGTTGGCAACCGTCAGCGGTACGTCGTCGCGAAGAATGTCTTGCCGGGTACGCGCGTACTCCGCAAACCCGCCAAATCGCCTGTAGTAGAGAAACACGGCTGGAGTGACCCGTGTACGCCGCCCGTCAGCGGTTGTGCCGGTGAACGCGAAAAACGACTGGCCGGCTGACGTTCTGAACGACGGTAGCGGGCCGGTCTGATTCCCCGTAGACGCGCCGAGATGAAAGCCGAGATTGCTCCAGGCCGAGCCCGGCACGGCGCGAAACGGAAGGTAGACGATTCGGCCGGCGAGATCTTTCCCCTCGTTCGCATCGACATCGAGCGTGCCGCTGGTGCCATCGGGGACGTTGCCGTTGAAAATGCCGCCGCCGTACTGGATCCGCCCCGCCGCGACGTCGCCAATCGCCTGAAAACCGACATCGCGATTCGGGACCAGCAGCGACACGAGCGTTCGCTCCGGAAAGATCAAGCTCGTGTCGCCGAGCAGCAGCTCATAGCCGACCGGCGTCTTGTCCTTCCCGCTTCGCAGCCGAAACGCGTTCGAGACGCGGACGTCGAAGTACGCGTCGAGCACGTTCGAGGTACCGCCCGCCAATTCGGGCATCAGCTTGAAGTCGAAGTACTTGGCGATGCGCCCGGTGAAGACAGGTCGCGCCTTTCGCAGCACGAACGTATCCACGATCGTTTCGGGGTCGTCGAGCGAGAAGCGGCCGTCGGCCTGCAGGATCGCGCCTAATTGCAGCCGATGATTTCCGTCGACGGACTGGATGACGAACCCGTCGTTCCACCCCGCGGTGATCGCCGGCGGGGCTTGTTGCGCAGCCGCGACGGCAGGAATGAGGCCCGCCGCGGTAAACGCAACCGCCATGACTATCGATGTGCTTTTTCGCACCTGCATGCAACGACTCTCCTCGAAACGAGCAACGGAATCCCGATCGGACACACTGCGGGTGTCGGATCGACGAGTGCCGGAGACTTTAGCTGGAAGAGGAGGACGTCAGGCTCTACCGGCAGGTCTCCGGCATCCTACACACCGTCAGACACGACGAACAGTCTGTCGGGGTGAGTGCGCCGAAGAGCGAGCTGGCGAAACGCACGGGTAGGAGAACTTCTATCAATGGGGCTGGAGTCGTGTCAAGCCGCGGTCCGCTGGCCGCTGTCCGCTGGCCGAAATCAGTGATCCCAATCGATCGACTGTGATCTGTAAGCTTTTCGGCCCGCGGCCCGCGGCCCGCGGCCCGCGGATAGCGGCCAGCGGCTCTATCCCGTATTCCTCATTCCCGCCGCGATTCCGTTGATCGTCACGAGCAGCGCTCGCCTCAAGCAGACCTCGTCGTCGTTTACACCAGATGAGTCGGAGTGTTTGCTGTGTGCCGCGCGAAGGCGGCGCAACAGTTCGACTTGCAGCAGGTTGATCGGATCGACATACGGGTTGCGGACGTCGATCGATCGTCGGAGTACTCGATTGTTGTCGAGCAGCTGCTGATGGCCGGTGATGTCGAGGACGACTTCGATGGCGCGCTGAAGGCGCGCGCGCAGCAGCTGGCCGAGATCCTGTTCGTCAGCAGGAACAAGATGCCGATCGTAATGCGCCGCGATGCCGGCGTCGGCCTTGGCGAGTGCCATCTCGATCAGCTCGACTGAAGAGCGAAAAAACGGCCAGCCGCGATACATCTCGCGGCAGATCTCGCGCTCTGGCTCGGTCAACGCTTCCTCGATCCCCAGCCACGAGGGCAGCAGCAGACGCGTTTGCATCCACGCGAACTGCCACGGGATCGCGCGGAGCGCCTGCAGCGCTGCCTGCTGATCGCGCCTGGCGGGCCGGCTGCCGATGTGCAGCGCGTCCAGCTCGTTCACAGGCGTGGCGCGCTGGAAGTAGTCGATGAATCGCGGGTCGTCATAAACCGTGCTGCGAAAGGCGTCGCGCGATGCGGCAGACAGCGTCTCCATCGTCGTGCGCCAAGCGGGCGCGACGGGAGGCGGAGTTCCGAGCGTGGCCTCCAACGTTGCCGTCGTGTACACCTCGAGCGTGCGCAGCGCGATCCCAGGAAGTCCAAACTTCGCCTGGATCATTTCACCCTGCTCGGTGACGCGCAGCGTGCCGTCGACCGATCCGGGAGGCTGCGATTTGATGGCGAGATGCGTCGGACCGCCGCCGCGGCCGACGCTTCCACCGCGGCCGTGGAAGAGCGTGATCGGCACGCCATGCGCGCGGCTGGCGGTGACGATGGATTCTTGCGCTTTGTAGAGTTCCCAGGCGGCGGCCAGTCGTCCGACGTCTTTGGCCGAGTCGGAGTAGCCAACCATCACCTCCAGCCGGCCTTCGTTCTGCATCACCCGGTTGCGATACCAGGGGATGGAGAGCAGCGCGTCGATCATTGCCGGTGCCGCGTTCAGATCGCGCGCCGTTTCGAACAGCGGGACCACTCGCCGCGGTGGGGAAACACCCGCTTCGCGTTGCAAGAGCTCGACGGCCAGGACATCCGACGGCCGTCCCGCCATGGTGATCACGTACGCGCCAAGCGACTCCGGATGAATCGCGGCCATAATCCGGAACGTCGCGAGAACCTCGGAGACGCGCCGGCTCGTGACCATGCCTTGCGGCGCCAGCCGTCGCCCCTGCGACAACACGTTGGTGAGAAAGTCCACGCGCCGCGGCTCGGACCAGCACGCGTATTCACCGAGGCCGAGCGCGCGCGTGATGGCGTCGACCGCTTCCGTGTGCCGCTCGGCTTCCTGTCGAACGTCCAGGCGCACCAGCGTGACGCCGAACGCCGCCATCCGGCGCAGCACGTCGGCCAGCCGTCCATCGGCGATGATGCCGTTGCCGGTCGCCTGAAGCGACCGATAGCAGAGCAGAAGCGGCTCCATGAAGTCGGCCGTGGACTCGAACCGCTCGGGCTCCCACGTGTAGCCGGTAAAATCCGTATCCGCGCTGACCGCCGGCGCGACGCGCAGCAGGTTCTCCACTTTGACGCGCGCGCCATCGAGATGCTGCTGAAGCGAGCGAAGCAGTGCACGGTATGGTTCATGCGCTCCGTCGACGCGATCGCGCAGCTCGTCGGTCGCGTCCGACATCGACAATTCGAACCGCAGCTGCTCGATTTCCTTCGCGTAGAGGGACAAACCAGTCCACCGGGCCATCAGGCAGGCGCTGCGCGTGACTTCCGGCGTGACGAACGGGTTGCCGTCACGATCGCCGCCAATCCACGATCCGAACCGGATTGGGGCGGCGTGAATCGGCAGCCCTCGTCCCGTCACGTGCTTCAAGGTGCGATCGAGCGATCGGCAGAATTGCGGCAGCGCATCCCACAACGTTTCTTCGAACACCGCCAGCGCCGACCGGACTTCGTCGAGCGGCGAGGGCCGCTCGCGCCGCACTTCTTCCGTCTCCCATGCGGCGGTGATCTCGCGCCGCATCGTTTCGATAAGGGTTTCGCGCTCGAGGCACGTGACGTCGCTGTGATCGAGCTCCGCCAGCGAATCCGCGATGCAGCGGTACTTGTGCTGCAGCGATCGGCGCATGATCTCGGTCGGATGCGCCGTCATCACCAGCTCGATCCCCAGGTTCGTGACCGTGCGATGCAGGATCTCTGGCGACACGCCCGACGACAGCAGACGCGGCAAGGCCTCCTCGATGGAGGCCGGCTGCGGGCGGGCGCGCGGGTCGCGTTGATACGCGCGACGACGGCGCACGCGGTGGTACTGTTCGGCGACGTTCGCGAGGTTGAGGAAATGCGCGAAGCTTCGCGCGATCGGCAGCGCCGCCGCGACTGGCATCGCGCGCAGCTCGTCGGCGAGCGTCTCGAACGGATCATTTCCACCGGGCGTCTCGGGCGTCCGGTCGTGAGCCTCGTGCCGCGCACGCTTGGCAAGGGCGCGCACGCGCTCGACGCGCGCGAACAGCGGGTGCCCCTCCTGACGCCGCAGCGTCTCGCCCAGCAATTCGCCAAGCAGCCGCACGTCATCCCGCAAAGCCTTATGCGGATCCGTCGTCGTCGGTGCTATCGACACGTGGCCACCATGCTCCTCGCTGTCCGCTGCTCGCCGTCCGCGGTCCGCGGCCTGCGGCCCGCGGCTATAATTCGAGCCGTCAATCGATCATGCCAGACAACGCCTTGCATTCGGCGGTCGTGGAGGCCGAAGGCCACCTCATCGACTCGCAGATTCTGAACACGATCTTCGACACGGTCATCGAACGCGGCGGCCAGTTCGAGGTGCTGCATTTCGAGATTGGCCGCACGAACGACGAGTTCTCTCGGCTGAGGTTGAAAGTCTCTTCCCCTGCGGCCGAGTCGCTGCAGCGGACCCTCGAAGAGCTGATGCCGCTCGGCTGTCGCGCGGTCGAGGACCAGGACGCCCTGCTGAAGACGGCGGACCGCGATGGATCCGTCCCCGACGATTTCTACTCGACGACCAACCTCCGAACCGAAGTTCGTATTGGCGGACGGTGGCAGCCTGTCGCACGGCAGCGCATGGACGGCGTCATCGTCGTTGACGCGCAGGGCCCAACGTGCCGGAAGCTGCGTGAAGTCAAGCAAGGCGACCGCGTCGTGTGCGGGCTGGCCGGGCTTCGCGTCGCCCCGGAGTTCCGAGATCGCGAGCGCAGCGACTTCGCGTTCATGTCGAACGAGGTGTCGTCGGAGCGGCGCGTCGAGGCCAGCGTGACGCGCATCGCCGCGATGATCCGTGAAACGAAGGCGCGCGGCGGCCGCGTCGTCTTTGTGCCAGGACCGGTTGTAATCCATACCGGCGGCGGGCCCTATTTCATCGATTTGATTCGCAACGGTTACGTGGACGCGATCCTCGCCGGCAACGCGCTTGCCGTGCACGACGCGGAGCAGGCGTTGTTTGGGACGTCGCTCGGGGTGGATCTCGAGGCCGGAGTGCCGGTCCAGGGCGGGCACCGTCATCACATGCGCGCTATCAACGCCATCAACCGTGCCGGCGGGCTCCGTGGCGCGGTCGAATCGGGCGTGTTGACGAGCGGCGTGATGGTCGAATGCATCCGCGCCGGCGTGGAGTACGTCCTGGCGGGCAGCATTCGCGACGACGGGCCGATTCTGGACACCGTCACCGACATCAACGAAGCGCAGGACCGCTATGCCGACGTCCTGGCATCGGCCGCCATGGTGATCGTGTTGTCGACGATGCTGCATGGGATTGGCGTCGGGAACATGCTGCCGGCGTGGGTCCCGGTCGTGTGCGTCGATATCAACCCGGCGGTGGTGACGAAGCTCGCCGACCGCGGGTCGTCGCAGACGATTGGGCTGGTGACCGACGTCGGACTTTTTCTGCATCAGCTCGCCAAACGCCTCGCATAAAACTGCGACGTTCACTCGATCACGGATCTCACGCAGAGACCGCAGAAGGGCGGAGATCGCGGAGACGGCCGGTCTGCAGCCTGGCTTCGCCAGGCTGTAGGGAGGAGGGGCAAGAGTATCTGAGCGTCTCCTGCATCCCAACCGGACGTTCAGATACGCTTGCCCCTCCTCCCTACCGCGCCTGCGGCGCGGCAGACCGGTCGTCTGCTGCGTGCTCTGCTCCTCAGCGATCTCTGCGTGAGCTCTTATCCGCATTCTCCGGTTTTATATCCGCGGCCGACCCACCAGACGCATAGAATCTCCGCGCTCGTCGCATGCGTTCGCGTCATGCGAGCAGCATATCTACCGTGCATGCGCGTGATAGGCGGCAACAGTTTTTCTCATGGATGACCCATGAGCGAAACGCATGCTCCCGATAGATAAAACCCGTTTTGCTTCTGAGTCGGAATGCTCGATAAGGAACGGGTGCAGCACACGTCCTCCGCCTCCGAACCTCATCAGCGGCCCAACTTCGCGCCTTCGGCGCTTCGTCGGGGCCAGGAGCTGGGTCTGTACGACCCCCAATCCGAGCACGACGCCTGCGGCGTTGGTTTCGTCGCTCACATAAAAGGCCAGAAATCACACGGGATTGTCAGTCAGGCGCTCGAGCTCCTCGTCAACCTGCTTCACCGCGGAGCGTGCGGCTGCGAAGCGAATACCGGCGACGGCGCCGGCATCCTGCTGCAGATGCCGGACAAGTTCTTCCGGAAGGAGGCAGCGAAGCTCGGAATCACGCTTCCCGCGGAGCGCGGCTATGGCGCGGGACTGGTGTTTTTGCCTCGCGATCCCGTGGTGCGGGACACCATCGAAACGCTGTTCGAACAGATCGTCATCGAAGAAGGCCAGCTCGTTCTTGGCTGGCGCGACGTGCCGACCGACTTGGCCGGCGCGAACGTCGGTCCGAGCGCCGTGGCGGTTGCGCCGGTGTTCAAGCAGTTCTTCGTGGGCCGTGGGCCGGGGCTGCCGCCGCCAGGTCACTCGCATGAAGCGGACGCGCAGTTCGAACGCAAGCTGTACGTGATCCGCAAGCGGATCGAGCACGCCATCGACAACGCGGATCTTCCAACCGAGGAGAAGCGGTTTTTCTTCGTCGTCAGCCTGTCGTCGAACACGTTGATTTACAAGGGCATGCTGACTGCCGATCAGATTCGGCCGATGTTCGCCGACCTGACCAATCCGGCGATGGAGTCCGCGCTGGCGCTCGTGCACCAGCGGTTCAGCACCAACACGTTTCCTTCGTGGCCGCTCGCGCACCCCTACCGGTACGTTGCGCACAACGGCGAAATCAACACGCTGCGCGGCAACATCAACTGGATGAAGGCGCGCGAAGCGCTGCTGCGGTCGAACGTCCTCGGCCACGATCTGAAGAAAATCCTGCCGATCATCCGCGAAGGTGGGAGCGACACGGCGATCTTCGACAACGTCCTCGAGCTGTTGGTCATGGCCGGCCGCTCGCTGCCGCACGCCGTGCTGATGATGATCCCCGAGCCCTGGCAGAACCACGAGGGCATGAGCCCCGGCCGCCGCGCGTTCTACGAGTATCACTCCTCACTGATGGAGCCGTGGGATGGTCCCGCGTCGATCGCGTTCACAGACGGCACCGTGATCGGCGCCGTGCTCGATCGCAACGGCCTGCGGCCATCGCGCTATTACGTGACCAACGACGACCTGATCATCATGGCGTCAGAGGTGGGCGTGCTCGATGTTCCTCCTGAGGACGTTGTCCTCAAGGAGCGGCTGCACCCGGGCCGGATCCTGCTCGTCGACACGGCGCAGGGCCGGATCATCGAGGACGACGAGATCAAGGAGCAGTTGGCGGCGGATTCTCCGTACGCAGATTGGCTGCAGGAGCACCTGATCGCCATCGAAGACGTTCCGGACGCGCCGTATTTGCCGCCGCCAGATCATCAGACGGTGCTGGGCCGCCAGCAAGCGTTTGGTTATACGCAGGAAGACGTGAGCCTGTTGCTGGCCAGCATGGCCAAGAACGGTGAAGAGCCGTTGGGCTCAATGGGCACTGATACGCCATTGGCGGCACTCTCCGAACGGCCCCGCCTGCTCTACGACTATTTCAAGCAACTGTTCGCGCAGGTGACGAATCCGCCGCTCGACGCGATCCGCGAAGAGCTTGTCACGTCGATGGAATCGACGATTGGGCCGGAGCGGAACCTCCTCGAGCCCGAGCCCGAGTCGTGCCGGCAGATCAACGTTCGCTATCCGATCATCGACAACGATCAGCTCGCGAAGCTGCGCCACATTCAGGCGGACGGCTTCCGATCGATCACCCTGCCGATGACGTACGATCCGCGGGATGGTGGCGCTGCGCTCGAGCGCGCGATGGATCGGCTCAAGGCGCAGGCGAGCGCCGCGGTCGATGTCGGGCATACGATTCTGATCCTGTCGGATCGGGGCGTGACCGAGAAATGCGCGCCCATTCCGAGCCTGCTGGCCACGGCGGGTGTGCATCACCATCTCGTGCGAGAGGGAACGCGCACGCGCTGCGCGCTGCTCCTCGAATCAGGTGACGCGCGCGAAGTGCATCACGTCGCGCTGCTCATTGGCTACGGCGCAGGCGCCGTCAACCCGTACCTCGCGTTCGAGACGCTCGACGACATGATCCAGCAGCGGATCATCGAAGGGCTGACGCACGAGAAAGCCACGGCGAGCTACATCAAGGCGCTGAACAAGGGCATCCTCAAAGTGATGTCCAAGATGGGCATCTCAACGCTCCAGAGCTATTGCGGCGCGCAAATTTTCGAGGCGATCGGGCTGGAACAATCGTTCGTCGACAAGTACTTCACCTGGACCGCGTCGCGTATCGGCGGCGTCGGCATCGACGTGATAGCCAGTGAAGTGCAGCAGCGCCACGAGAAAGCCTTCCCGTCGCGGCCGGTTGCCGCGCCCGAGCTCGACAACGGCGGCGAGTACAAGTGGCGTCGCGACGGCGAATGGCACCTCTTCAACCCGGAGACGGTTCAGAAACTGCAGCACGCGACGCGTTCCGGTCAATCCGGCGTGTATCGCGAGTTCACCAAGGCCGTGAACGATCAGAGCCGGCACCTTGGGACCCTGCGCGGCCTGCTGGACTTCACCACGGGCAACGGGCCCATTCCGATCGAGGAGGTCGAACCGGCCGAGAACATCCTGAAGCGGTTTGCAACCGGCGCGATGTCATACGGGTCGATCAGCCAGGAAGCGCACGAAACGCTTGCCATCGCGATGAATCGCCTCGGCGGCAAGTCGAACACTGGCGAGGGCGGCGAGGATCCGGCGCGCTACCAGCTGGACGCCAACGGTGATTCGCGCCGGAGCGCGATCAAGCAAGTCGCATCGGCGCGGTTCGGAGTGACGAGCGAGTACCTCGTCAACGCCGACGATCTCCAGATCAAAATGGCGCAGGGCGCCAAGCCGGGCGAGGGCGGCCAGCTTCCAGGCCACAAGGTCTATCCGTGGATCGCGAAAGTCCGGCACTCGACACCTGGCGTTGCGCTCATCTCCCCGCCGCCGCACCACGACATCTACTCGATAGAGGATCTGGCGCAGCTCATTCACGATCTGAAGAATGCGAATCCCCGTGCCCGCGTCCACGTGAAGCTCGTCGCGGAGGTCGGCGTTGGAACCGTCGCCGCCGGCGTATCGAAAGCTCACGCCGACGTGGTGCTGATTTCCGGTCACGACGGCGGCACCGGTGCGTCGCCGCTGACGTCGATCAAGCATGCCGGCATTCCCTGGGAGCTGGGGCTCGCCGAAACGCAGCAGGTCCTCCTCCTCAACCGCCTCCGCGACCGCATCGTCGTCCAGGTGGACGGGCAGTTGAAGACCGGGCGCGACGTCGTGATTGCCGCGCTACTCGGCGCGGAGGAGTTTGGGTTTGCCACAGCCGCCCTGGTTGTCTCGGGCTGCATCATGATGCGTGTCTGCCACTTGAACACCTGCCCGGTGGGTGTGGCGACGCAGGATCCGGAGCTTCGAAAGAAGTTCACCGGCAAGCCTGAGTTCGTGGAGAACTACTTCCGCTTCGTTGCGGAGGACGTGCGCGAGCTGATGGCCGAGCTCGGGTTCCGGACGATGGACGAGATGATCGGACGCGTCGATCGCCTCGAGACCAAGCCGGCGGTCGATCACTGGAAGGCCAAGGGCGTTGATCTGTCGCGGATCCTCTATCAACCGGAGCTGCCCGAGGCTTCGTCGCGTCGTGCCATCCGCTCGCAGGAGCACGGCCTCGAACGCGCGCTCGACAACGAGCTCATCGCACGGGCGTCACGAGCGCTCGAGCATCGCGAGCCGGTCGAGATCGCCCTGCCGATTCGCAACGTCAATCGAACCGTGGGCACGATGCTCGGCTACGAGATTACGAAGCGGTTCGGCGGCAGCGGGTTGCCTGACGACACGATTCGGATCCAGTTCACTGGCTCGGCGGGCCAGAGCTTCGGCGCATTCCTGCCGTCCGGGATCACGATGCGGCTCGAGGGCGACTCGAACGATTACTGGGGCAAAGGACTGTCGGGCGGCAAGCTCGTGGTCTACCCACCGCACCGTGCGACCTTCGCGGCCGAAGAGAACGTGATCATCGGCAACGTCTCGCTCTACGGCGCGACCAGCGGCGAGGCTTACGTGCGCGGAATCGCCGGCGAGCGCTTCGCCGTCCGCAACAGCGGCGCCGTCGCAGTTGTCGAAGGGGTTGGCGATCACGGCTGCGAGTACATGACCGGCGGCCGCGTCGTCGTACTTGGCAGGACAGGACGCAACTTTGCCGCGGGCATGAGCGGCGGCGTCGTCTACGTCCTCGATACGCAGGGCGTTTTCAACAGCCGTTGCAACAAGGACCTCGTCGAGCTCGAGCCTCTGGATCAGCGTGGGGACATCGACACTGTCCATGGCTTGCTCGAGCGTCACCTGCTTTATACCGGCAGCCCGGTCGCCGCGGCGCTTCTTGCCCGGTGGGACTCGGCGCGCGCCGAATTCGTCAAGGTCATCCCGCGCGATTACAAGCGGGTGTTGCTGGCGGAGGCCAAGGCACGCGCGGAGTCACGCGAGCCGCGGTTTGCGGAATTGGTGGGGGCCGTGAATGGGTAAGATCACGGGCTTCATTGAGATCAAGCGCGCGAAGCCGCACGCGCGTCCGGTGCACGAGCGGATTCTGGACTGGAACGAGGTCTACCTTCGCGAGACCGAGACCCACGTTCGCGAGCAAGGTGCGCGCTGCATGGATTGCGGCATTCCGTTCTGCCATCAGGGCTGCCCGCTCGGCAACCTCATTCCAGACTGGAACGATCTCGTCTACCACCAGAGGTGGCAAGCCGCGATCGAACGGTTGCACGCAACCAACAACTTCCCGGAGTGGACCGGTCGCCTCTGCCCGGCGCCATGCGAAGGTGCATGCGTCCTCGGCATCAACGACGATCCGGTCACAATCAAGGGGATCGAACTCGCGATCGTCGAGCACGCGTTCGAGCAGGGATGGATCACCGCAAGATCGCCGGCTGCGCGTACGGGCAAGCGTGTGGCCGTCGTGGGTTCGGGACCGGCCGGCCTGGCCGCCGCGGATCAATTGAACCGCGCGGGCCATCACGTGACCGTGTTCGAGCGCGCGGATCGGATTGGCGGGTTGATGCGCTACGGCATCCCCGAGTTCAAGATGGAGAAGCGGTTCCTCGATCGCCGACTCTCGCTGATGGCGCAGGAAGGGGTCGAGTTTCGTGCGGGTGTCGAGATCGGGATCGATCTCCCGGTCAGCGGTTTGCGGCGGCAGTTCGACGCAACGGTACTCTGCTGCGGCGCGCAATGGGCCCGCGACCTGCAGATTCCTGGCAGAGAACTGAGCGGCATTCATTTCGCCGTCGAATACCTGACGCAGCAGAACCGGCAAACGTACGACGAACATCCGGCGGCGCACGATCTCATCTCAGCCGAAGGCAAGCGCGTCGTCATCATTGGCGGCGGAGACACGGGCGCCGACTGCCTCGGGACCGCGCATCGTCAAGGCGCGCTGTCGGTTCATCAATTCGAGTTGTTGCCGCGCCCGCCTGAGTCACGTCACGAGGACAACCCGTGGCCGCAGTGGCCGAACGTGTTCCGCACGTCTTCCGCGCACGAAGAGGGAGGCGAACGCGTTTATGCCGTGGCAACCGAAAGATTCGTCGGCGACGCGAGCGGTCGGGTTACTGCCCTACACGCGGCGAACGTCGAGATGAAGCGTGAAGGCGGCCGAGTGCGCTTCGATCGCGTCCCTGGATCCGAGTTCACGCTCGACGTGGACCTCGTGCTGCTGGCGATGGGATTCCTCGGCCCCGAGCGTGGCAGCATGCTGTCGCAGCTCGGAGTGCGAATGACCGAACGCGGCACCGTGTGGCGCGACGACGAATGGATGACGAGCGAGCCGGGCGTCTTCACCGCCGGCGACATGCAGCGCGGCCAGTCGTTGATCGTCTGGGCCATCGCCGATGGCCGGCAGGCTGCGGCGGCGGTCGATCGGTATCTGATGCGCTGAACCCTTTTCGCGGCTCGCGACTCGCGGTTCGAAAAACTTTCTGATCAAAGTCGATCGGCTGTGATCACAAATCTTTTCGAGCCGCGAGCCGCGACAGCTACACAGATGTAGACTCCCACCAGGCATCCGACAATAATGTCGGACGGCACCATTGGCCGCCGAGTGCCGACCCGACCGACTGTAGCGTTCCTGCCGAGAAAACAGCAAAATCGGGCGGCGGCGGTCCGTGGCGTCCAACTTGCTCAAGGTCAG
>Ga0114129_10004116_pt1 | contig 20548 bp, 18 predicted proteins | sample RhiMetdeltSRZDD1_FD_80071 | JGI IMG/M metagenome (GOLD analysis project Ga0114129, IMG submission 80071) | Populus rhizosphere microbial communities from Tennessee, USA - Rhizosphere MetaG P. deltoides SRZDD1 (version 2) (version 2) | ecosystem: Host-associated > Plants > Roots > Rhizosphere >... | reverse complement strand
GCGCGGATCGAGCCGGAAGTCTGCAGCGTCGAGCGCCGGCGTGCGACACGCAAGTCGCAGTCCGCGCTGCGCGCGTGGGATTGCTTCCATCTCGGCATGAAGCACTTCTATCAGTCGACGGCGTCGGACAATCTCGAAGCGCAGCGCTTTTTCCGTCGTGCCATCGAGCTGGACGACAGCCTGGCGCAGGCATACGCGTGGCTCGCTTATGCGGAAGTGCTCGAGATGGTCTACTTCGATGCAGAGCCGAATCCGGAGCGGCTCGACAATGCACTCGCCACCGCACGCAAGGCGGTGGAACTGGACGAGCGCGACGCGATGACGCACTTCGCCTGCGGCCGCGCGCTGCTCGCAAGCAAGGTGTATCAGGATGCGATCGCCGAGCTGGAGTCGGCGGTCGAGCTCAATCCCAATCTGGCAGTCGTGTATTGCGGGCTGGGCGATTCGTTGGCGTTCGAAGGCCGCTTTCGCGAAGCGATGCCGTGTTTCGAGCGGGCGATCCAGCTCAGTCCGCACGACCCGCAACGGTGGACTTGCTACGCCTACCGCGCACTTGCGCACTTGCTGGCCGGCGAATTCGAGTCGGCAGTCGAGTGGGCGACGAAAGCCACGCGCGTGCCGAACTGCCACTACTGGGCGTTCGCCCATCGCGTCGCGGCGCTCGGCTATTTGCAGCGGCCGCAGGAGTTGGCCACCGCCGTAGCAGACCTGTTGCGGCGCAAGCCGGGATTCTCGTGCTCGTTCGCGCGCAAGCGTCTCTTCTATTTAAGAGAGACCGCGCAGGTTGAGCGCTACGTCGCGGGGCTGCGCCGCGCCGGCCTTGGCGACTGACCTAGTGGAGGTCCCGCACGTGGACTTCGAGATTCGAGTTGCTCTGCAGGATCTGCTGCAGCACCGCTCGGTACAGGTGCCGCTCGCTCGTGCCATGCTCGGCGCGCCAGCGCACCTCGATGTCGTAGCGAATGCGATCGAGGCCGGCCGTCTGATCGTTGACGATCGAGCAGGGATACGCCGACACGATCAGCTGCAGGATCGAGAAGTTGTTCAGCTCCAGCCGTCCTTGCTCCGGCTCGAATCGCGCGCTGGGCCACCAGCCTGACTGCGAAGGCGTGAGGGTGATCGCCTCGAAGGTCACCGGACCTGCGTCCGATGCCTCGCGGAATGCGCCGTCGGCAATCCCCGCCGCGAGCGGTGCGAAGCCCACCAGGCACGCTGCCGCGAACAGCAACGTGAAGCGCTCGTGTGTGATCGGCTTGGCGCGCTCCTCGCTCATGATCGATGACAGGCGCTGATTCAGATCGCCACCGGTCGATGCCGCGACAGTCGAGAGCCGCGCCATGACGCCAAGCCGGCACGCATTGAGGATCGATTCCGCGTAGATCTCTTGCTCGTGGCCTTCGTCGATGACTTGTTCGTCGCACGCCGCTTCTCGTTCGCGCAGCAGGTTCGCGCCGATCCACCACACGAGTGGATAGAACCAGAAGAGCACCCGGACGCAGTGGTGAATCGCCGCCGTCAGATTGTCGTGGCGACGGATGTGGCAAAGCTCGTGCGCTAGGACGGCGCGGAGCTGCGCAGGCGTCAGCGAGTGCATGACTTCGCGCGGCAGGATCACCACCGGGCGGAAAATGCCGAAGACGCCAGTCGGCAGATCGCTCGACGTGAGGCGAACGGGAGCCGGCAGATCCAGGGACGCTTCCGGCGCGAAGCCCAGGCGCGCCCGGACCGAGCACCACTGCAGGAACCATCGCAGGCACAGCACCGCTGCACCCAAGGCCCAGATCGCGACCCCGATTGCGACGACGTACGACCCGGCGGCATCGGCAGTCGCGAAGTCCCGCGGCATCGAGGGCACGAAAACGGCGCTGGCGCTTTCGATCAGTGCAGCGTCGACCGGCAACGGCTCGGGAAGCGAGCGACCGAGGCGATCGCCGAACTGCTGCAACAGTGCGAGCGGCACCAGGAACTTTACGGAAGCGACGAACCAGATCCAGTAACGAACTGCGGCCGAGTTGCGGCGGCACGCGTACGCCAGCACCCACGCCGCGAGCAGCACGAGAGTCGACTGCCACAGGTGGGTGAGGAGGAACGCGATCATCAGTCGCGGTCCTTGCGCGTCGCTTCGCGCAGCGTCTTTTCGGCAGCCTTGATGTCATCCAGCGTCAGCTTGCCGGACTCGATCAAGTGCGCCATCACCGGCTGCGCCTGGCCGCCGAACAGGCCAAGCAGGTCGTCGACCAGGCGCCGGTGTGCGGCGTCGCGGCTGATCACGGCCTCGAAGATGTGCGCGTTGCTGATCTTCTTGGCGCGGCGGACCATCTGCTTGGCTTCCAGCCGATACACCATGGTCTGCACCGTGGTGTAGGCGGGGCGGCCGCGCTTCGGGAAGGCATCGTGGATTTCGCGAATGGAGCACGCGCCGCGCGTCCACAACGCCTCCATGATGTTCAGTTCGAGCTTGCTCAGTTTCGCGGTGGCCATGCAGTGAGCCTACGCCTGGTGTCATAGGGCCGCAAGCACTTGCGTAGCATCTACTACAACTGTCATAGTGATTACGACTAGTGTGGTCGTAAATCGGCGGAGGCAGTCATGGAAACCGGTCCGGATGGCTTGTTGCAGCTGATCGCGCAGGCCGACGGCCTGTCGATCGGGGTGCTGATCGTCCTGTCGCTCATGTCGCTGGCCTCGTGGTTCGTGATCCTGACGCGGTTCTGGGACCAGCGCCTGATCGCGAAGTCGTATGCGGAGGCGCAGAAGAAGTTCTGGGCGTCGGGCAATCCGTGGGACGGCATGGCAGCGCTGTCCGGGCGCGACAACGCTTTCCGGATGCTGGTGGAGGACGGCATACGCGCGGCACAACATCACGAAGGCCAACTGGCGCAGGAGATCTCGCTCAACGATTGGATCACCGTGTCGCTGTATCGTTCGATCGAGAGCGTGACCAATCGGCTGGTCGCCGGGCTGTCGATCCTGGCGACGACTGGGTCGGTGTCGCCTTTCGTCGGCCTGCTCGGCACGGTCTGGGGCATCTACAACGCGATGCAGCGGATCTCGCTGTCGGGCCAGACCAGCATCGAGCAGATCGCGGGGCCGATCGGCGAGGCGCTGATCATGACCGCCATCGGCTTGTTCGTCGCGGTTCCGGCAGTCATCGGCTACAACTGGCTGCTGCGTCGGAACAAGCTGCTGCAGGAGAAGATGAAGCGCTTCGCCGCCGACCTGCACACGTATCTGGTCGGCGGCAAGCGCATCGACGTCAGCGCGCCGTTGAAGCGCGCCGCGTCAATGCGGTAGCTGCGAGCAGCGCGGGTCGAAGTTGCACTTCACCAGTCGCACGACTTCGCCCGTCTGCGGCGCTGTCTCGAGGAATACGCCGATGCCCGGCGCGTAGTACTTGCGTTCGACTACGCCGGGCTCCAGCGGCGAGATGTTCCGCGTGACCACGCAGTTCCTCTTGCACAGCAGTTGCGCGAGCTGCGGCGGTACGAGCCGATCGAGATTTGTGTTCCTGCCGTACGAGTAGTCGATCGAGAGGATCCTGGTTGCGTCCTCGGCATTGCCGAGCGACGACTCCTCTATGTAGACCTGGCCGGGGACGGGATTCGCGAGAAAGATGATGCCGGGCTTGTCGCCGTCGCGCTCCGCCTTGAAGGAGCCGTCGATGTTGACCAGTTCCGGCTTCATCGGCCGATCGCCCTCGAACACTTCGAACGACGCGGTTTCCTCGCCGCAATACCAGACGGTGCCGTCCTTCGCCTGCGCGAACCAGTCGTTGGTGCCTTCGTGGAGCACGCCGTCCTCGAAGACTTCGTCGCGGACGACGATGCAGCGCACGTCGTCGATCAGCTTGGTCCGGTTCAGCACCTGCACGACATCCGTTTCCTCGGCGCTGCTGTACTCCCAGCGATTGCCGATGGCCAATGGAAAGTACGGGTTCGGGTTCGTCAGGTTGCTGAAGTCCGAGTCGAAGTCGGTCTCCTCGAATTCCGGATCGTAGCGACCCTCGCCGACTTGTTTGCAGAGCGTGGTGCGCGCTACGCGCTGCGCCGCGCACTCGTCGCTTGCTTCGCGGCGGCTTTCGCCGAGGTCGGCGAAGCACTCGCTGCGGTCGGGTACGTCAGACTCGTTGATGCAGATGCCATAGCCGATCCAGTAGTCGTCGAGCGACTCGTTGCTGCACGCGCGAAACACCGCTTCCGCGGTGGCCGAGCAAAACTTTCCTTGGGCGTAGAGTTCGCTGACGGTGGGGGCGGCCAGTGCGCCGCTTGCATTCATGGTTGCGGCGGCGACAGTCGGCAGCAAGAAATTCACGGTACGCATGATCCCCTCCTGCGATGAACGACCCTGAATACAGTTGGACGGCGCGTGCGGCCGGAATCCATCGTCGGCACCTGACCGTGTAACTTGCGTTACGAGACTTGCGGATGCTAGGCTCGCCCGCACTCATGAGCTCCGCCGGGACCGCGTACCTGTTCGATGTCGTGCGTTCGCCGCGCGGCAAGGCTCGCGCCGACGGCGGCCTCGCGGCACTCAAGCCGCAGCAGCTCATTCACCAGTTGTGCGAATCGCTCGATACGCGTCTCGACGATGAAGTCACTGCGCGCGCAGAAGCATTGCTGCTCGGTTGTGTCGGCCAGATCGGCGCCCAGGGCGGCAACATCGCGCTGGTGTCGAAACTGCACAGTGGCCTGCCTGACACAGCCTCTGCGTATACGCTGAACAACTATTGCGTGTCGGCACTGACTGCGATTGGTCAGGCCGCGTCGATGGTGAATTCCGGGCAGGTGCGCAATGCACTGGCCGGCGGCGTCGAGATGATGTCGCGCGTTCCTTTCATGGCGGACGGTGCCGACTACTACACCGATGCGACGATGCCGGCGCGCAGTCGCTATATCCCGGTGGCGCTCGCGGCCGATCGCCTGGCCGAGGACGAGGTGATCGATCGAGCAGCGCTCGATGCATGCGCACTGCGTTCGCAACAGCGAGCGACGGCGGCCGAGGCGAGTCCGGCGCTCACGCGCTCGCGAATCCCGATGAAGCGGCCCGATGGGACGACGTTGGTCGTCGAAGAATGCGTACGTCCGCAGACGAGTGCAGCCAGTCTCGCGGCAATGCAGCCCGCGTTCGGCGAGCTTGCGAACACCTATGCGGCGGCGCTCGGACGTCAGCTCGATCATCGCCACACGTTCGCGCACGCGCCGCCGATTTGCGATGGCGCTTCGCTTGCGCTCGTCGGCGCAGCGAATAGCTCGCGTCGTGCACGCGCACGCATCGTCGGCTACGCCGAGTGCGGGGGCGATCCCTATGCTTCGCTGCTGGCAGGAATGGACGCGATGGATCGCGTACTCAAGCAAGCTGGAATGCAGCTCCGCGACGTCGACTGCATCGAATTCATGGAAGCGTTCGCCGTGACCATCGCCATGTTCCTGCGCGATCGCGATGTCGATCCCGGGCGCGTGAACGTCGCCGGCGGCCATCTGGCGAAGGGCCATCCGATGGGTGCGAGCGGTGGAATCCTGCTCTCGACGCTGCTCGATGTGCTCGAAGCGCGTGATGGAAAGACGGGTCTCGTCGTCGCGAGCGGCGCCGCGGGCGTCGGAGCGGCGATGCTGATCGAACGCTGCTAGGCTCTCGCTGGTATGAGCGCCGCTCCCGCTGACACGCCTCGTCGTCCCTGGCCATTCCCAATGCGCCTGCCGGTATTCGCGGCGCCGATGTTCCTCGTCTCCGGGCCCGAGCTCGTGGTCGCTGCGTGCGAAGCCGGCATCGCCGGCGCGTTCCCGACACCGAACTGCCGCACGAGCCAGGAACTCGATCAGTGGATGACCACGATCAAGGAGCGACTCGCTGTCGCGCGCGCGACGGGCAAAGAGCCGATCGGGCCGTGGGTCGCGAACCTCATCACCCACTCGACGAACACGCGGTTCGGCGATGACCTCGAACTGGTGCGGCGTCATCAGCCGCCGATCGTGATTACCGCACTTGGCTCGCCGAAGCCGGCGCTGCAGGTCGTGCACGACTACGGTGGGCTGGTGTTCGCGGATGTCGTCAACATCAACCTCGCGCGCAAAGCGGCTGCAGCGGGAGTCGACGGCCTTGCGTGTATTTCAGCCGGGGCGGGCGGTCACACCGGTCATCTCAGCGCCTTCGCGTTCATTTCCGCCGTGCGAGAGTTCTTCGACGGCTGGATCGTGGTCGGCGGCGGGATTGCCGACGGCGCCGGCATTGCCGGTGCGATCGCTGCAGGCGCAGACTTCGTCTACATGGGCACGCGTTTCCTGCCGTCACTGGAGAGCCGTGCCGTGCAGCAGTACAAACAGATGGTTGTCGACTGCGGGCCCGACGACTTGATCGTCAGCGCTGCGATTACCGGAACCGCGGCGTCGTGGCTGGCACCGAGTCTGGAAGCCTGCGGGATGGATCCGCGAACGCTCGACTCTGCCGCCTCGCGCAACTACGACACGGGCAGCGGCGATGCTTACAAGCGCTGGCGCGATCTGTGGGCATGCGGTCAAGGGCTGCAAGTGATTCGTGCGATCGAGCCGGTCGCGGACATCGTGCAGCGGCTCGAAGAGGAATATGTACGAGCGAGCGCTCGCTTTCGCGCGCTCGCGGGAGATGCGACATGACGACACGGGTGTACCTGCTCGGCGGCTATCAGACCGACTTCGCCGACAACTGGGCGCGCAACGGCATGGAGATCGCCGACATGATGCGCCACACGGTGCTGCAGGGACTGGCCGAGACGAAGCTCGAGCCGCAGGACGTCGAGGTCGCGCACGTCGGTAACTTCGCGGCGGAGCTGTTCTGCAATCAAGGCCATCTCGGCGGCTTGTTCGCTGCCGCTGATCCTGCTTTTGCAGGCCTTCCCGCCTCTCGTCACGAAGGCGCGTGCGCATCCGGAAGCCTGGCGATGCTCGCGGCGTCGGCGGATATCGAAGCAGGACGCTACGGGCTCGCGGCGGTGCTCGGCGTCGAACAGATGCGCAATGTGTCGGGCGAGCAGGCCGCGCAATACATCGGCGGACCTGCGATGTGGAGCGGGCACGAGTACAAGGAAGTGCGCTATCCGTGGCCGCGCGTGTTCAGCGATGTCGCCGACGAGTACGAACGTCGCTTCGGCCTGAAACAGGAACATCTCGCGCGTATCGCCGAGATCAACTTCGGCAACGGCCGGCGCAATCGCAACGCGCAGACTCGCCGCTGGACCTTCAATGAGCGCAGCTTCACGCAGGACGAAGGCGCGAACCCGACGATCGAAGGACGCATCCGCAAGCAGGATTGCGGCCAGATCACCGACGGCGCCGCGATCGTGTTCCTCGCGAGCGAAGCGCGTGCGCGCGAGCACGCCAAGCGGCTGGGGATCGATCTCGCAGTATTTCCGTACATCAAGGGCTGGGGACATCGCACTGCGCCGATCACTTACGAGGCGAAAGTCCGTGCGAGCGCAGGCGGGCCGTACGTGTTCCCGCACGTTCGCGGCGCGGTTACCGATGCGTTCAAGCGTGCCGGCATCGCGGGCGTGGAGCAGCTGGACGGCATCGAAACGCACGACTGCTTCACCAGCACCGAGTACATGGCGATCGATCACTTCGGCATCACCGCTCCAGGCCAGAGCTGGCGCGCAATCGAAGAGGGCGAGATAGAGATCGGCGGCCGCATTCCCGTGAATCCGAGTGGCGGACTCATCGGCGCCGGCCATCCTGTCGGTGCAACGGGTGTGCGCATGGCGCTCGACTGCTTCAAGCAAACGACCGGGACGGCAGGGGAGTATCAGGTCGAGGGCGCGAAAACGTTCCAGACGCTGAATATCGGTGGGAGTGCGACTACGACGGTCAGCCTGGTTATTGGGACCTGAAAGAAATTAGCTCTCGCCAAGACGCCAAGGACGCCAAGGAAATCCAAGGCCAAATTGATTTCTTGTTCTTCCTTGGCGCTCTTGGCGTCTTGGCGAGAGACTAAAATCGCTCATAAGTTGGATCTGACGTGTCTTTGCGCCCCCGCCGCATCCCGGGCGCAGTCGGATCCATATAGCCCAGGCACCAGCCTTCGTTCGCAGGCGTGTCGCGATTCCAGTCGAACACCGTGCGCCGGTGCGCGATCTTCCACTCGCCGTTGCGGCGCTCGAACTTGTCGTTCAAGCGGCCGCCGGTGAACGTGTCCCAGCTGCGGCCGTCGCGCTCCACGCGCAGGAAAGTCCAGATGTATGTCTCGACGTATGCGCGATCGCCGTCGAGCTCGATGAAGCTGTTGCCGAGCAGGTGCTGCATCACGCCCATGTTGCGGACCTTCGGGATGGCGGCATCGACATAGTCGTGCGCGCGGCCGGTGAACGAGCTGCCGTGCTCCTCGATGGCATCGTCGAAGTAGCACGACTTCAGCAACGGGCCGTCGGCGCGGTCGATGCCGCGTGCATAGCGGGCGAGAACTTCACGGATGGCGTCGCGGGCCAGCATGCGATCCAATTGCGTCATGTGACGGCTCCTGGCTGAGTGCTTCGGGGTTGCGCGCTGCGGGTCACTGGCATTATAAGACTGACGGGGCCGGAAAGCTGGCCGGAAGCGGAGGGGAGCGATGGGGGAGCTCGCGCCGGGGCTCGGGCAGAACCTGTGGGTCACTGCAGTCGTGCTGCTCGCGTGCGTGCTGCTGTTATGGCTGCTCAGCATCCGTCTGCGCGACACCAGCATCATCGACATTTTCTGGGGCCCGGCTTTCGGCATCGTGGCGCTGGTCGGCTATGTGCTCGGCGAGGGCCGGGGCGTCGAGATGCGTTCCACACTTATCACGGCGCTCACCGTTCTCTGGGCTGCCCGGCTCGGCGCCTATCTCTTCTGGCGCAACCACGGCAAAGGCGAAGATCCGCGCTACACCGCTGCGTTTCGCAATCGCTACGCGAAGAACCTGCAGTGGCACACGCTGACCAAAGTATTCCTGCTCCAGGGATTCCTGGTGTGGCTCATCTCGATTCCCGTGCAGCTCGCGCAGTATCTCGCGACGCCAACCGTGCTCGGCCCGGCGGCGATCGTCGGTACCGTGCTGTGGACCATCGGCTTTCTGTTCGAGGCGGTTGCCGATTGGCAGCTTGCGCGCTTCAAGGCCGATCCGACGAGCCGCGGCCGCGTGCTCGATCACGGACTGTGGCGCTACAGCCGGCATCCCAATTACTTCGGCAACGCCTGCTTGTGGTGGGGGTTGTGGCTGATCGCGTGCGATCACCCGGTCGGCTTCGTGACCGTGTTCTCGCCGATCCTCATGACGCATTTCCTCCTCAACGTCACCGGCAAGAAGTTGCTCGAGAAGCGCATGTCGCGGGCGCGCCCGGAGTACGCCGATTACGTCGCCCGCACGCCGGGCTTCTTCCCCTGGTTCCCGCGCAGCTCCTGACGCCCGCCCATGTATCGCGTCGTCCAGTGGGCTACCGGTTCGATGGGGCGCACTGCTTTACGCCGCGTGATCGACCACCCGGATCTCGAGCTCGTCGGCGTCTACGTCTACGACTCGCGCAAGATCGGCGTCGATGCCGGCGAGATCGCGCGCCGCCCACCCACGGGCGTGCGGGCAACCAATCGGATCGAGGACGTTCTTGCTCTGCAGCCCGACGTGGTGTTGCACATGTCGCGCATCACGCTGCCGTACGAGAAGCAGAACGCGGACGTGGCGCGGCTGCTCGCGGCCGGCATCGATGTGATCTCCACTGCTGGTTTCCACCACCCGGCATGTCATGGACTTGCCTATACCGGCTCGCTGCTGGAAGCCTGTAACCGGGGCGGCAGCACACTCGCGGGCGTAGGGCTGAATCCCGGGTTCATCGCCGAGCGCGTCGCCACGCTCCTGACCGGTCTGTGCGCGCAATTGGAATCTGTTGCGTGCTACGAAGTGGCGGACGCGTCTAGCATGCCCTCGCCGGAATTCGTGTTCGGACTCATGGGGTTCGGCGCGGACCCGGCGCAACGCGACGTCACTCGGGAACCGATTGCTGCGATGTACGGAGAGCTGTTCATGGAGGTGCTGCATGGAGTCGCAGAGGCGATCGGCTCGCGCGTGGTGTCGCTGACTCCCGAACACGCTGTCACGCTTGCGCCTCGCGAGATAGGGATACGTGCTGGCACGATTCCGCAGGGCACGGTCGCGGCGACACAATGGCGCTGGCGTGCGCGGCTCGAATCCGGCATCGAGCTGCTGCACTCGGTCACCTGGACCGCCGACCCGGCACTGCACGGCGCCAGCCACAGGGAGGCGGCGGCCTGGCGCATCGAGATCGGCGGACGTCCGAATGTGAAAGCGACTATTGCACTGGAAGACCCGGACCCTGCGGCACCGCACATGCGAGCGGCGGTCGACGCCACCGTCGCCGTCGCATTACACGCGATCCCGGCGGTGAGCGCGGCGCCGCCCGGTTTCTACAGCCTGCCCGCCGCCTTGCAACTGCAACGCGGGGGCGGGTAGACTGACCACGTCTCGTTATGCAAGTTAGTTCAGACCGCACGAAGCTGAACGCTAGAGATGTCGGGCTGAAGCCCGATCTACAAGGGGGCACTGATGAGCTTCGATACTAACCGCGCGCGAACGCTGCGCGCCGTCATCTCCGGATTGCTCGGCACGGCCGCATTCGGCGCGGCGGTGCCCTCGTCGTATGCGCAGACGACGCCGACACTCGAAACCGTGACCGTCACCGCGCAGCGGCGCGAGACGGACCTGCAGACCACGCCGGTCGCCATCAGCGCCTACGGCGGCGAGCAGCTGGTCGAGAACAAGATTTTCACCGTGAACGATCTGGCCAACAGCGTGCCGGCGTTCTCGCTCACGGCATTGACGCCGCTCGACGCGGAGCTGAACATCCGCGGCATCACCAACACGCGTCTCGACTCGCCGACCGCCGACCCCTCGGTCGGAACTTTCGTCGACGGCGTGTACATGGGCCGCACCGGCGACCTGAACTACGATTTCTACGATCTCGAGCGCATCGAGGTCATTCGCGGCCCGCAGGGTGTGTTGCTCGGCAAGAACGTGGTGGGCGGCGCGCTCAGCGTCATCACTGCGAAGCCGACATTCGACAACTCCGGCAACGTGCTGCTCAGCTACGGCAACTACAACTCGGCGCTGGTATCCGGCTTCGTGAACGGCGGGCTCAACGATTCATGGGCGGCCCGCGCCTCGTTCCAGGGTCGCAAGCACGATGGCTATGCCGAAGACATTCTGCATGACCGCGATGTCGAAGACCTCGAGTCGTACCAGGCCCGCGTGCAATTCCTGTACGGACCGGACGGCTCGAAATTCACCGGCCGCCTCGCGCTCGACTACAACCACGACGAGACCAACGGTCTCAACACAGTTGCCGTGGCGGGCGGCACGACCTCCTGCGAGACCACTTACCTGCGCACCAATTGCACGCGTCCATGGAGCAACCTGCGCGCGTATCTCAACCTGAACGATCCGCGCAAGAACGTCGCGCAGAGCATCCAGTACGCGGGCCAGCCGCGCATCCAGCAGTTCATGGAGCGCGACGGCTTCGGCGTCGTACTCGATCTGCAATACGAAGCGACCGGCTTCACGTTCAACTCGCTGACCGCGTACAAGGACGGGGAGGGTCAGCAGGTGTACGACCAGACCGGCGCCGGTCCGGAAGCGCTTGCGTGGGACCCGGCGCAGTGGGCCGCCTATATGACCTTCGTCAACAACCGCTTCGGCACGCGACCGGCGACATCGAACAACGGTCAGTTCCTGTTCGCGCAGCCGGTCGGTGAGGACGCTGAAGTTCAGCAGTTCAGCCAGGAGTTCCGCTTCACGTCGAACGATCCCGACAGCCGCTTCGACTGGATCGGCGGCCTCTACCTGAAGAGCGACGACATCAAAAAAGTCGACCGCTTCATCGGCGAGAACTTCCTGGGCACCGTGCTGCCCGGCGGCAACAATCCGCTGTCGACGCTGTCCGGCGAGAACCGCTGGGAGAACGACGGCAAGATCGAGAACTACGCCGGCTTCGCACAGATCGGCTTCAAGTTCACCGACACCGTGAAGCTCAGCGTCGGTGCGCGTTACACGCACGACAAGAAGGAAGGCAACGTGAGCGGCTTCGTGGTCGCTACCGGCGATCGCTTCAGCCCGAACGACCCGCGGCCGAACGTCACGATCGAAGGTCTGTGCCGCGCGCCGGACGGCACCATCATTCGCACGGCCACCGGCGGACAGCCGGCAACCTGCGTCGCGCCGAACCAGTGGATCTTCTCCGCCGGCACCGGCTTCCAGACCGACTACTCGAAGAGCTGGAGCGAGACCACGCCGCAGGCGACTCTCGACTGGCAGGTGACCGACACGCTGTTCACGTACGCGACCGTCGCAAAGGGCTTCAAGGGCGGCGGCTTCGACGACACGCCGGCGAACGTAGCGCAGGCGATCACGCCGTTCGATCCTGAAGAGGCGACCAACTACGAGATCGGCTTCAAGACCGACCTGCTCGACAACCGCATGCGGTTGAACGCCGACGTGTTCTACATGGACTACAAGGATCTGCAGGTCACGCAGACCAACGCAGCCTGCCTGTGCAACATCACGGACAACGCCGCGAGCGCCGAGATCAAAGGCGTCGAAGCGGAGTTCCAGTTCGCCGCGACCGAGCGCCTGCGCCTGTCGCTCGCCGGCTCGTACGTCGATGCCAAGTACAAGGACTTCATCGAATCCGCGATCGATCCGACGACCGGTCGCAACCTCGACAGCTCCGACAACCGCCTGCAGCGCACGCCAGAGACGCAGCTTACCGGCGGCGTCGATCTGACGCTGCCGCTCGGTCAAATGGGCGATGCGCTCAACTTCCGCGTGAACTACACGTGGCAGAGCGACATGTTCTGGGCGACAGACAACATCGCGAAAGAAGACGCCTACGGCTTGCTCGACGTGCGCGTCGCGCTGTCGCCGCCGAGCTCGCCGTGGGCCGTCGCTCTGTGGGGCAAGAACGTGACAGACGAGCTGTACCGCGTGAACATCATCTCGTTCTTCGGCGAGGAGGTGTCGCAGTTCGGGGTGCCGCGTACCTACGGTGCCGACTTCAGCTGGAAATTCTGACCATGTCCGAATTCATCGAAACCGTGAAGCGCCTGCAGGCCCTCGCCGAGAAGCGCGATCGTGCCGCGATCCTGGCGATGGTGACGCCTGACCTCGAGTACCACTATCACGTGGGCTCCAAGCCGGTGACCGGGCCGGAAGGGCTCGGGCGTTTTCTCGACAACTACTGGGGCCGCTCGAAAGACGGCGTCTGGAAGATCGAGTCGTTCGCGCAGGACGGCAACAAGCTGCTGATGGAAGGCTGGGAAGAGTTCACGGACACGACCAACGGCCAGCGTGTCGTGAATCGCTACATGGGAGTGATGGAGTTCCGCGGCGGCAAGATTGCGCGCTGGCGGGACTACTTCCAGTTGAACCGGCCGCCCGCCGCCTGAGCTGACGCGGCGGCGGAGGCCTGATGCGCACGACTCCGCAGCATCTCGCGGCCGAGCATCGCGCGAGCGGTGCGTGGTCGGAGCAGCGTATCGGCGATCTGTTCGCCGCTGCAGCCGCCGTCGAGCCGGCGCGTATTGCGATAGCAGACCCCCCCAATCGCGTCGCGCTCGACGGCGCCGTTCCGCGCCGTCTCGATTGGCGCTCACTTTCCGCACTCGTCGACGCAACGATGGTGGCGCTCGCCGATGCCGGGCTGCGACGCGACGACGTGCTCGTGACGCAATTGCCGAACGTCGTCGAGTACGTGGCGGTGTATCTCGCGTGCGCACGACTCGGCGTCGTCATCAGTCCGATACCGATGCAGTTCCGTCGCGGCGAGATCGAGCCGCTCTGCAAGCTGACGCACGCGCGGGCGATCCTGACGGTGCTGACGTTCAAGGGAACGGAGCACGCGCGTCTTGCAACGACAATCACCGATGGGCCGCAGGTGCTCGCGCTTGGTCGCGTTGCGCCTGAAAGCACGCGACCGTTCGTTCCGGAGCCGAATCCCGGTGACGCCGCCCGCGTGCGCGAGCTGGAGAGCGCGGCGAACGTGCACTCCGACGACATCTTCACGATCTGCTGGACGTCGGGCACCGAAGGCGTACCGAAGGGCGTGCCACGTTCGCACAATCACTGGATCTCGGGCAGCCTCTGTCACTACGACGGCGCGCAGATCCGCCGCGGCGACCGGCTGCTGAATCCGTTCCCGCTCGTGAACATGGCTGCCCTCGGCGGCTGCTTCATGAGCTGGCTGCGAGCGGCCGGCACGCTGCTCCTGCATCACCCGTTCGAGCTGCCTGTCTACCTGCAGCAGATCGCGACCGAGAAGCCCGAGTACGCGATTGCACCGCCCGCAGTTCTGATGCTGCTCTTGCAGAATGAGACGTTGCTGAATGGCGTGGACCTGTCGTGTCTGCGCTGCATCGGCTCGGGCTCCGCGCCGCTGCCGCCGGTGATGATCAAGACCTACAAGGAACGGTACGGCATCGAGATCATCAACAACTTTGGATCGAACGAAGGCCTGGCACTGGTCTGCGGCCCCGCTGAGGCGCCGGATGCGCAAGCACGCTCGCGATTGTTTCCGCGCTTCGGGCGGCCGGAACTCGACTGGTCGCAGCGCATCGCCAAGATCACGCACACGCGCCTCGTCGATCCGGAAACCGGCGACGAGATCGTCGAGCCGCATCGGCCTGGCGAGATGCAGATCCGCGGGCCGATCGTATTCGACGGCTACTTCGCCGCGCCGGAAATCACCGCGCGCGCATTCACAGCGGATGGCTGGTTTCGCACCGGTGATCTGTTCGAGATCGACGCGAGCGGCCGCTACTACCAGTTCGTCGGGCGCTTCAAGCAACTCATCAACCGCGGCGGCCTCAAGATCTCGCCGGAGGAGATCGACGCCGTGCTCGCGGAGCATCCGGATATCGCGGAGGGAGCAGTCGTCGGCTATCCGGACGAGGTGCTCGGCGAGCGCATCTGTGCCGTGGTCGTGCCGAAGGCAGGGCAAACGATGACTGTAGAGGCACTGCAGAGCCACTTCCGCTCGCGCGAGCTGGCGAAGTTCAAATGGCCGGAGCGCGTGCGCATCGTCGAGCGGCTGCCGCGCAATCCCGTCGGCAAGGTCATTCGCGGCGAGCTTGCCCAGATTGCCCAGATGGTTGCTGCAGCCACGCAGCCACCGCTTCCTTGAAGTCCGAGGTCTCGGTCAGATGCATGTTGCCGAGCTTAACCAGCTCCAGAAGGGTCTCGAAGTCGCGCTCGAACGACGTGTTGAGCAATTGCTTCGCCATCGCAACCGCCGCGGCGGGCGCTGCAGCCAGCTCTGCGCAGACTCTCGCGACGGCGGCATCGAGCTCGGCATGCGGCACGACCTCGTTGACCAGTCCCATGCGCGCGGCAGTGTGTGCGTCGATCAGCCGGCCGGTCAGGATCAACTCCTTCGCGCGATGCAGACCGATGAGACGCGGCAGCATGTAGACGGCGCCGAGATCCGGCACGAGCCCACGACGAACCCAGAACTGCCCGAACTGCGCCTGCTCCGAGGCGATGATCAAATCGCACGCGAGCGCGAGATCGCAGCCGGCACCGATTGCAACGCCATGCACACGAGCAACGACGGGCACACGAAGGGCGCGCAACTGCCGAACTGCAGATTGCGCGAGCTCTTCTTCAGCGCGGCGCTGCTCGGCCGTCCAGGCGGCAGAAGCGCCGATGTCGACGTTCTTGTCGCCGCCGGCGCAGAATGCGCGGCCGGCGCCGGTCAGGACGACGACGCGGATGGATCGATCGGCGTCTATTGCCGCAAGGTGGGCCACGAGCTGGCGAAAGACCTCGCCGTACACTGCATTGAGAGCGGCGGGGCGATTCAGCGTGACAGTCGCGATCGCGCCGGCGGACTCGCGCAGGACGAGGTCCGACATGACTCAGCGACTCGCGCGTGCGCCGCCGAGCGCGTTCATGACGTGCAGCGTGTCCAGGTATTCCTTGACGGCGTGGATGCGACCGTCGCGGACTACGAACAGGAAGTGATAACGATTGTGGTAGAGCGTGCCGTTCACGAGCGTCGCCTTGCTCTCCGCCTCGACGGCGACGCGATCCTCTTCGGCGGTCATCGCGCCGACGATGATCTCCAGGCCGTGCGGCAGCAGCTTGAGATTGGCCGCGAGTCGGCGCTCTACCGTCGCCTTGTCGGCCCAGCCCGCGGCGGGAAATTCCTGCGGATGCCCGGGCAGCCACCAGCGCGAGTCCGGTGCCAGCATCGCCAGCGCCGCGTCGTAGCGGCCGTGCGCGTAGTGGTCGAGGAAATCGCGGACCAGTCTCTTGTTGGCGTCGAGGCTCATCGGCAGTACCATTCGAGTCAGTCTCGTAGTGCAACCTTCAGCAGCATACAGGCCAATCCGGCACAGGAACAGGGTAATGCGTACGTATCGTGAGGAAGCGAATGCCGATCCGGTGGACCGCCCGACCTGGGTGGACGGCATCGACAATCCCTACCTGCACGGGCCCTACACGCCCGTCATTTCCGAGATCACGGCGGTCGACCTGAAGGTCACGGCGGGCGAGATCCCGGCGGACTTGTGCGGCGCGTACATGCGCAACGGGCCGAACCCGGTGCTGGAGCCGAAGGGCCTGTATCACTGGTTCGACGGCGACGGCATGGTGCACGCCGTGTATTTCCGCGATGGTCGTGCCAGCTATATCCGTCGCTGGGTGCGCACGCGCGCATTGCGCGACGAGATCGAAGAAGGCCGGGTAACACTGTCCGGGATCATGGGTCCGTTCGACCTGTCGCGCGGCGACGGCTCGCGCACCGTGAATCCCGACTATTGCAAAGACACGAGCAACACGACGCTGACCTGGCACAACGGGCGGGTGCTGTCCAACTGGTACAACGCCGGCCGCACGTATGCGCTCGATCCGCTGACGCTGGATACGGTCGCCGACGAAACGTTCGGCGGCGCCGTCGACGCGACGTTCAACGCGCACTCGAAGTGCGATCCGCGCACGGGCGAGCTGATCAACTATGACTACGGCGACTTCAAGTCGTACCTCACCTATTACGTCATCGGCGCCGACGGCAAGCTGAAGCACAAGACGCGCGTCGACCTGGCCGGGCCGCGGCTGCCGCACGACACGACCATCACGCCGAATTACACGATCCTGCACGACTTCCCGTTGTTCCACGACGTCGACGTGCTGCGTAACACCGGCCATCGTGTCGTGGAGTTCCATCGCGACATTCCCTCGCGCTTCGGTGTGATCCCGCGCTACGGCACGCAGGAGCAGATCAAGTGGTTCGAGTTCGAGCCCGGCTACGTCCTGCACATGGTGAATGCATGGGAGGAGGGCGACTGGATCACGATGGACGGCTGCTTCCAGCCGGACCCGACGATCCGCCGCGATCCGTCCGAAGGGCCGCTCGGCTCGATGCTGGCGTACCTGCGCTATCGCGGTCACCTGCGTCGCTGGCGCATGAACGTGCGCACCGGCGAGAAGCATGAGCAGCAGCTCGACGATCTGAACGTCGAGTTCTGTTTGCCCGACGCGCAGCTCTATGGCGTGAAGACGCGCTACTCGTATCACCAGCGCATTCCGACGGATATGCAGACACTGGCGTTCGACGGGCTCGTGAAGTACGACCACGAGAGCGGTGCGCACGAGGTGTACGAGTATCCCAAGGGCTGGTACGGCAACGAGGCGCCGTTCGCGAAGAGCACGCGCGGCGGCGCAGAGGATCGCGGTTACGTCGTCACGCTCGCGACCCGCGGCAAAGACTATGTGTCCGAAGCGTGGATCTTCGATGCGCAGCGCATCGGCAAAGGTCCGATCGCGCGCGTCGCGTTGCCTGGCCGCGTGCCGATCGGCTTTCACGCGGCGTGGATCCCTGGGCAACTGCTGTGGTCAGAGAAAGGGGCGACTGCGTAAAGTACGCCCATGTCGACTTCGCAGCCGGTCCATCCGCCCTGGTTCGATCCACGCATGCCTCGGCGCGAGGACTGCGTGCTCAAGGCGATCCTCGACGATCGCGCGGCACGCGTGCCGGAGCGACGCATCGCGTTGTTCGAAGATGGAACGCAGTGGACCTGGGGCGAGTGCCGCGAGCACGTGCGTGCACAGGCGGCGGCACTTCAAGCACTCGGAGTGCGCGCGGGCGATCGTGTCGTCGCCTGGTTGCCTAACGGGCCGGCACTGGTACGCGCCTGGTTCTCGATCAACTATCTCGGCGGCGTTTTCGTACCGCTGAACACCGCGTATCGCGGCGCTTCGCTCGAGCACACCATCAACGCGTGCCGCGCGAAGCTCGTGCTCGCGCATCCAGCACTCATCGAGCGGCTCCAAGGTTTGTCGCTGACTCACGTCGAGCGCGTGATCGCAGTCGGTACTGATGCCCTGGAAGGCGATGCACGGCAGCTCGATGACTCCGCACAGCCGCAGCCATGGGACGCGCAGTCGATCATCTACACATCCGGGACGACCGGATTATCTAAAGGAGTGCTGTCGCCGTACCTGCAGCTCTACACGACGGCGACGGTTGTGTACGGCTACCTGCGCGACGGCGAGGGCATCCTAGTGAACCTGCCGATGTTCCACGTCGGCGGCACGAGCTCGCTGATGATCGCGCTGATCCGCTCCGGCTCGTTCCATCTCGTCGATGGCTTCAGCACCGATCGATTCTGGGACCAGGTCCGGCGCGGCAACTGCACGACGACGTCCGGGCTCATCGGCATCATGGGTGCGTTCCTGATGAAGTCGCCGCCTCGGCCGGACGATCGCGAGCATCCGATTCGCTGCATGACCGGCTTTCCGGTGAACGAACAGACGGTGCGCATCCGCGACCGGTTCGGTATCGACTATCTCACCGGCTTCAACATGACGGAGCTGTCCGCGCCGCTGGTCAGCGAGCTGAATTCGAGCGTGTTCGGCGCGTGCGGCAAGCCGCGCAGCGGCGTCGAGTGCCGGCTGGTCGACGAGCATGACCTCGAGGTGCCGGATGGCATGCCCGGCGAGCTGATCGTACGCAGCGAAATGCCGTGGACGTTCAATCTGGGCTACGACGGCTTGCCCGAAGCCACTGCGCGTACATGGCGCAACGGCTGGTTCCACACCGGCGACATCCTGCGCAAGGACGCAGACGGCAACTACTTCTTCGTCGATCGCCTCAAGGACGCGATCCGCCGGCGCGGCGAGAATGTGTCGTCGCTCGAAGTCGAGGCAGCGGTGCGCTCGCATCCTGCCGTCGACGAGGTCATCGCGGTCGGCATCCCGGTCGAGTCGGAAGAGGAAGTGATGGCCGTGATCGTCGTGAAAGCCGGTCAGACGCTCGACCCGCGTGCGCTGATCGAGTGGCTCACGCCGCGCATGCCGTACTTCGCAGTGCCGCGCTTCGTGCGCATCGTGGAGGCGATCCCGAAGACCGAGACGAACAAGCAGCGGAAGTTCCCGTTCCGCGAAGCCGGCATCACCGCCGACACCTGGGATCGAGTGGCGGCCGGGATGGTGTTGAAGCGGGAGCGGTTGGCGTAGGTTTACGCAACCATCGCGGTCGAACCGACCTTCGCGGCCTCTTTCTCCAGAAACTTCGCCAGATCTTCCGACGTGTATTTGCTCTTCACCGTGTGCGGAAACGCGTGCGCACTGCGCGGTGCACGATCGAACCAGAACACTTCCGGCCCTTCGCGAGACGGCCGCGTAGCCGCTAGCCAGAGCGCCGTATCCGCTCCCTGCGCGGCATCGCGCAGCACGGTGCGCAATCGACGACGAAAGTTCGGCATCGCAGTTTTCACACCGTCCGTGTCTGCCCAGCCGGGATGCATCACGTAACAGCGCAAGCCCGTGCTGCCGTGACGTTGCTGCCAATACTTCACGAGCTCAGCCTGCCCGCGCTTGTGCACGGCGTAAGCGTAGACGCCGTTGTACTTCCTGGGATCCTTCATGCCCATGTAGTCCAGCGTCAGCGGGGCGTTGTACATGCCGCCCGAGGACATCTCGATGATCGTCGCCTGCGGCGCGAGTGCCGAGCTTTGCAGGAGGGCGTCGGTCAGCACCCAGTGCGTGAGCAGGTTCGTCGCGTAGGAAGTCTCGAAACCTTCCGCAGTGATCGACAGATGGTCGAGGAGCAACCCGACGTTGTTCACCAGCACATCGACGTGTGCGCCGCGCGCGAGAATTGCGGATGCCGCGCGCCGCGTATCCGCGACGAGCGACAGATCGGTCAGGATCGGAATCACGCGGCCGGGGCCGGGTGCTCCGCGTGCCAAAGCCTCGAGCTTGTCGTGGCTGCGCGCCAGTGCGAGCACGGTGGCGCCACGCTTCGTCGCCCCTTCGACGACCGCGCGGCCGATGCCGCCGGTGGCGCCCGTTACGACCCAGGTCTGTCCGGTGAAGTCGCCGGGCAGCGGTTGCCACGTCAGCGCGCGGGCGCGATAACCGACAGCGGAAAAGCTGACCAGGAATCGGCCGTAAAAGCCGACGACCTTCTTGAGTCTGGCGAAATCCATGGACCCCCTCACGCTGACGCCCGCCGCGGTTGCCGCTGTGGGCGGGTTCGATTATAAGTCTCGTTATGCAACTG
>Ga0114129_10004115_pt1 | contig 20550 bp, 14 predicted proteins | sample RhiMetdeltSRZDD1_FD_80071 | JGI IMG/M metagenome (GOLD analysis project Ga0114129, IMG submission 80071) | Populus rhizosphere microbial communities from Tennessee, USA - Rhizosphere MetaG P. deltoides SRZDD1 (version 2) (version 2) | ecosystem: Host-associated > Plants > Roots > Rhizosphere >... | reverse complement strand
GGGTTGTCGTCGATCACCTGTGCTTTGCGGGCGCCGGTTATGGTGCAATTTCTGAACAGAATAGGGATGGGGCCGTTCAATGGCCCTTCGTCCAATACAACGGCATAATCAAGACCGGTCGCATTGATTTGCAGGTTTTCGAAACGAAGCCGGCTGCTGCCACCCGATGCTGCTTTTATATGAACAGGACTTTTGTATAACTGGCCGCCCACATACCGGTACATATTTACATAAGCGCCGTGAAATATGCCAATGCCATTGTGGTACAACGTTGAATTTTCAATAACATGTATGCGGGTATTATTTTGCCAGCTTCGTAATCCGCTGTTGCAGTTATGCGCCGTATTATTTTTAAAGGTCCATTCGCTTTCGATGTCCATTTCTTCCCAGTCGTAAGCGGCATTGGTGGTTTCGAGCCCTGTTTGACCTGCCACCACGTTATCGTTGCACACATTATCGTCGCCAAATCCCAGTACAAAACCATTTACGCCAAATGTGGGCGCTCCTTTGGTATCCATGCCAATGGAACGTTCTATGTATTTGGGTAAAGCCACGAGGTTGTGCAGCCATTGAATATTGTGCGATGGATCGGGAATGTCCCACCAGAAGGGCGTTTCGGTTACATTAAAGGCAATATTGTTGCTCATCACAATGCCGTTGCTTACATGCGGCACATATGCATGGTTGTCGATATCACGCATAACACACCCATCCACAACCGAACCGGTGCTGCCATCCATACAGTGATGAAAATGCAATCCGTAACGGCCCTGTATCAGTTCTGTGGCAGGCGTTTCGCCCTGGTCTTTACGCGGACCGAGGTACCGGAATGCCACGTCTTTAATGGTTTGCGCAACCGATGACCTGATAAACACATGCGATTTACCAGTGCTGCTACCTTCGATGCGAATATTACGGGTAAGGTTGGCCGCTTCGGCCGACCACCGGCCGTTGATCATGGGATGATTGGTTGTACCTGTACTTACTGTGATCGTATTGCCATGAATGGCTTTTATGGTTCTTACATCAAAATTATTGGCGTTTTCGGCGGTGGGGGTGATCATGATTTCATCACCGGGTTGCCAGCCTGTGGCATCTTTTACGGTGATGGTAGTAGCGCCATTGGCAATGGAACCGGTCACATTTGTAAAGGAGGTTTTTGCATGGCCCTGCAGGTTAAGCCGTCCGGCGCTCATTACCCATAAACCAACATCGCTGTCAACCGGGTCCATGCCCCCGCCTTCAAATTTATTTTCGTTTACATGTATAAACCGTATGGTATGAACAATAGATGGTTTGGGAGCAATCATTTCGAGCAAACCGGTAACCACCAGGTTTTTGCTGCTTTGAAGGGTAACCGGTTTTGCGGGCGTGAAGGTAAGCGAACCGGCAATTTGCATACCGGCAACCGATGCGTCAACATTGGCTACTACAACATGCCCCGCACTGATCACCGGTGCATCGATTGCAGTGGGTATTCGTCCGCCCCAGGTGTCGGGGTCATTCCAGTTGCCGTTCCGAACGCTGTATATGGTTCCTTTGGAAGCATATGGTACCGGGCCACATGAGATCACCGGTACCGGTGGCTTATTACCGGATACAATTATTATCACCGCGCACAACAAAAACAGCTTGAGCAGGCTCATACCGAACAATTATAGCTATTTGGATATCAGGATAAATTTTGTTGGATTTTTAAACTGTGGGGTGGTTAATTAAAATATTGGAGGAAAATGGGGAGGATATGGGATACTGATAGCAAAGATACGGCGTATAGCATATCACAAATCGCCCATTGCTTATTATTCAGTAATTTTAAATATTCAAAAGATGAGAAAATTACTATGCCAGGTCAACATTCTGCACATGAATTCTTTCAGCAATATATTCCTGATCCCCTTTCGTATAATGAGCTTTATACCGAAAAGGGAGCAGTAAGAACAGAGTGGGGGAGTTTTTTTGCTTCACTGCAGGGCCTCGGACATAATGAGATACAAAACCGCACCAACGATATTATACGGCTGCTGAAGGAAAATGGTGTGGCCTATAACATTTATAACGATCCATCGGGCGAGAACCGCCGCCCCTGGGAGCTGGATCCCATTCCCCAGATAATACCGGCAGCAGATTGGGCAATTATTAACAAGGGACTGGTGCAGCGGGCCACGCTGTTTAATTTATTGCTGAAAGATATTTACGGCCCCCAAACACTCATCAAAGAAGGAATTATACCACAGGAGCTGATATATATGCACCCGGGTTTTTTGCGGTCGTGCATGCATATTAACTTACCGGCACAACAGCACCTGGTGGTTTACGCAGCCGATATGGGAAGGGGAACCGATGGCCGCTTATGGATTATCAGCGACAGAACACAGGCCCCCTCCGGTTACGGGTATGCTTTGGAAAACCGCTTTGCCATGTCGAGTGTTTTGCCTGAATTATTCAGCAGCCTGCAGGTACGGCGATTGTCGCCTTTTTTTGATTCCATGCAACAGGCGCTCAACAGCATTGCGCCGGATAAAAACGACACCCCCAAAATTGTTATACTTACCCCCGGTCCTGAAAATGAAACGTATTTCGAACACTCGTATCTCTCAGGCTACCTCGGCATTACACTGGTACAGGGTAACGACCTGATGGTAAAAGATGATTTTGTATGGCTGAAAACCATCGACGGACTTGAAAAGGTAGATGTGATCCTTCGCAGGATGGATGATGTGTATTGCGACCCACTGGAATTAAAAAGCGATTCGCTGCTGGGTGTACCCGGTTTATTGCACGTGGTACGAAAAGGAAATGTAGCTATTGCCAACCCGTTGGGCAGCAGTATTATTGAAAACACCGGGCTGGTGCCTTTTTTGCACCTCGCTGCCCGCCACCTGCTCAGCGAAGAACTGATCATTCCGTCTATTGCAACCTGGTGGTGCGGACAACCACGGGAAATGCAGTATGTGATCGACAACCTGCCTAACCTTGTCGTTCGCAGAATATTCAGGCAAACAGCAGGCACCCGCTCTGCTATCGACGGGGCTTCCCTGTCGGTCTCAGCAACAGCTGAGCTCATCCAAAAAATTAAAGCGAATCCTCATTTATATACAGGTCAGGAAAAGATCAATTTTTCTTCATCGCCTTCCTGGGTGAATGGAAAAATTGAGTCAGGACATTCTCTCATAAGGAGTTTCCTGGTAAAAAAAGAAGATAGTTTTATTGCTATGCCGGGCGCACTTACCCGTACCAGTTACGCCAAAAACAGCTTCATTATTTCGAACCAAACCGGCGGCATCAGTAAAGACACCTGGGTTATTTCGTCGGGTGAGGATCATGTGCAACCCATCAAATTTCAGCTGCAAACCGGCGGCTCGTACAATCTGATACAAAAAGAGTCGTTACCCAGCCATACTGCCGAAAACCTGTTTTGGGCAGGTCGCTACACCGAAAGGCTTATCAACAACGCCCGGCTGCTGCGCACCGTTATGCAATTCGTTATTCAAAACCAGCAGCCTTCTTTGCCTGCAACGAATCATACCAAAAAAATATTGCTGGCGGCCACTACCCATTGCACGTATTCATATCCCGGCTTTACAGGAAACGAAAATGACGGAGCCTTTCAGCAGCTTATCAATAATCCCTGGGAAGAATTTTTGAAAAACCTGTATGACGAAAATAAAAGCGGAGGGCTTTCGCAAAACCTGTTGCTGTTTAAAAAATCAGTATATAATGTTCGCAGTTTTTTATCTACCGATATCTGGCGGGTAATAGAGCAAATGGGCGAAACATGGCAACAGGCAAAAAGCCAGTTGCATCACGACCCTATGTCGATGATCAATGATATCGACAATCTGAATACTTCTATGTTTGCGTTTTTGGGCATGAACCGGGAGAGCGCCCGGCGTGAACAGGAGTGGACCATCCTTGACCTGGGACGAAAATTTGAACAGACCCTGTTTATTATCCGGCTGCTGCAACGGGTGCTGTATAAAAAACAGGAAGTACAAACAGAATATGAACTGCTCGAAGCCATACTGGCGGCCACCCAAAGCACAGTTACCTACCGGTATACCTTCAGAGACCATTTGCAACTGTCGCTGGTACTGGAACTGCTGATGCTGGATATGAGCTATCCCAAATCGCTGGCATACCTTATCGATAAAATGAGGCAGCATGTATCGGCACTGCCCAAACAGGGCAAAACCCAAACGCTGAGCGAACCGGAACGGTTAATGCTGGAAGCGCATACCCTGTTGAATTTATCGAACGGACTGGTATTATCAAAATTTGAATACAGCGGTGAGGAATATGCTAATTTAAACAACCTGCTTTTCAGGCTCAATGAATTGTTGCCCGAAACCCATACCGTTATTTCAAAAACATATTTCAAACACACTCTTTCGCAGCAACAGTTATTTGTTACAAGGGTTTTATAATTTGTTTATGTTATACAGCGTTAAACATGCCACTACTTATAAATATCATGAAGCCGTTCCGCTTTGCCATAACCTGGCCATGCTGGCGCCACGGAATACACCTTCTCAAATATGCCGTTCCTTTTTGCTCGATATATGGCCTGTAGCCGGAAATATTGATGAATATGAAGATTTTTTTGGTAACCGGGTTTTTTATTTCGTAGTAGAACAGGAGCATGAAATGTTATCTGTAACCGCTACTTCTGTGGTAGAAAAGAAAACGCCTGAATGGAAGCTGACATCGAAAAGTGTTCAAAGCTGGGAAAGCGTGCGCGACCTGCTGCGGTCATCAGCCGGACTTTACATGTACGAGAAACAATACGCTTTTGCTACCGATATCACCCTCCCGTCGGAGGCCATTCAGCAATATGCTTCCAGATCGTTTACGCCGCAGCGTCCTTTGCTCGAAGCGGCTAAAGACCTGATGCGGCGCATTTATACCGATTTTATGTACACGTCGGGCTTCACTACGGTTTCTACGCCTTTATCGGTGGTAATGCAGGAAAGAAAAGGGGTATGCCAGGATTTTGCACATCTGGCGATTGCCTGTTTGCAATCAATGGGACTGGCCGCCAGGTATATCAGCGGCTACCTTGAAACGTTACCTCCGCCGGGAATGGAAAAGTTAACAGGTTCCGATGCCTCTCATGCCTGGTTTTCGGTTTACATACCCGAAATGGGCTGGGTTGATTTTGATCCTACCAATAACAAAATGCCCGATGAGCAATACATCGTTATCGGCTGGGGAAGAAATTATTTCGACATTGTTCCCTTACGCGGTGTTATTATGAGCAGCGACCAGCACCAGCTGTCTGTTTCGGTTGATATGAAACGTAAAACGTGAAACGGCAAAGTTACCACGTATAAATTTTCTTCTTCCGCAAGTCGAGCGTAGTGGGAAATTCACCATCAATATCGGGTACCGGCGCATCATATATAAACGGATGCCGGTTGTTCATCACGTAGCGCTGCACACCCGATAAAGAAGACCTGTACGGCTGCGGCCCCTGTGTATGGCTGGTAACTCCAAAACGGTTATGACGGCGCGATTCGGCTTCAAAACTATTTACAGGAAAGGTATCATAGCTTCTGCCCCCCGGGTGCGATACATAATAGGTACATCCACCAATGGAACGGCCGTTCCAGGTATCTACAATATCAAAGGTTAAAGGGGTATCTGTGCCAATGGTAGGATGCAGGGCGCTGGGCGGCTGCCAGGCGCGGTACCTGATGCCGCATACATATTCGCCTTTTACGCCTGTAGCCGTTAACGGCACTACAGATCCGTTACATAATAAAATATACCTTTTATCGACTAAGCCTTTCAGTTTTACCTGCACTTTTTCGAGCGAAGAATCAACATAGCGGGCTGTACCGGTAGTCGACATTTCTTCACCCAGCACATGCCAGGGTTCTATGCCCATGCGCAGTTCCAATTCTATATCGCGAATGGTCAAAGAGCCATAATGCGGAAAACGGAATTCAAAAAAAGCATTGAACCAGTTGATATCAAATGCATATCCCGCATTATTCAAATATTCCACCACATCATCCATATCCTGTTTTACAAAATGAGGCAACAGGTATTTGTCGTACAATGAGGTTCCCCACCGAACCAGTTTATGTTTATAAGGTTTTTTCCAGAACGCAGCAATAAGGGCCCTTATGAGCAATGTTTGTACAAGGCTCATGTGTTTGTGCGGGGGCATATCAAAACCGCGAAACTCCAATATGCCCAGTCTGCCTGAAGATGTATCAGGGGAATACAGTTTATCAATGCAAAATTCCGAGCGATGGGTATTGCCGGTAAGATCGGTCAATAAATGACGGAAAAGCCGGTCGGTTATCCAGAAAGGAATGAACCCTTTTTCAGGTACCTGGCCGAAGGCAATTTCCATTTCATATAAATTATCTTCAAGCCCTTCGTCTATGCGCGGCGCCTGGCTGGTAGGGCCGATAAAAGCCCCGGAAAATAAGTACGACAGGGCAGGATGATGTTGCCAGAAAGTGATCAGGCTGCGCAGCAGGTCGGGTCGCCGCAACAACGGACTATCGGCGGGCGTTGATCCGCCAATGGTAATATGGTTACCGCCTCCTGTGCCGGTATGCCTGCCGTCGAGCATGAATTTTTCAGTACCTAACCGCGCAAGGCGGGCCTGTTCGTACAACACATCGGTATTGTAACAAAGTTGTTCCCAGCTTTTAGCCGGGTGAATATTTACTTCTATCACGCCGGGGTCGGGCGATACCACTAGTTTTTCCAAACGATTATCGCGGGGTGGATCATATCCTTCAATACGAACCGGTATGTTCAGTTTGGCCGCAGTCGCTTCTATCGAGGCTATCGCATCGAGGTAATGCTCGAGGTAGTGCAAAGGCGGCATAAAAACGTATAAAATGCCGTTCCTTATTTCCACGCTTAATGCCGTTATTATTGTGGCAACCTCAAATGTAATTTCGGGTTCAGCTTCCATTACCTGTGGTATTATCCGCTGTGGTTGCGGTTCTTCGTGCATCGTAATGGTGCCATACCGTTCGGTAATGCTATCGTGAAATAATTCCAGCGCCGGCAGTTCTTCAAACAAGCTGCGCTCTACGGGTTGCTGCATTTTAGCTTTTGACGTTACCGGTAATGACTCTAACGGCAGGCGTAAACCGATGGGTGAATTGCCGGGGATTAAATACAGCTGTTCGCGGTTGAACACCCATTTGCAGCTGATCCATTTATTATTCCAGTGATTCCATTGCAGGGGCAGCACATAACCAACAGGGGCGCCCGGGCCCTGGTTCAGCAGCTGTGCCAATGTTCTTCTTTCATGCGCATCTTTCAGGTTGGCTTTCAGCGGATCAACATTCACGGGCAATTTACCCTCGGACCATAAATAATAAAATACATCTTCATAGGCCGCACTTACATTGTCGGCGCTAACGGCAAAGTGTTTAGCGAGTTCGTTTATAAAGTTCTCCGCATCTTTGCCCGTAAGGTTTTGTTTGGTTCTTTCATGGGCTATCAGGTGAATATCTCTCCATACCGGGTAGCCGTCTTTTCGCCAGTACAGTCCATATTGCCAGCGGGGCAGGGGTTCGCCGGGATACCATTTCCCTTGTCCGTAATGGATCAAACCACCCGGCCCGAATTTTTCGCGTAAACGATAGATCAGGTCGTGGCTCAAAATTCTTTTTTCATAGCCATCGGCCGCTGTATTCCACTGCTCCGATTCCATATCGTCGATGGAAACAAAAGTAGGCTCGCCGCCCATGGTTAGCCGCACATCGCCGGCTTCAAGGTCTTTATCAACCTGGTAACCTATAGCATTAATCGCTATCCATTGTTCTTCCGAAAATGGTTTGGTTACCCGTGGATCTTCATGAATACGGGTAACATTATTTTCAAACGAAAACTGTACTTCGCTTTTATCCGCAACACCCACAACCGGTGCGGCGCTGGCATAATCGGCGGTGCAGGCCAATGGTATATGACCTTCGCCTGCAAACAAGCCCGATGTGGGGTCCAGGCCGATCCAGCCTGCACCGGGCACATACACTTCTGTCCACGCATGCAGGTCGGTAAAATCTTTTTCAGGGCCCGAAGGGCCATCCAGCGATTTTTCATCTGTTGTTAACTGTACCAGGTAACCCGATACAAAACGGGCGGCCAGCCCGGCATGGCGTAAAATATTTACCAGCAGCCAGGCCGAATCCCTGCACGAGCCCAATGCTTTTGTAATTGTTTGGTCGGGCGTTTGCACGCCCGGTTCAAGGCGAATGTTATAGGCAATGTCATTATTCAGTTGGCGGTTAATGTGCACCAGAAAATCAACAATGGCGGTTTTGGTGTTTCTGTCGATATGCCGTTCAACCCATTGTTTTAATAAAGGGCCGTCGTCTTTATGTTCAAGATAAGGGGCCAGCTCTTTGGCGAGTACGGGTGCATAGGCAAAAGGGAATTTCTCTGCGTAGTCTTCTACAAAAAAATCAAACGGGTTGATCACCTGCAAACTGGCAATTACTTCCACATCAATTTCCATCAGGTTCGTTTTTTCAGGAAAAACCACCCTTGCCTGGTAGTTACCAAAAGGGTCCTGCTGCCAGTTTATAAAATGATTCTCAGGCTTTAGTTTGAATGAATAGGCTTCAACAGTGGTTCGGGAATGTGCAGCCGGTCGCAAGCGGAATACGTGGGGAGATAAGGAAACCAGCCTGTCGTAATTGTACACAGTTTTGTGTCGTATTGCCACCCTGATAGCCATAAAGCAGAGTTTGGTTGTTAATAGAATGGCAAAACAATCGTTAATTAAATTTAAGGCTTATTAATTAACAACACGAGCTATATGGTAAGAAAATTATTTTGAAAGATTATGCCTTTTTCGGCTTACCCAGTTTTACCTTGTAATCATCCGGGGTGCCGGAGATGACCAGGTTCATAAAGCGAACCCTTTTGTCTTTATCGCGGTATTCTATTGCGTCTACCTGGTCGGGGTCTACCTCTTCGCGCTTTTTGCCAAACAACATACCAAAACCTACCTGTGTTACCATTTTCAGCGGAATGCGCACGTAGTATTGCATTTTCATATCGAGCGACTGGCTGCCGGCGATTTCCATAAAACCCAGCGACGAGTTCACATTCATAGCGGGAATGTTCAGGGTATTATCTTTAAAGGTAAGCGTGTTGCGCAGGGTATCGAACCGCACCTGTTTCAGGTTTTTGTCTTTGAAATACGACGACATGGCGGCCATCGGCGCAAAGTTGATCAGCTCGCCGTTATAAATATTTACTTCCAGCTGTGCCTTTAACTGATCAACCATGGGTGTCATATCGGGATGCACCCGCACATAGCTCCTGATCCTTCCGGTTAGCCTGCCTTTTATATTTTTATTGATCACATAATCCTGTCCGAAATAATCCAGCTTCAGCATCATTTTTTCGAGGTCAACATTGTCGACGTTGATGCGGCTGGTTAAATAGATCTTTTCGGGATTGCTGCCATTAAAGTGGGCGTGGGCATCAATTTTACCGCCGGCCATTTCAACATGCAGGGTATCGAGGTACAGGTGATTGTTGTTGAGCATGCGCACATTGGTCCACACGTTCTTCAGCCACAGGCGATGGTATTTTACCTTGCCTACAGTTACACTTGCATTGAAATTTATAAACGGTACCTGGAATATATTAAACGCTTTGGCATGCTTCGATGACCGGGTAGTGGATGTTGTGGTAGTAGTTACGGTTACCGAGTCATTATCTGCAGAAGGGGTTTCTTCTTTAGCCGTAAATCTGTAATTGGTCAGCTGGTCAACATCAAGAAAGCGCGAAGCAAACTGCAGGTAATTTTCTTTTGCAGCCCGTGTCGAATCTTTGCCCGTGTACAGGCGCATGCTGATATTAAAATCACTGCGGCCTATTTTTCCGCGCAGCGTATCGATCTTTATAAAATTTTCGGTGTTGAATTTTACAATGCCGCTGATGCTGTCGAGCTGAATGGCATGTTTTTGTAACTGGCCCGAGATATTGGCTATTTTAACATTGGCAAACCTGAACACCGAATCGTACTTCAACATGGTTTTTGAGCGCAGCCATACATTGGTGGCCACTTCATCGTGATAATCTTTCGACACCAGTTTTTTGCTGCGACGGCTAAGCAGATCTTTCATAGCCAGGCGTTGCGACTTCAGATCAAATGCGATTTCGGTTTTGCCTCGTTTTACTTTGTCGAACCACAAGGCATAGTTGTTCACACGGCCGCTGAACAGGATATCGCTGCTGTCGATATGTCCGTTAAAATTTTTTAACCGCAACGTTGTATCGTTGATGGTCAACAATGCGCCAAATTCTTTAAAGGCATGCGGGTACCGTTTGAAAGATGCATTGAGGTGTTCCAGTTTTAAAACACCTTTTGGCAACGGGTTGGGATGCAGCAGTTCACTAACCGAAGTTTCGAGCGACAGGCCAACGGTAAATCCGTAAATTTCTTCTTTTCCCCTGCGGACTTTGGTAGTATCGATGTTAAACAGTTCACGCATCACCATTTTACGGCTGCGTGCGTTTACATTAACTATTACGGGTTTGTGCTGCTGGTGAAAGATCGCGGGCAGATCGCTCAGCGATCCATCTATATAAAAATCCGATTGACCAATAGTGCATGCCAGCGAATCGAGGCGAACAAACCCGTTTTTCATATCGGCATGCAGATTAAGATGCTCTACATTGTACGGATAGGAGGGAATGCGAAAGGTAAGATTGCGTACCGACAGCTCGCTTTGAACACCTTCGGTTAATTTACCAATCGATTGTTCGGGCGCGCTGATATCGACGAGATCTTTAAAATTCATTTTAAGGCTGATCTGGCCTGTTAAGCGTTGCAGATCTTTTATACCAAGGAATGCGCCTACGAACTGCAGTTCGAGGTTCGAGTTCACCTGCATAAGAATTTTCGGATTGGTGAAATCGCGCATGATAAAGTTTGCATCGAAAACGCCCGTGCCCGGCTTTGCATGCATATTCAGCAGGCGAAGCTCGGAGGTTTTCATATTGTGCGCATCACCATTGGTGTAAGATCCTTTAAATGCAACAGAGTCGAGCTTTTTATTGGACTGCGAATTGTGCACCCACGCGTTTGCGCAGGAAAATGACAGGTCGATGCGCGGCTGGCGGCCATTGGCAACGCTGCCTTTTACGGTTCCGTCAAAATTCACGTGACCATCGTAGCGAAAATGTTTCAGTTCTTTAGCTACCGATTCCGGTGCAAAGGCAAACAACTGGTTCAGGTCGGGTTTATCGCCCGAAAAATGCAGATCGATCGTGTTATCGTGTTGCAGGTCGGCAGTACCGGTGATGTTAAAAACAGCGTCTTCAAGTTTCAGTTTGCCGGTAGTAAGTGAGAGTATCTGCGTGTTTTTTTGATACCCGATAGCAAGGTCTGTTTCAATATGCTTGTTGCGGAACAGGGTGGTGTTACCCGCACTTGTGTAGTCGATCGTGAGGTTGCCTTTTAAAACTGCATTCAGTTTCAGGCTGTCGTTTTCAAGGGCCGACTGTATGCGTTCGATATGCGAAACCACCTGCTGACCGCTTTGTTTGTTGACAAAGGAAACGGTCATGTTCTTAAGCACGATCTTTTTTATATCGAGGTCGAGCGCGGCCGAAGCGGTATCGGTAGTAGTGATGGTATCGCTGGTGAGGCGGCTGGCCTCTACAATATTCAACTGGCCGTTTTTTTCTTCGATCAGGTCGAGCTGCCCGTTTTTCAGTACAATCACTTTTACTTTATACTTCTGTTTCAGCACATCGGGCAGGCTAAAGCCTGCAAACAGCTTTTCTGCGGCAAACAGGGGTTTGCCGGCGGTTTGTTTGGTGGCATAAAAGCGCACATTGTTCAGCCGTACAGAGATATAAGGAAAATTTTGAAATAGTGAAATATTGCTGCCTTCAATAGATATTTCGCCGTGCAGTTTTTTGTTTAGCTCTTTTACGGCCAGTTTAACCAGTCGTTGCTGCTGCCCATATAAAATGAAAAATGCAGCCGCCAATAACAAAATCAGGGCACAAAGGGGTATTAACAAAAAACGGAGTAGTCTTTTACGGGTCCTGTTATTCATGGGATAAATGTGCTATGCGTAATCATTCTACGGCAAGCCCATACAAAATAACGGTATAAAGGGGTAAAATATTGAATGCAAAATCATAAAATTAAGTGATCGCATTATTCACTGTTTGACTGTCTACAAATTGTTCAAAGCTGATAATTTTTCCATGCTGAAGTTTCCAGAGGTGCGCTACCCGGGCTTCAAAATATTTGTTGGTTTTTTTATAAGTGCCGGTATAGGTGCCATAAGCAACTACTTTGTCGCCATCCGCCATATATCCTTCAACGGTAAATTTGTAGTCGATCCATTCACTTCCCAGGCGTTTAAATACGTTCTTTGTTATTTCTTCAAAACCTGTGTAAGTACCTCCATAAGGAAAACCTTTTGCTTCCGTCCAGGTAGCATGCCCGGCCAAATGCGCGGCCAGGTTCTTCCCGTTTTCTTCAGAAGATTTTCCTTCATAGGTGCTTTTTATAATCTCCAGATTTGTCATGTTAACTTAAATTTCAGGTTACCATTTCATTTCACCTGTATTTACTTTTGCGCCGATTTGCAGTGCTATTTCAAATGTAGCCGAAGGATATTTTGCTTTTAACGTATTGATCAGCGCTTCCGAAGTGTTGCTGGTTTTCAGTGCTTCTTCATAGAACAAAATATATTCTTTGGTATGATTTACCGAAGCTATATCAAATGCAGCGCCCTCTTTGGCGTGAGCCGGTATTACAATGGCAGGATGGAGGGTTTCTATTTTATCCAGTACTGAAATCCAGTTTTTACGGGCTTCGCTATTTTGTGCATCTGCCATCCACAGGTGAAAACTATTGCCAAATACATTAATACCGCCTGCAACTGCTTTAATAGAAGGGATCCATACAAAAGTTCTTGCCGGAAATTCATTGAGGCCGATGATCTCTAATTGCTGCCCTTCCAGTTCGATTGCATTTCCTTTAATTACCTGCGGAAGAATGGCGTTCGATGTAATGGCTTTACCCAGTCTTTCGCCCCAGACTTCTAATTTCTTTTGAGCCGTTGCTTTAATGTGTTCTACGGTAGCAGGGGAGGCGTATGCGGTTACTTCGGGGAAATATTTTTTGAATACTTCCAAACCGAAATAAAAATCGGGATCGCCATGCGAAACATAAATAGTAGTAAGCTTTTTACCTGAATTTTTTATTTCCTGTGCTACTTTTTCAGCATCGGCCAGCGTAAACTGCGCATCGATCAATACGGCATCCTGTTTTCCGTATACAATTAGGGAGGCTACGCCAAAACTGTTTTCTGATGCGTTATATACCTTGAGTGTTAATGAATTTGTTTGTATTGTTTTGAAAAGTGGAGTTTCCATTGTTATTTTTTTAAAGCGTTCGTTAATGGGGCAAAGTTCCTGCCTGGCCCGCTTAAAAAAATTGAACAAGTTCAATAAATTCGAAAGGGATCACTTCTTCCGGGATATTTTATTTCTGATCTTACTGAGAAATTCGTGGCTTATACCGAGGTAGGCAGCTATTTGCAGGTTGGTAAGACGGGCATACAATTTAGGGTATTTTTCAACGAATTCAATGTATCTGTCTTCGGCCGTTTTACTCATGGTGTCTATCATCCGGCGCTGCAGCACCACATGCGTTTTTTGCGTCATTATCCTGAACAGTTTTTCAATGGCAGGAATATGCTGGTAAGCATAGTCTTTATTCTTTTTTGAAATCAGCAATACCTCACTATCCTCCAGCGCTTCAATAAAAAGCTGCGACGGTTTTTCATTGGTAAAGCTATCTATGTCGGCAACCCACCAATCTTCACAGGCAAAATAAAGCACCTGCTCAAAGCCATTATTGTCAATATGAAAAATACGGAACAGGCCTTTGTTAACAAACCCCTCAAACCGGCATATTTCACCCTCTTTTAACAGATATTCTTTTTTCTTAACAGCGCGTTCTTCAAACAGATCACAAAATGAATCTGCTTCTTTTTCGGAAATTGAAATATGGCTGCTTATGTTCTGTTTTAGCAATTTTTTCATATTACGATATATAACCTGCCATAAAATTAATTTATAAACCTATTATGTAAAAGGTCAATATTGGCCGCCTGACTATATAATCAGAAAAAAAAGTGTATTATAGCTGAATTGTAAACGTTAGACCTTCCATATGACAACACCCCTTACCAAACTGACAGTCCTTTTTCTATTTGCATTGCTGTCATGCACCGATAACAAAACAGCTCCTGTTGCAGCATCAGCCGATACAACCAACAACAGCATTGTTCAGAAGCCGGATACAACTAACAGAATGTCATCAATGCCTGTTACAATACCCGATTCTATAAAAAGATTTACAGTAGATGATTATCCGCTGACCGACGATATGTTAGGCAGTGGCGACAATGGCAGGGAAATTAAAAGCGGTGACATTTTTGCGACCGACAAAGTCTGGTTCACCAATGACAACCTGCAACAAACAATAGTTGTTGAACTTTACACCGACAATTTCCGTGTGGCAGCATTTCATTTTCAAAACAAGGACATCCCAAAGGCATTGATTAAAAGAATGGAAATGCATACGGGTGACGGCAATCTGGCGTCGCAACAACAAAAGGAAAAGAACTTTAAAGGTTTTATAAATGCTGCAACGAAAATCAACAAAAAGTTCTTTACAACTAATAAAGAGTTTAACCTGGGCGACAGCAGGCAAAAAGCTATACATGTTTACGGAACACCCGACAGGAAAACAAAGGAAGATAACTTAGAAGTGCTTGAATGGGATTTTGCCGGCGACTTATTGTATGACGGAAAAGCTGACTTAAAAGGCAAGCCCCTTGCAAAAGATAATTACGGGCATCAGACAATTATGTTCTTCAGGAATAATAAGTTGATTGCGATTATTTTTAAAAATGATATTCCGTAAACCGGAGCACAGCTATTGGCAGCCCGTTGAGCAGATAAAATAGCCTTCCGGATATCATTCCGGTCCAGGTTCCGGCCGCATTCCCAACCTGGGATGTACCATTACCTGTGGCAGACCTTATAGCCGAAGGAGGCCTTGATAACTGGTAAAAAACTGGTTTTTTCCTTTTTGACAGGATATGCTAATGGCTGTAAATGAGCAAGTTACACTTGTAGTATTATGTTTTTCTTAATCCACATGCATAAAATGCGTATCTTTGCGCAACTTATTTCGTAAATACGTTTGGACTTGTTCAAACAGGAGCTGTAAACACGGCCTGAGGTTGGCCTTATATATAAATGTTTATCTATGACAAACGAACAGATTGACAGATTTTTGCAACAGAACCACCTTGATAAAACTCCTGTTAAAATTACCTTTAAAACAAGGAAGCCGGTTGTAGGAATATTTATCAAGACTGCCGATTACAGTGAACTGAAATCAAAGAACTTCTGGCGAATTGTTGGTGAGCTGAATATCGAAAGCTACCGGAAGTCGAAAGATATGAGCCTGGCCAGGATCTATAGCGGATCTGAAATAACAAAGCTGTCAGCGTCGTAATAACCCACATCTCACATGCTTTTATAAATATGCTACGTTCCATCATTACCGGAACAGGATGTTATATTCCCCCGGTTATTAAAAATAACAGTGACTTTGCTACCCGAAAATTTTATACTGCAAATCATCAACCAATCAGTCTTTCACCCGTTGAAGTAGTAGAAAAATTCAAACAAATTACAGGCATAGTCGAACGCAGGTATGCGCCCGATAACATCAATACATCTGATATGGCTGCCCGGGCTGCCCGGCTGGCTATTGAAGATAGCGGCATTGATGCGGAAACTATTGATCAGGTGATCGTAGCGCATAATTATGGCGACATCATGAACGGAACTTTGCAGGCCGATACCGTGCCTTCACTGGCTTCGCGCGTGAAACATCAGCTGGGCATTCGCAACCCCTGGTGTGTACCTTATGATATTTTGTTTGGCTGCCCCGGCTGGGTTCAGGGATTAATACAGGCCGACGCTTATTTTAAAGCAGGCCTGGCAAAAACCTGCCTGGTAATAGGAGCCGAAACCCTGTCGAGGGTATTGGATGATCACGACAGAGATAGTATGATCTTTTCAGATGGCGCCGGAGCCTGCATTATTCAATATAAAGAAACCGGCGACAACCCTGCAGGAATATTAGGGGCCAGTACGAGGTCTGATTGCATCGACGAAGTTTCATATATAAACTATGGCAAATCATACCTGCCCGAGTCGAATCCCTGTACGCGATATATAAAAATGAAGGGCAGAAAGGTGTATGAGTATGCTGTAAAGCATGTTCCTGAAGCTATGAAAGGGTGTTTGGAAAAAAGCGGCATTGCCATTCATGAACTTAAAAAAATATTCATCCATCAGGCCAATGAAAAAATGGATGAAGCTATCGTGAAAGCCTTTTATAATCTTTATGGCCAGCAGGCGCCCGAACATATTATGCCCATGAGCATTCATTGGCTTGGAAACAGTTCGGTAGCTACCATTCCCACATTATACGATCTTGTGCGTAAGGAAAAGGTGAAAGATCAATCACTTCACCCGGGAGATGCAGTGATATTTGCATCGGTTGGCGCCGGCATGAATATTAATGCGGTTTGTTACCGGGTGTGAAATTCACCGTGAAGATTGAGTATGGCTGCTTATTGTTTTATGTAAATAAGCATTTGGGTTATGTTCCATCGCGCCCTGGGGTAGCCATTGAAACCAGATGCCCAGGTCTTTTTTAATGATGTTTTTATAAAATTCAGGTAACTGTAACGATTCTCCTTCAAAATATTTCCTGAAGCCACCGTCTTCAATAAGGTTTTTACGTATCTGGCGATAAAATTTTAACCGGCCCCATCCCTCAGAAGAGATAGCTCTCATAAAATTCATCCAGCGCGGCGTAATACCAGGAGTGCTTCTGAAACGGCGATAAATAGCCCTTGGGGAAAAAGAGTACTCAGTTAGGTCAATTACCTTATTATAAAAGTCGACCCAATTATAATTTTGGGGTTTAACGTTCATCGCGAGGTGATTATTCAAAAAATGAAAAGGGAAAGGAAGAACACGCCCTGCCTTTTGATATTCGAGGTTAAGCGGAGCCGCCTCGCCAAAAGCGGTGAGCAGCGAATAACCGGGAAAAGCATGGGGTGTACTATCTATAAATCGTTTGGTAAGCTCAAAAGGTTCATCACCGGCATCACTATCAAGCCCCAGCACAAAGTTCGTTTGCACATAGGACACATAGTGAAACATGGTGTTAACATGTTCCGATATCTGTTTTACCTTTTCTTCCCCTGCAATACGGGATGTACCTGACTTATTGCCTAAATCGTACCATGATTCAATACCCGGCAACAGGGCGTCGAACCCATTTTCCTTTAATACTTTTAGATGTTTTTCTGTTAATATCGACAAACTGCTTTCTGCAATAAAATGAAAGCTTTTGGCCGGAGCCGCCGAAGCAATGGCTTCCATATTTTCATTAAAACGCACGCCAAAATTCGGGTCATGCCATACTACCCAGGGCTTTTTAAATTTGGTAAGCAAAAACTGAAGATCAGCTTTTATGGTTTGAAAGTCTAATGGCTGATAGGGAACTGTTGAGTCGATACAAAAAGGGCAGGTATAGGGGCAGCCAACGCTGCCAAGCATGGGCACAATTTTAATTAACGGAGCTTTTTGTAAAGTTGGCTCAATAAATTTCCAGCGTTCCTGAACGCCACATAAAGCAGCCGGCTGTTTATCGGCCGACAATTGTTTTCCAGCAGGTCGTTGTGGTGTACAATTATTTAGAACTTCTGTAATGGTTGACCGGTTGGTAAATCCCAGCACATAATCAAAGTTTTGTATAGCGTCATCAGGATAACATCGTGCATGTGGCCCACCCAGCACCGTAACAGCGCCTTCATTACGAAAATAATTACTCAGGGCATAGGCCAATAAAGCAGCCTGTGTAAAAGCGCTGATAAATACCAGGTTTACCCCTTTGGGAATTTCCTTACGCAGGTCCTCCTTTCCGGTATAGCAAATCAGGGTTACTTCATGACCTTCCTGTTCGCACCAGGTAGCTATCACCTGGGGCATAATGCTTGCCAGGTTAGCAAACATTATTTTTGCCCATAACGTATTGGCCGGACCCTTACATACAAGGTCAATTACACCAATTTTAAGAGCTGGCATATTGGTAAAATTTTAGTGCAAAAAATTACTCACAATATGTGGCCCCCGAATACATGAACATTTCCTGAATGCAACAAATTACATGCTAAGCTGGAAAAGGGTTACCATCTGTTCTTTTTAAAACCGCCTCCGCCGCCTCTGTTATCGTTACGAAAATTATTTCTACCACCTCCACCTGATCTTTCTTCCCTGGGTTTAGCTTCTGTAACCTTTATAACCCTGCCTTCAACAGTACCCTGATCAAGTTCCTGAATAGCTTTGCGGGCGGCTGTGTCGTCGGGCATTTCAACAAAGCCAAACCCCCGGGATTTGCCTGTTTCCCGATCCATGATCACTTTAGCTGAGGTAACTTCTCCATAAGGAATAAAAAAATCTTTCAGGTCTTCATCCTGTACATTGAAGCCTAAATTAGAAACATAAATGTTCATACTACTTTACGATTAAATTTTAAAAAAAATCTGAGGAAGGCAACAAGTAAATACTAAATCAAATTGTAGGGAAGCCATTTAATTAATGATTACTACTGCGAGTCTCAAATTATCGTACCTAAGATAACAATTATCTGATTATTATCCTATTATTTTACGATTACTAAATATTACAGGAACACTAAATGTGATAAATTTGAAACTCATACGCCAGGTCGCAGCAGCGGATGTTAAATGGGGCTATTCAGGGGCACCGGAATTTCACCGTGAACTGCACTTATTTTTTAAAAATAGAAAGGGATCACTTTTGTAATCAGAAACCTGACTCCCGGCGAAAAAAAGGAACAAATGACACGATTTTTTTTATTTGTAGCTATTTCATTGATGCTTGCATCCTGTTCTGCAGGATCTTCTTCTGCAAACAAAGTAAGTGCTGATACAACGGGGATGGGCACAACTATTCAAAAGAAGGAAAACGCTCCCGATAATATATTAGCTGACACTGTAAAAGTTAAAAAATGGCTGACTGCGGTCATTGAAAATTATACCAACGGCGAGGCTCTCAATGATAATTTTGAAAATCTTAAACAGTCTCTGACTGCTGACTATTGCAACTACAAACAGGATGCTATTAATTTAGAATATGACAATGGAGACACAGCCCTAACAGAAGAAACATTTAAAAAGAAATGGCAGGATAAGTACAATATAAAATTTGTAGGTAGCGGTGGTTATATTATCTCTGCGCAAGACAATGGGAAAGTAAAAGTAACAACGTGTAACTTTATTAAAAACAAAGGACAAAACGCAGCGCTTTACAAAGTGGTAATTGAAGATTTGGATTATAAATCAAAATTTAACAGAGATATAAAAGTCATAGCTCAAAATGGCAAGCTGCTTATTGATGATATAGTTGAGTATGATTGAGCGGGCAGGTAAAGCAAAAAGGGCCTTCGACAGGCCCTTAATCGATTAATGACATACCTTCACCGACTATGCATGTTCCAGAATGCTTTCGGTAGTATACACTTTCAATACCGGGTCTTTTGCAAAATCTTTTCTTACTTTTTCAACCAGATCCCTGTATGTACCACTGTTTTGATAAGCATCAGCATCGGCTTTGGATTCCCAGGTTGTCATAGAAATATAGTCGTCGTTTGTTTCCAGGGGTTCCAGCAATCTGCAATCAAGATTGCCTTTTTGGCTTCTTACAACAGGAACAACCTGTTCGCTGTAAATTCTTTTAGCCTGTTGCAGATTTTGCGGCAGAAAGCTCAGGTAAGTGAGTCGGACAATCATAAAACCTCCTATTTTTTAAAATGAAAAAGCTGATTTGAGAACTGAGATTCAGATTGTGCGGATATGTAAAGGAAGAAGGTAGATAAGTTGAGTTTGGAAGGAGAAGGTACAAATAAATATGATATGGAGCAAAACAAATACATCAGTTGTTCTGCAATAGAAAAGGGCCCCCGATACATCGGGAAGCCCTTATTTGGATTATAATCCTTAGTCGTACGTTGCGGAACTCAGTCCTTTGATTTGGCTGCTGATCTTCCTGACCGCGTGCTGAATTTTTTAGCGGTGGTGCAAGATGCAGCAGGCTTCTCTCAGTCCTTTCCCGCACATTGCGGGACTCAGGATTATTGAATAACCCGTTCGGCAACCGGTGAAACCACCGTTTGTCCGTCACGACCAAGCGCTACCACCCTGAACCAGTATTTCACAGTAGAGCGGAGACCCTTGAATGTGCAATAAGCAAGAGTACTTCCTTCGCTGATCCATACTGAACTTGATGTAGGCGGTTCGGTAGTGTACTGGTGCATGTAGGCCCTGGCGCCTGCTACCCGTTTTATTCGGGTGGTGGCTTCTCCGGGTGGACCTAACTCTACTTCCAGTTTTTGAATAACCGACATGG
>Ga0114129_10004114_pt1 | contig 20557 bp, 22 predicted proteins | sample RhiMetdeltSRZDD1_FD_80071 | JGI IMG/M metagenome (GOLD analysis project Ga0114129, IMG submission 80071) | Populus rhizosphere microbial communities from Tennessee, USA - Rhizosphere MetaG P. deltoides SRZDD1 (version 2) (version 2) | ecosystem: Host-associated > Plants > Roots > Rhizosphere >... | reverse complement strand
TTCATCTGCGTGAACATGGGCTCCGGCACGATGGACGAGGCGCAGGCGTGGGTCGAGTACTGCAACGGCACCGGCAACACGTCGTGGGCGAATCTCCGGCGACAGCACGGCCATCCCGAGCCCTATCGTGTGCGCTACTGGGGGCTCGGTAACGAGATGTACGGCGCCTGGCAGATCGGCAACATGAACGCGCACGACTACGTGAAGAAGGCGCGCGCGTTCGCCATGGTCATGAAGCGGACCGATGCGTCGATCCAGCTCATCGGCTGCGGCCGCGACGGCTGGAGCGATTGGGACGAGATCACGCTGAGCGGGCTGGCGCCATTCATCGACTTCCATTCGATTCATCTCTACACCGGCGGCCCCGATCACTATGCGACGGTGTTCCAGTCGCACCAGACCGAGCGCGCTATCCGCATCTGCGCGGCGCTCATCGAGCGCGTCCGCTACACGCAGCGGATCGCGCACCCCATCCACATCGCGTTCGACGAGTGGAACGTCTGGTGGCGCACGCGCAGCCACGAGGATCGCGTGGGCGGCGTCGAGGAGCGTTACACGCTATCCGACGCGCTCGCTGTCGCAGCCTACCTGAACGGATTCATTCGCCAGTGCCGCGCGGTACGGATCGCGAACTTCGCGCAGCTCGTCAACGCGATCGCCCCGATCTTCACGAATCCCAAGGGACTCTTCTTACAAACCATCTATCACCCGCTGCGGCTCTACGCCGAGCACACGCAGGACGTCGCCCTCGACGTCCACGTCGACGGCGAGACGTGCGATCTGCGGGCCGAGCAGGAATCGCCCGACGGCCGCGTGCATCACGTCGCCGACCTCGGTCCCTTCACGCTGGTCGATGCCAGCGCCACGTGCGACGAGCCGGGTCGCGCGCTATCAGTAGCGCTGGTCAACCGCGATCGGGACCGCGATCTGCCGGTCACGCTCGAGCTCGCCGGCGCCGAGTTCGCTGGCGCGGCGAGCGCGTGGGAAGTGAACGGACCCGACGTCGGCGCGACGAACTCGTTCGAGACGCCGCGCGCGGTGGACGTGCGCGAGCGAAAGCTGGAGGCGCGTGGCACGGCGCTGTCGCTCACGGCGCCCTCGCACTCGGTCACGCTGCTCCGCGTAGACGTTCGGCGCCCGCCCGCCTAGCCGGCTGCGCGCATCGCGTCCTCCAGCAGCTTCAGCGCGGCACGCGTGAACGCCCACATGTTGCTCTCGCGATCCACGACGCCCGTCTCCAACGTCATCACGCGCTCGACCGGGCCGGCGACCGCGATGCAGGCGTGGCCGGCGGCATCGCCGTAACGATTGCCCGTCGGTCCGCTCGCGCCCGTCTCGGCCAGGCCCCACGTGGCGCCGAGCAGCTCGCGCACGGTTCTGGCTTTGAGCTGCGCGTAGGCTTCCGTGCTCGAGCGGATGCCTTTCACGGCATCGTCGCCGATGCGCAGCAGTGCGCGTCGCGCCGGCTGGGTATAGATGACGCTGCCGCCGAGGAAGTACGCCGAGGCGCCGGGCACGGCGAGCAGCGCAGCCGAGATGAGGCCGCCGGCGGACGACTCCGCGACGGCGACGGTCTGCTTGCGGTCTTTGAGCAGCGCGCCGAGCGCGCCGGCGATCGAGAGATCGTTCGGCATGGCGCGCATGATAGCGCGAGACGCCGGCCGTCGCTGCTAGCGCCTGCGGCCTGAGCTAGCGCTTGCGACCCAATGCGGCGACGTGAATGAATGACCAGAGCGCGTCTGGGTGGCGCGCCCACGCCCGGAACGCCTCGGCCATGCCCTCGAGCTCCGCGCGCGTCACCATGCCGTACTCGACCAGCCGGCCGCCCATCGGCGACGTGAGCAGGCGGTCGGCGTACGCATCGCCCCACGCGATCGTGTCGTCCGGTGTGGTGTAGCACCAGACCGCGGCGGTGACCTCCAGATCGTCGACGCCGACGGCGTTGAACAGCGCACGAAGCTGACGGCCCATGAGCGGCTCGCCGCCGTTGCGATACCACGCGTCGCGGTGCAGCTCGATCCACCGATCGAGCCGGGGATCGCGCGGCCAGTAGGCGGCGGTTCCCCAGTCGACGTCACGCACCGCGGCGAGCCCGCCAGGGCGCAGCACGCGCAGCATCTCGCGCAGCGCCGCGTCGCGCTCGCGCAGGTGCTGGAAGACCTGGTGCGCGTAGACGACGTCGAACGCGGCGTCGCCGAAGGGCAGCGCATAGACGCTGCCCTCCTGGAACTTCAGATTCGTCAGCCCGCGCGCGGCGGCGTCGCGGCGCGCGTCCTCCAGCGTGTCCTTCGACAGATCGAGACCGATCGCCTCACCGGGCGCCACGCGCTCGGCCAGGCCGCGCGTGATGCTACCGGGACCGCAGCCCACGTCGAGCAGGCGCATGCCCGGCCGCAACGACGGCAGCAGGAATGCCGCGGCCTCGTCGGCGGTGCGCTGCGCGTGCTGGCGCACCACTGCGGGCGCGTGGCCGTGCGTGTAGGTCTCGTGGCGAAGCGGCGCGGGCTGTCCTGAGGTCATGAACCCCGATGCTAGCATCTCGTGCATGGGGCGCTTCGTGCCGGCGCTGGCCGTCGCGGGTCTGATCTTCGGCGCCGTGATCCTGGTGGCGCTGACGCTGCGTCAGCCGATGGTGCCGACCTGGTCACCGACGGCGCCCGCGCCACACGATGTCGGCGCTGCGCTCGTCGGGCCGGTCGTCTACACCGTCGACGCCACCGCGCCTGACGCGTGGCGCGCATTTTCGTTCCGGCTCGGCTCCGTCGTCGATGGGACCGGTGATCTCGGCTTTCGCCGCTACTCGATCGTCGCCGGTGTCGGTGCGGGGATCCGCGATCTGGGCGACACACGCTTCGACGACGTCCGCGACGTGCCCGCAGATGGCTACCTCGCCAACGACAGCCGCGGTGAGCCGCGCAATCCCGCCATCGCATCGTGGTATCACTACGGCTTCTTCACGCACGTGCTGAGTCCGAAGCCGCACGTGTGGGCGGTGCGGACGGCGGACGGCCGTTACGCCAAGATGCAAATCATCGGATACTACTGTCCGGGCGCGCGACCCGGATGTCTGACGTTCCGCTACGTCTATCAGGGCGACGGCTCGACGCACGTCGAGACGCCGTCGGGGAGGGTGAGTTGGCGAAGCATAAGATCGCGGTGATTCCGGGCGACGGCATCGGCAAGGAAGTCGTGCCCGAGGGCCTGCGCGTCCTGGACGCGGCGGCGCGAAAGTTCAAGGTCGAGCTGCAGCTCGATCACTTCGACTGGTCGTGCGACTACTACCTGCAGCACGGCACGATGATGCCGGAGAACTGGAAGGAACAGATCGGCCGCCACGATGCGATCTTCTTCGGCGCCGTCGGCTGGCCCGCGAAGGTGCCGGATCACGTCTCTCTGTGGGGCTCGCTGATCAAGTTCCGCCGGGATTTCGATCAGTACGTGAATCTTCGTCCCTGTCGCCTCATGCCGGGCATGCGGACGCCGCTGGCGGACCGCAAGCCGGGCGACATCGACTTCTTCGTGGTGCGCGAGAACACCGAGGGCGAGTACTCGAGCGTGGGCGGGCGGATGTACGAGGGCACCGAGCGCGAGATCGTGTTCCAGCAATCGGTGTTCTCACGCAAGGGCGTCGATCGGATTCTGAAGTTCGCGTTCGAGCTCGCGAAGAAACGACCGAAGAAGCACCTGACGTCGGCCACGAAGTCCAACGGCATTTCGATCACCATGCCGTATTGGGACGAGCGCGTGGAGGCGATGGCGAAGACGTATCCCGACGTGAAGTGGGACAAGTTCCACATCGACATCCTCAGCGCGCACTTCGTGCAGCATCCCGACTGGTTCGACGTCGTCGTCGCGTCGAATCTCTTCGGCGACATCCTGTCGGACCTCGGTCCAGCGTGCACGGGCACGATTGCGATCGCGCCGTCGGGCAACATCAACCCCGAGCGCGCATTTCCGTCGCTGTTCGAGCCGGTGCACGGCTCGGCGCCGGACATCTACGGCAAGGGCATCGCGAATCCGATCGGTCAGATCTGGGCGGCGGCCATGATGCTCGAGCACCTCGGACATCCGGAGGCGGGTGCGGCGATCGTGCGCGCGATCGAGACCCTGTTGGAGCCGAGGTCGGGCGCCCCGCGGACGCCCGACCTCGGTGGCAAGGACAAGACGACGGATCTGGGGAAAGCGATCGCGGACGCGATCTAGCAGCGGCCTTGCTTCGCCAGACCCGGGGGGCAGCCCTTGCCGTGTTCTTTGCCACGGCCCTGGTCGTCGTCGTCATTCCGGTCCCGCATCTTCTTGGCGTGGCCGGGCGGGATCTTGTAGTACTTCACCGGCACCGCGCGCACCTCGACGGGCACGTGCTCATAGACGACCGGCGTCCACGGCGCGCCGACCTTCACCGTCATGAACCACTGATCGTTGTGCTGGCTGTAGTACTTGCCGCCGAACATGAAGACGTTGAACTCGAGATTCGGCGCGCGATAGACGCGGGTGTCCGGCACCGCGATCACGCGCGGTTTCTCGACGATCAGCGGCGGCGGCCAGCCGAGATTGATGTTCATGTTCACGTCACCAGCCGCCGCGACGGCGGCGAGCAGCGCGACAACAACGAGCGCAACAGTGAGGAGCGGCCACGTGCGGGTCATCGATCGTTCCTCCCGGGTCGCGGCATCGTGCAGAAAGAGTGCCACGCCGTCCCCTGACAACAAACGCGTGGGCAACTCAAAGGGTTGGGGAACGGCGTCGCCACCGGCGGATCCGCGCCGGCACACGTGTCAGCATGACGCGTGGCTCCGCGTCGAATCGTCACGTCCCGCGCACCGCTAGCGTTGCCCACGCTCGAGAACCATAGCGGTCGATGATTTTCCGCGCTCGCAATGTGGCACGTGCGGTGCACGGGAGCCTCGCGCCGGGCCCGGGGCGGAGTGTCCGCGCAGGGCCCGCAGCGCAGTATCGGCGCGGGGAGGCTCGCATGGCGGCGCGGGAGGCACGCACGGGAGCGGCACGAGATTCGGTTCGCTACTGGGCCGGCGCGGTCGGCGCGGCGGCCATGGTTGCTGGCATCGTGTCGGTCGTCGTGATGGTCCAGATGCAAAAGCCGACCAAGACGACCAAGACCGCGACACCATCGCGGACCGCGGCGGCGCCACAGTCGCGGCCTGGAACACCACCTGCGTGGACCATGACCGCGGCACAGCAACAGAAGAACGCGTCGCCGGCACAGCCGCGCGCCGAGGCGCCGCGCACCGAGGCGCCGCGCACCGAGGCGGCCTCACAGCCACGGACGGTGGCGAGCGTGCAGACGGCGCCGAAGGCGCAGCCCGAGCCGAAAGCGGTGCCGGCCGCGGTGACGCTCACCGATGCCGAGCGCAAGCTGTCCGAAGAGCTGTGGGCGGAGCAGAAGCGGCTCGACACCGACACCACGAAACTGACCGCCAAGCCGGACGGACGCGCACGCATGACGACGCTGCTCGCGAAGCAGTACAGCGTTCAGGAAAAGCTGATCACCGACCTGCGTGATCGGAAGCTCGGGTATGGCGAAATCAGCGCGTCGCTCGCGTTCTCGCAGCAGCTCATGAAGCACAACAAGAGCACGCGCCAGCAAGCCCTCGACCGTGTTCTCGCCGCTCGCAAGGCGGGCCAGGGCTGGGCTGCGTTTGCGCGGAGCGCCGGGCTGAGGATCGGCGACGTGCTCGACGACGTCAGGAAGACCGACAAGGAGGTCGCGAAAACTATCGGATAAGCGCGCGCAGCGCGGCCAGATCGTCGTCGCCGTAACGGCGCGTCACGAGCACCGCGTCGTCGAAGCCGAGATCGGCGAGCATACGGAGCCGCTCGGCGGCGGTCTTCGCGTCACAGCGCAGGTGGAACTGCCCCTCGTCGGGCATCGGCGCGGTCGGCGAGTCGAGATCCACGGGAATGTTGGTGGCGATCGCGCGCCGCCCGCCGGCCTCCCGGAAGCGCTTGATGCCATCACGCAGCGCCGCGACGCTGCTGCGCGCGCCTGATCCGACCCAGCCGTCGAAATCCTTCGCCGCGCGCGGAATCCACCGGCTGCCCGCCCACGAGCCGATGAGCAGCTTCGGCCCGCCGATGGTCGCCGGCCACGGGTTCAGCTGCGCGGGGCCGCTCTTCTCGCCCTGCCAGAGTCGTCGCATCAGCGCCAGCGCGTCTTCGAACTGCCGCATGCGCGTTTCGAAATCCACGCCGACCGCGTCGAAATCCGCCTTGGTCGAGCCCGCGCCGACGCCGAGCAGCAGGCGGTCGCCACAGATCAGATGCGCGGTGAGGATGCGGTGCGCCAGCTCCACCGGACGTCGCAGCGGTACTTGAAGAATGCCGGTGCCCAGCGTGAGTCGCTCGGTCGCCGTCGCGGCCACGCTCACCGCGATGAGCGGATCCGGGATCATGAAGCCGCGCCCGATCGAGTCGAAGCACCAGAGACTGTCGAAGCCCGCGCGCTCGATCGCGCGCGCGCCGGCGATCAGGGCGGCGCCGGTGAGGGGACGCCCGTCCGACGTCGTGGTGGGCAGGGCCAGGCCGAGTCGCACCGGCGCATTGTACGATACCCGGCCGGAGGTGACCTCATGCCCTATCGGATCAACCACATCCATCTGAAGTCGCCGGATCCGCGGAAGACGGCCGAGTGGTACGTCAGCGCCTTCGGCTTCAAGATCGTCAGCGACGAGACGCGCGTGTTCGGCGATCGCTTCGTGCGCTGCACGAGTGAAGACGGCTTCGCCGTCAACATCTCCGGCGCCCGCACGAACGAGCGGCTCGGCGCGGGCGACGCCAACCCGCACCACGGCCTGGAACACTTCGGCTTCGACTCGCAGGACATCGAAGCGGACATCGCGCGCCTGAGAGGTCTGGGGGCGACGCTGCTCGAGGGCCCGACGCAGGTGCCCAAGGGCCCGCGCATCGCATTCCTCAAGGGCCCGGACGACACGCGTCTCGAGCTGGTCGAGCGCAAGACGCCGTCGGGAGGCTGCTGCTAGAGGCCGAGCGCGAGAGACTCTGGCCGCGGACGACGAGGTCGTCGAATCACGGACGGTCCTGGTACACGGCGGCGCGGCGACTGCCGGGCAGAAAACTCAGCCTCTCCGTGGCGTCGTCGCGTACAGCCCTTCGAACATCGCCATGCCCTGCGTCAGCACCTGCTGGTCGTCCGGCGACGCGGCGAGCAATGCGCGGATCGCGACATCGATCCCGCGCGCCTCTTCGTGCGGAAACTTGCCGTCGCGCAAGTCCGCCTCGTGGACGACCTCGGCGAGGCGAGTGAGGCGCCGGTCGCGCAGGCGCGCGCGCTTGACCAGCGTCTCGAACGTGCAGTCCTCGCCGTGGTGGCTGAGCTCCACGCCGGGGGCGTCGAACGCGATCGCGTCCTTCGGAAACTCGGCGGGCGGCGCGAAGACGAACACCGCCGCGGGATCGATGAAGCGCTTGATGAGCCACGCGGACGCGACCCGATCGACGTGCGGCCGAGGCCGGGTGACCCAGCGGCGGCCGCGCAGCTTCGTCAGGTCGAGGGTCGGGGTGGGTTCGGGACGAGCAGATTCCGGACGTCTGACACGCATGGCGATCGCCTCCTCGAGCCGCCTCACCTCGGCGCCACCGGGGGCGCTGAAGAAGTCGATCTCGCGGATCCGTTGATGCTCCTTCGACAGCCGCGCGAGCTCGTCGTGGACGCGCGAGCTCGCCGCCGCCGTCTTCCGGTCGAGGCTTTGAAGCAATTTCCTGTAGCGCGCGGCGAGGTGCTTGTAGTCGCGGTCGCGCGGCTCGTGGAAGAGCCCGAGCACGTCCGCCGGGCTCGCGTTCTCGATCTGCTGGACTCGCACCAGGGTGGCGTCGCCGCCGTCCCGCTCGATCTCCTGCGCGAGCCACTGGAAGTCTTCGTAGCGGTCGGGCGTGTCGGGGAGCAGATAGGCCGAGCGCTTGAGCGGCACGGCCCCGAGGGAGCGAAGCCGCCGCCACACGCGCACGCGCAGGCTCGACGGCGTCGGCGGCACCCCGACCAGCAGGAGCAGAAGTTGTTGCTGGCTCACGAAGCTGAATGAAACATGTGTTTCACGCCGCTGTCAAGCGGCACGACCACGGCGCCGAGCGGCACGACGGCCGCGCGCAGGCGGCGGGAGGCGTCCGGCGCGGTGGGCTAGGCGCGCGCGGCGACGGGCTCGGGCAGATCGAGCGTCGTCACCCGCCGCAGCTCACGGCGGTGCTCGACGTCCTCGAACGGGGTCGCCCGGTGCATCGTGCAGCGGTTGTCCCAGATGACGAGGTCACCGACGCGCCAGGCGTGTCGGTGCACGAACTGCCGCTGTGTGGCGTGCTCGATCAGGTCGCGGAGCAGCAGGCGGCCTTCGGGCACGGGCCAGTCGATGATCCGTGACGCGTGCGAGGCCAGATAGAGCGCGCGGCGCCCGGAGCGCGGCAACGTCCTCACGAGAGGGTGCACCGCGCCCTTGAGCATCTCCTCTTCGTCCTTCGAGAAATCGAAGCCGAGCGTCTGGCGCGAGTAGGCGATCGAATGGTGCACGCGCAGCCCTTCGAGCTGCGCCTTCGTCGCCGCCGGCAGCGCGTCGTAGGCGGCGCGCATGTCGGCGTATTCGGTGTCGGCGCCGACCGGCGGGATCACCTTGGCGTGGAGCATCGAGTAGCGGCCGGGCGGATCCTGAAATGACGCGTCGGTGTGCCAGAGACGGTTGCCGAGGCTATACGCGCGCCGTCGGTCGCCGGGCTGGAGAATCTCGCCATCGGCGCCGATGTTCGAGATGTCGCCGAGCGCCTCGTTGCCGAAGCGATTCTTCTGGATGGCCGCCGAGCCGAGCTTGGTATGCAACGCGCCGTCGAGCCGTTGAGCGAACGCGAGATGCTCGTCGTCGGTGAAGAGCTGATCGTGAAACACCAGCACGGCGTAGCGGTTCATCGCGTCGCGGATGGCTGCGAGCGTGGCGTCGTCGTGGATCTGGCGCAGCTCGAAGGGACTCGCTTCGCCGACGAAAGCGGGATGAAGTTGCTTGAACGTCAGCGTCATGGCTCCGAGCCTATCACTGCTGAGCGAGCTGCGCCCAGAGCTGCGACAGTCGCGTCAGCGCGGCATCCGACAGCGGCCCCTTGGCGACGGCCGCAGCGGCGTATTCGAGATGCTCGAGGCTCGAATAGCCGAGCAGCACGGTCGAGACGGCGGGGCTCGTGAGCGCGAACCGTAGCGAAGCCTCGACGAGACTCGCCGCGTGGCCTTCCTTGACGAGCGGCTCGAGCAGCCGCGCGCGCCGCACGTCGACGGCGTAGTCCGGCGCCGAGCCGATCGGATCGACGGTGGGTACCGCGATCGGATGGCGCGCCTCGGTGCCGCTGAGCGCGCCGGCGGCGAGGACCCGGATCACGATCACCCCGACGCGGCTCTTCGCGGCGTGGTCGAGCAGCTTGCCGAAATCGTGAGCGGGGAAGCCTGGCGGCAGCGCGCGCGCCGCGCTCGGATTGAGCAGGTTGAAGCACACCTGTGCCGTCTGCACCATGGCGCTGTCGAGCACGTCGTGCAGCGCGCCGGTCTCGCCGAGCGCAGTCATACCGTAAAAACTGATCTTGCCCTGTTCGACCAGACGCACCAGCGCGGGCACGATCGCGTCGCGCATGTCTTTGACGGCCACGCTGCGCCCGTTGCGTTCTCGAGTGACGAGGTTGTGGCACTGCAGCAGATCGACGCGCTCGAGGCCGAGGCGTCTGAGGCTGGCCTCGAGCGAGCTCACCACCGCGGCGGGCAAGTCGGCCGCGGGCACGTCAGGGACGCGGAACTTCGTGCCGACGTACAGCTGCGGCTTCAGCGTGCGCAGCACCTGGCCGAGGTTCGTCTCCGACTGGCCGTCGCCATAGAGCGGCGCGGTGTCGAAGTAATTCAGACCCAGCTCGAGCGCGCGCGCCACGGCGCGCTCGCGCTCGGCGGGCGTGCCGCGGATAAGCAGACCGCCCACGTTGCCGCAGCCGAAGCCGAGCGCCCCAACGCGGAGTCCCGTCCGTCCGAGCGTGCGATAGTCCATGCCCGCGCCACCTCCGGGCAAGGATCATATAATGACGGCCATGAGCACGCGCTCGAAGTCCGGTTACGAGATCGATCCGCTCGCGGCAACGGAACGCGAGGGCCTCGCGCGGCGACTGTCGGCCGAGGAGCGGCGTGTGCTGCTCGATCACGGGACCGAGCCGCCGTTCTGCGGTGGCCTGTTGAACAACAAGGAGGCCGGAGTCTACACCTGCCGGCTCTGCGGGCTTCCGCTCTTTCGCTCCGCGACAAAGTTCGAGTCGGGGACCGGTTGGCCGTCGTTCTATGAATCCTTCGATCCCGACCACATCACGTATCTGCGCGATCGGTCGTACGGCATGGAACGGGTCGAGATCCGTTGCCGACGGTGCGACGGTCATCTCGGCCACGTCTTTCCCGACGGCCCCCCACCAACCGGCCGTCGCTACTGCCTGAACTCCGCGTCGCTCGAGTTCGTAGCCGGCGAGCCGCCCGCGTCCGACGCGTCCCGCAAGTAAGTCCTACACCGCCTCTCTGAGCGCGCACTGGCTGGCCTGAACCCTGCAACACACGTGCGGCCGGAGGGCGCCCAATATGACCAGGCTCAGACTCTCGACGGACCATCGCCGTTTGCCGATCGTCTCCGTGGCGCTCGCGTTCATGCTCGCGACGCTCGTCATTGCGAGCGTTGTCTCTGCGCACGTGGTGCAGGTGACGACGGCGATCGACATCGCCGACATCAAATCGCCGCACGATTTTGAGCGGGCGCTCCAGGATGCGGTGGAGGATGCTGCGAACGGGGCCATTGCGTTCGAGCCCGCCGTCGTCGCGTTGACCGGCATGCGGATCGTCGGTGATCGGGTGCTGGTCGGTGTCCTCTTCGCCGACGAGGCCGGAAAGCAGATGCTCGAGGCGCTCGACCAGGGCACCGACGGGAGCGACACGCCCGACGACGAGCAGGGTGTGAAGACGACGACGACGAAGACCGAGATCTGACGCGGCGCCGCCCGGGTTGACACCGGCCGCGGGCGGCGCCGATACTCGCGCGCACACGGGAGGCTCCCATGGCACACCGGCGCGTGAGTCGGCGGCATTTCCTCATCGGCGCAACGACGGCGGGCGCGGCATTGGCGCTCGGCGCTCGTGAGGCGCCCGCTCAGAAGAAGGCGGCCAACCTCCGCCTCTGGATCCTCAAGACCTACGTCGAGCCGACGAATAAGGCCATCGAGGCCAGCGCGCAGCGCTGGGCGGCCAAGAACGGCGGCAGCGTCGTCGTCGAGTACTTCACCTTCGAGGACATGCAGACGAAGTACGTGGCGGCCATCGAGAACAAGAACACGCCCGACGTCGGCCAGCTCGAGACGAGCGCGCCCGCGCGCTTTGCGGGGATGGGCCAGCTGCTGGATCTCACCGGCTTCGCCAAGCAGATCGAGGGGCAAGTCGGTAAGCCGCCGGCCAACGTCGCGCCCGTCAACATCGTCGACGGCAAGACGTGGGCGATTCCGTGGTACATCATGGCGCCGTTCTGGTACGTCTGGCGCGACGAGTTCGAGAAGAAGAAGGTCAAGCTTCCGACCACGTTCGAAGAAGCCAAGCAGGCCGCGCAGGCGCTGAACCGCCCCAAGGACAACTTCTACGGCCTCGGCCAATCCTGGAACCGCACCGCCGACGGCTACGGGGTCATGCAGAGCCTGATGTACTCGTATGGCGCGAGCTGGGTGACGAAAGAAGGCAAGTATCGCTCGATCAAAACGCCTGCGATGCAGACGGTGATGCGCTGGGCGACGGACATCTACAAGGAAGGCATCCAGCCCGCTGACACGCTGACGTGGACGGGCTCGGGCAACAACGAGAACTTCATCGCCAAGAACATCGCGCAAACGTCCAATGGCCCGAGCATCACGTTCGCGATGGAGAACGCGGTGGCCAAGGCCACCGACGCGGCGGATCGCAAGAAGAAGGAAGAGGCGCTCGCGAATCACCTCGCGCTCCCGCACCCGGCCGGACCCGACGGCCGCCGGATGTGGGCCATCGCGATGAGCTTCGGCATCTTCAAGAACAGCAAGGATCCCGAGGCCGCTATGAGCCTGGTCGCACACCTGCTGTCCCCCGAAGAGACCCTGGGTGTGATGAAGGATTCGTACGGCCAGTTCGCGCCTGTGCTGGACAAAGGGCGTGCGGCCTCAAAGGACTACTTCAACAAGAACGAGAACTACCGAACATTCGGCAAGGCGGCAGAGTGGTTCGTGCCCACCGGCTGGCCGGGACCCGTGACAGCGGCCGCCGCCGAAGTGCAGGCGAGCAACGTTCTCACCGACGCGCCCGCCAAGGTCATCGTCGATAAATGGTCGGTCGACCAGGCGATCGAGTGGGAGGACAAGAAGATCAAGGAGATTTACGGCACGCTCGGCGGGTGAGACCCACGTTGCTCGGCACCGCCCCGGCATGACCCGCCTTCGCGCGGCGCTCGCAGCGGCACTCGCCGTCGCGCTCGCCATCCATCCGCTCGCCATCGAGGCGCAGCAGGCGGGCAAGGTGTGGCGCATCGGCTTCATCTCGGTCGCGTACATGAGGATCGAGAACGTCTTCTTCCAGCATCTGAACCAACTCGGGTACGTGGAGGGACAGAACCTCGTCGTGGAGCGTCGATACTCCGACGGACGCGCGGAGCGGTTTCCGGAATTTGCGACCGCGCTCGCCCGACTCAACCTCGACCTGATCATCGCCACGACGACCCCGGCCGCGCTGGCCGTCAAGAACGTGACGAAGACGATACCGGTCGTTCTGGCGAACTCGATCGATCCCGTGGGCGTCGGGCTGGTGGCGAGCCTCGCGCGGCCTGGCGGGAACATCACGGGCACGACGCAGCAGGCCCCCGACCTCTTCGCCAAGCGACTGCAGCTGCTGGCGCAAGCGATCCCGCACGTGGCCACCGTGGCCGTCGTGTGGAACGCCGCCAACCCGGCGAACGCGCGGTCGTGGAGGGAAGTGCAGGACGCCGCCCGCGTCTTGCACATCACGCTGCAATCGCGCGAGGTGCGCGGCCCGTCGGATTTCGAGCGCGTTCTGAATGACACGGCTCGAGAGCGCCCCGACGCGGTCCTCCTGATCGGCGATCGTCTGACGCTCCAGCACGGTGAACAAATCGTGGAGTTCGCGACGCAGAAGCGGATTCCGAGCATGCTCGACCGCTCGTATCCCGAGACGGCCGGCGCCTTGCTGAGCTACGGGGCGGAAGAAGAGGAGCTCTGGCGGCGTGCGGCCGACCTCACCGACAAGATCCTGAGAGGCGCGAAGCCGGCCGACCTGCCCTTCGAGCAGCCGACCAAGTTCAAGCTGGTCATCAACCTCAAGACGGCCAGGGTCCTCGGCGTGACCATCCCGCAGTCGCTGCTGCTGCGAGCGGATGAGATCATTCAATAGAAGACGGTCCCGCGACACCGGCGCCGCGTTTCTGTTTCTGTCGCCGCTCCTACTGCTCGTGGTCGGTCTCATCGCGTATCCGTTCTCGCGCGCGATCTGGCTGTCGCTGACCGACAAGCTCGTCGGCTACCCGGAGCGGTTCGTGGGCCTCCGCAACTACGCTTACCTGCTGGACGACGACACGTTTCACGAGGTCGTCCGGAACACGCTCGTCTTCACCGCCGGCTCGCTCGTGCTCAAGGTGCTCACCGGACTGGCGATGGCGCTCGTGCTCAACGCCGTGTGGCGCGGACGCACGTTCTTCCGCGGGCTGTTCCTGCTGCCTTGGATCACGTCGACGGTGATCATCGCGCTCACGTGGCGCTGGATGTTCGACGCATTTCCAGGCCGCGGCTTTTTCAACAGCGTGCTGCTCGACGCCGGCCTGGTGAGCCGGCCGATCGCGTTCATGGCGACGCCCGCCGGCGCCATGGCGGCCGTCATTGTCGCGAACTGGTGGCGCGCGTTTCCATTCTTCGGCGTGTCGTACCTGGCGGCGATGCAGGCTATCCCGCGCGAGCTCTACGACGCCGCCTCGGTCGACGGCGCCGGCGCCTGGCATCGGTTTCGGCACGTCACGCTGCCCGGGCTACGGCACGTTCTCATCGTGACGATCGTGCTGTCGTTCATTCTCACCATCAACGACTTCAACATCGTGTACGTGATGACGCGTGGCGGGCCCGGCACCGCCACGCAGGTGTTCGCGACGTATTCCTACGAGGTGGCCTTCAACCAGCTGCGCTGGGGGCGCGGGGTGACGATCTCGATCTTCCTCGTGCCCGCGCTCATCGTCGCCATCGCGCTCGTGAGCCGGTATCTGCTGAGAGAGCGGGAATGAGCACGCGGGCGCGTGTCATCACCATCGCCGGCATCATTGCGTTTCTGCTGATCGTGCTCGTGCCGTTCTGGTGGATCGCCAGCATGTCGTTCAAGACCTACGAGCAGGTACAGTTCGCGACCAGCATCTACGTGCCGCGCCCGTTCACGTGGGAGAACTACACGCTGTTGTTGACGGCGACGCGCTTTCCGCTGTGGCTGCGCAACAGCCTGGTGACCGCGGTCCTCGTGACAGCCGTGACCACGATCGTGGCGAGCCTCGCCGGCTATGCGGTCGCGCGGCTGCGCTTTCCTGGACGCGAGTCCTTCGCGACGCTCATCCTGGTCCTCTACCTCGTGCCGCCGGCGTTGCTCTTCATCCCGCTCTATCGCGTGCTGGCCGAGCTGGGCGCCACGAACAGCCTCATGGCGCTCGTGCTGTCCTATCCGACGTTCACGGTTCCGTTCTGCACGTGGCTCCTGATCGGCTTCTTCAAGGCCCTGCCGCGCGAGCTCGAGGAAGCGGCATTCGTGGACGGCGCGACGCGCGCGGCGGCGCTGACGCGTGTGCTGCTGCCGCTGGCCGCGCCGGGCCTCGTGGCGTCCTCGATCTTCGCGTTCACGCTGTCGTGGAACGAGTTTCTGTACGCGCTGGTGTTCATCCAGGACGAGACGGCGATCACCGTGCCGGTGGGACTGAACTTGTTGATCTACGGCGACGTGTTCTCGTGGGGCCAGCTGATGGCGGCCTCCGTCATCACGACGCTCCCTGTCGTCGCGCTCTACATGTTCATCCACCGCTGGATGGTGGAAGGGCTGGCGGCCGGGTCCGTCAAGGGCTGACGGCGTCGTTCTGCTGCAGCTCGTAAATCGACGTGTAACCGCGACTGAAGTCGGGCGGCATCGGCATGTCGCCGGCGGTGCGGCGCGCGACGGACGGATAGGAGCCACGCACGAGCCGTCCGTAGCGCGGTGAGCACGTCGGATCCGCCGCGAGCGGGATCGCATCGGCCGCGGAGTACGCGTCGATGAGCAGCCGGCGATCCGCGGGCGACGTGTTGGGGGCCGACCAGTGCACGAGCCGATAGTGATGGATGTGGATGCTGCCGGCCGGCAGCGCGAGCAGCGTGGCGCCGCTCCGATCGAGCCGCGCGATGTCCTCGGCACGCATGCCGCCGACGAAGCGCCCCTGCGCATCGTAGTGCGTGTAGATCGGTCCGCGATGGCTGCCAGGCAGCACGGACATGGCGCCGTTTTCCGCCGTCGCGTCGTCCAGCAGCAGGCCGACGGCGAGCACGTCGTCGTTCGAGTGCGGGTAGAACGCCGCGTCCTGATGCACCTCGACCGGCGCGCCGACGTGACCGCCCTTGAGATTCAGCTTGCTGTGATGAAAACGGATCGACGGCCCGAGCAGCTCGGTGACGATGTCGAGGATCGGCGACTCCAGCGACACCCACGCGTAGAGCGGATCGTGATCGGCGGGATTCTTGATCCGCCTCACGATCGGCGCCGCGGCCGTATGACGCGGATCGAGGTCGAACACCGCATCGCTCCGCGCGAGGCCCCGCGCGCGCTCGACGAACGCCTCGGTCACGCGGCGGAGTGCCTGCACGCGCTCGGCGTCGATGACGCCGGGCACGGCGAGGTAGCCGTCCCGGCGGTAGCTCGCGATCTGCTCCTCGGTGAGATAGCGCTGGGCGATCGTCGTGGTCATGGCCGTCCTCCGGCGGTCAGGGTATCAGGGCTCGAACCAGCCGACGATGGCGCGCTCGAGCGCCGCCGAGTCAGTGTACTCGCGCTCGGCTTCGGCGATGAAGCGCGTGGTTTCCTGCTCGCTCGGCACGAGATCCGTGGCCGGGATCCCGAACTCGTAGGCCGACATCCCGCTCGTCGGCAGCCGTTCGTCGAGCATCAGCGCTTCGACGTGACGACGCGCCAGCAGCCGTTCGTAGACCGCTCGATAGACTTCGGGATCGTAGTCGGCGTCGTCGGCGATGCGCGCGAGGCCGAGCGCGGCGGCGGCGCCGACGAGCTCGCGCCACACGGCGCGCAGCACGTCGGGCGGCGCGTCCTCACGCTCGCGGGCGTGGACGGGTGCTGCGGCGCGGCGGACGCGCTCGGCTTCGAGATGGCGTCGGAGCGAGACCGAGGGCACGGGAATCACGAAGCGCGTCGTAGGCGCGCTCAGGACCCGCTCCGCCGCATCGTCGAACGATCGGGCGAGGTCGATGAAGCGATGGCCGACGAACGGTGTCTCGCCGACGAGCAGGGCGCTCGACGGCTGCACGGCGTCCCACCGCGCGATCGCGGGACGGGCCCAGCGTCCGACCGCGATGCGAATCATCGCGTGCGTGACGCCGTGGTGTTGGGGATACCGGCGCCCGGCCGGGCTCGCCTCGAAGGCGGGGCGAGCGACGTCCCATTGCAGCAGATGCATGGCTCGTCCGCTCGCGCCAGCCAGGTGCGCGAGCTGGTGGATCAGCAGGCTCTTGCCGGTGCCTGGCAAGCCGGCGAAGAACACACACCGCGCGTCGCGCGCGAGTCGTTGCAGCGCTGCGAGGAGCGGCGAACCCTGGATCAATAGAATTCGTTCGGGTAAGCTCACGGCGCCCGATCTTACGGGATGTGCTCGATGCGGGCGGAGGCGAGTCATGGGCGTGCTGCTGCGAGGCGGACAGGTGATGGATCCGAGCGGGGGGTTGACTGGCGCGCTCGACGTGCGCGTGCGCGACGGGCTCGTCACCGACGTGCGCGCGGGACTCGCCCCCGATGGCGATACCGTCATCGACGTGAGCGGAAGACTGGTGCTGCCAGGGCTCATCGATCTGCACGCTCACTGCTTTGCCGGCGCCTCCGACTTCGGCCCCCGCACCGACGACGTTGCGCGCGCGACTGGCGTCACCACCTGGGTGGACGGCGGCAGCACGGGCGCCGGCAATTTCGAGGGCATGCGCGAGTGGGTGATGTCGCGCTCGCGCGTCCGCATGTTCGCCTTCCTCAACATCTCGGCGATCGGGCTCACGTATCTCAAGGTCGGCGAGCTCAACCATCTCGCCTATGCCGACGTGGACGCGGCCGTCGGCGCCGCGCGGGATCACGCCGATTTGATCCTCGGGATCAAGGTTCGCAACCAGATCGAGGTGGTCGGCGAGGCGGGGCTCGAGCCGCTCAAGCGCGCGGTCCGCGCGGCCGACGCCATCGGCGGCCGCGTGATGCTGCACTGCACGAACCCGCCGCGCCCGCTCGCGGAGCTGCTCGCGCTGATGCGGCCCGGCGACATCGTGAGCCACTTCCTGCACGGCCGCGGCCACGGCATCCTCGACGCGCAGGGCAAGGTATCGAAGGACATTCGCGCCGCGCGCGAGCGCGGGATCGTCTTCGACGTCGCCCATGGCCGCATGCACGTGAACTTCCCCGTGGTGCGCGCGGCGTTTGCCGAAGGGTTCTATCCCGACACGATCTCGTCGGATCTCACCAGCGGCGGCGCCGCCGGCTGCGTCAAAGACCTGCCGACCACGATGGGCAAGTTTCTCAGCCTCGGGATGCCGCTTCCGGATGTCGTGCGCGCCGTCACGACGAATCCCGCGAAGGCGATCGGCCGCGACGGGCGGCTGGGGACGCTGAAGCCGGGCGCGGTCGCCGACGTCGCCGTCTTCGACCTCGAGGAGGGCGCGTTCGATTACGAGGACGCGCACGGCCAGCACATCACCGGCCGCCACCGCTTTGCCCCGGCGCTCACGCTCCGCGCGGGCGAGATCTGGTGGCGTCGGCCCCCAGCGTCGAGCTGAGCGTCGCGCCCTCGCGAGCGCGCCGCGCGCTGGCAGTCGGCGCGGCGGTGCTCGCGATGTTGATCTACGCCAGCCAGTTCGTGTTCTCGCGCTGGAGCATGCAGCGCACGATCCCGCTCTGGGATCTGGCGGCCCTGCGCTTCACCGTCGCCGGGCTCGTCAGCCTGCCGATCGTCATCCGACGCCCGCCCGACGGCACGCGCGCATGGCGGCGAATCGCCGTGCTGTCCCTCGGCGCCGGCGGGCCGTACACGCTCATCATGTATGCGGGACTCACGCAGGCCCCGGCGGCGCACGGCGCTGTCATCATCACCGGCGCCATGCCGGTGTTCGCCGCGGTGCTCGCATGGCTCTGGCTCGGCGAGCGGCAGTCGTCGTCGAAGGCGCTCGGCCTCGCGCTGATCGTGATCGGACTGACGCTCGTCGGCTGGCCCGCGCTCGCCGCCGGCGGCACCGCCTGGCTCGGCGACGCGCTGTTCACCGTGGCCGCCGTGCTGTGGGCGCTCTTCACCGTTGCCGCGCGGCGATGGCGGATCGACCCGCTGCCCGCGACGGCTGCGGTGTGGGTGCTGGCGCTTCCATACGTTCCGTTCTACGCCGTCGTCGCAGGACGCCGCGTGCTCGATGCGCCGCGCGGCGAGGTCATCTTTCAGGCTCTGTTTCAGGGACTCGGTGTCGCGATCGTCGCGCTCGCCCTGTACGCGTGGGCGATCCGAGTGCTCGGCGACGGACTCGCCTCGCTCTTCATGCCGCTCGTTCCCGTGTTCGCTGTGTCGCTGGGCGTGGTCGTGCTCGGCGAAGTGCCCGCGGTCGTGCAGCTCGTCGGCATCGCCGGCGTCGCGGTCGGTATGGCGCGAGCCGTGCGTCGCGCCTAGGCGGCGCCCGTGGCAAATCGGCGTCCCGCCGCCGCGCCGACGCGCGGCGTTGACCGCCGCCCCTCCGGCCGAGTAGGGTTGTCGCACGTTTCGGAAGCCGAGGAGGCCAAGCATGAAAGCCGCGGTGCTCTACAAGGCGAACATGGGGCTCGAGGTCGTAGACGTCGAGCAGCAGGGACCGAAGGCCGGCGAAGCGCGCGTGAAGGTCAAGGCGGCGGGCGTGTGTCACAGCGACTGGCACATCATGAACGGCGACTGGCCACTGCCGCTGCCGATGGTGCTCGGCCACGAGGCGGCGGGCATCGTCGAAGAGGTCGCGCCCGGCGTGACGAACGTCAAGCCTGGCGATCACGTCATCTTCTCGTTTCGGCCGCACTGCGGTCGCTGCCTCTACTGCTCGATCGGCCGCTCGATCCTCTGCGACGGCCACAACGACAGCCCGCGCTGGGTGATGTTCGACGGCACGCACCGTCTGAAGCGCAACGGCGACGAGATCAAGCAGATGGCGCGCATCGGGACGTTCGCCGAGCAGGTCGTCTGCCCCGCCGAGCAGCTCGTGCCGATCCGTAAGGAGATGCCGTGGCCGCAGGCGGCGTTGCTCGGTTGCTGCGTCCCGACCGGTGTCGGCGCGGTCACGCGCTGCGCCGAGGTCGAGCCTGGCGCGTCGGTTATGATCGTCGGCTGCGGCGGCGTCGGATTGAACGTCGTTCAGGGCGCGCGGCTCGCCGGCGCCGGCATCATCGTGGCCGTCGACCTGCTCGACAACAAGCTCGAGTTCGCCAAGAAGTTCGGCGCCACGCACACTGTGAACGCGTCGAAGACCAACGCGGTGGAGCTCGTCCGCTCGCTGACGGCCGGGCGCGGCGTGGACTATGCGTTCGACGCGATCGGCGGCGAGGCCACCACGCTGCAGATCCTCGACGCGATCCGGCCCGGCGGCACCGCCGTCATCGTCGGCATGGCCGCGATGAACGTTCGCGCGCCGATCACGCCCTACATGATGGCGCTCCAGGAGAAGTGCATCAAAGGGACGATGTACGGGTCGGTGCGGCCGAACCTCGATTTCCCGTGGCTGGTGGATCAGTATCTCGCCGGTCAGCTCAAGATCGACGAGCTGGTGAGCCGGACGTACCGGCTCGAGGAAATCAACGAGGGTTTTGCGGCGCTTCGCTCGGGACAGGTCGCGCGCGGCGTCGTGGTGTTCTAAGTGATGCAGCGCGGATCGAGGCCCGGCACGGCTTTGCCGGGCCGGGACGAGCGCTGGCCGGGGAGGCCGAGGGGGCGTAGCCCCTTCGCTCGGTCAATTTGGGGGGCCATGTCGGGGCCCCCCACGTTCTGAGATGGGCCGGATCGTCTACGCGGCGGCGATGTCGCACGTGCTGCATCCGCCGTACTACGAGAAAAACGTCGGGCCACACGGCAAGCGGATGGTGGAGGAGCTGATCGCCGTCGTGGGTGAGATGGGACGCGAGCTCGCCGCGCGGCGTCCCGACGCGCTCGTCGTCGTGGCCGACGATCACCTGAATGTGTTCTCGTGCGATGCCGTGCCGGCGATGTGCGTGCGCATTGGCCGCTCGGTGTCGCGGATGGCGCAGCAGGGC